>Ga0065711_1003526_pt1 | contig 27561 bp, 19 predicted proteins | sample Hoacrofraction12_FD_59098 | JGI IMG/M metagenome (GOLD analysis project Ga0065711, IMG submission 59098) | Hoatzin crop microbial communities from Cojedes, Venezuela - Epithelial fraction 12 v2 (version 2) | ecosystem: Host-associated > Birds > Digestive system > Esophagus > Crop | place...
CCCCCCCCCCCCCCCCCCAAAACCTTAAAAGGTTAACACATCTCTAAATTAAAACAAACGCTGACCATAACACTACCAATCAGTTTACATCTCTGAATTACAAAATGTAAACAAGTGGTCTTGCAAACTTTATTTTCAAGGGCTTGTGCCTTTGTAGTGAAGTTTTCGGCTAGAGTAACACCACCAGCAGCCTCGCGTGGGCTCCGAATAAAATCGCCACAAAGGGCTGACTGTAACTCCAGCCCTACGCCTGCAGTCCTGACACAAGGAAGACTCGCATTTAATACAGTGGGATTTTTTGCCAGGTGATAGCCACAGGATCAAGCTTCCTGGGTAGGATAAAAATCTAAAGCAAATTTTTATATTCACGTTTAAATGTTTTAAGTAGGTGAAGCGAAAATTCTTGGCACTCCTGAATGACATCAAAGATTGAAGGAGGAAAAAACCCAGGAGATTCTTGGTAGCAATATATTTAGCACCTTTCTTGGAATGTAATTGTTACTGGAAACTTTGGGGGTGTATCCATACGCGTTAACCACTCTTGTACAGTAAAGTCCGGTCTCTGAACTCATAAAAGTATTACACAATATTCTAACTACCTCAAGAGGCCTGATAATAATCATAAACTCATAGCGTTCCACAATAATCCTAAAGATAAAGGGAATAATTAATTTGCAGCTGGAAAAAAATATGCTACTTCATATTTTACTGCAATTACAATTTCTTTGCATACTGCAGTGATGCTTCTCACGTAGCAAGTAAGAACAGAGTTAAAAATATAAAAGCAGCAGGTCCAGGCAAGTAGACTCTGCCAAATTTATAGATGTATGTAAAAATTTGATTTAACAATGCTTTCTTCCAAGTATTCACGGGCTATGTGAGAAATGGGGAGTCGGGGGGAAGTTGCACTGAAAACAAGCGATGCAGGTCAGGATCAGATTGTTTCTCCTGTCGTCTTTTAGTAATATTCATCTGCTTGGTTTAATCTTCCTACTGCCACCTGTATGCTAAAACAGTGAAGTTTTAATGAAGAGCATTTAATGATACTATAATGCTGTAACCAATATTCCTTCTTGAAATGGCACAGCACAGTACTATCACATTTGAAAAAAGAGGAATTGTGTGAGTGAAAATCTATAGCCACTGCCCAATCTGTGTCCTTGTTCTTGACTGTTTGTAAGCAGTTTTGTTTAAAGGTAGGAGAACAACAGGACAGTCCATCAAAATCCCCTACACATACCTCTTGGCAAATATTTTACCACCACCACCTCTATATTTAGAGAAGACATACACCAGTCCAAAACCAGACCGTAGAGCCATTTTTAAGGTAGGCATGAAGAAAATATAAATAACATGAACTAACTAATGAAAATGACATGAGAGCCCTACAGATTTTTAAATTATTTATTCTTGTTCCCTTTTACATACTAATGTAGTTTCTAATACCACGAGAATACAGACATCAAAACATACAATTACTACAATATTAAACAAGTACCTAGAATGCAAAATATTCTGCATTTCAAACTGAAATATTGAGATTTTTTTCAAAAAGTTAAATCCAAAAAATATGATTCAGACCTGCCTACAATTTGCAGGTGACTTCAAATGACTTGAAAAATAAACTAAGATACTATTCACCCAAATGAATTTCTAGGTGAGTATTCAGACCAAATAGCAACAAGGACAGTAACTCATATCATCCTTAGGATGTAATTTTTAAAACCAAGCCACAGAATTACAGCAATTTTGACAGCACAGGGAATAGAATTGTGGTTCATACAGAAGCCTTTCTGTCGACCAACTTCACATGTATCTATTAAACTATAATAAGGTAAAAAGGTACTTGCTGAAGGAAAAAAATATTTTAGTTTTTGTTGTTCCATACACAATATTCCTGTTCAGCTCTCCATACTTTCAGAATTATTTTCTTTTACCTCATGTCCTTTGGAGTACACTTACCACTGACCATCAGATCTTTCTAAGTGCTGCCACTGTCTGCCTCGGGACACGAGGGGTGCTCCTTGTTCTAACAATCAAGCCCCAACAGTATAAAAAAAGCATGTAAAATATTAGTGGACTAAAAAATATTCTAGGCTGTCACAACCAATAAATATCCATGTCTGAATGTTTTTAAAGTAAGTCAGTGTTAAATCTAGGTACTGTATTTGAGTCACAAACATACCCAATATCGTGCAATTCAAGTAACAAGGAAACAGCCCAACTTCTGCCCTCTCTTCTACAATGCAATCCCTACCAACTTCCGGGAAACTTCGGGTTTCAGGAAAATCAGAGCAATGTTACATGAGCACACTGAATTTTATGGAAATAAAACAAACTCCTTGTAAGATTCTACACCCATTTCTTCTTTATATATATATATATATATATATATATGTAGACAGGTGTGTATACACATCTATTTTAGACATCTGCATGCATCTGACTTCTTCAAAAATCTTAAATACTGATCACATATTGTGTGATAACCATGAAGTGCTAAGCTACCCACACCCAACAACAATAACACAACTCTTCTCAGAAAATATTTTTCTTAGGCTCTTGTAATATTTGCAGAAACAGCTCCATATTATTAATATTTATAACTAAAAATTATTTCACTAGCAGATTTGTGGGAAAAATACAGACATACTTAATATTTGGTACAAGTCTTCAGAATAAATATAATTAATGAATATGGTATAGTATCAGTTATTTTATACAAACATTCAATTTTTGAGATTAAGATACAGTTTTGAGAGGCTATGCTAGCAAGTAGGTTTTAAGAACTTACCAAGTATACAAATGCATTTATCATGAAAATTATATGCTTGGAGGAATATACTGCTGATCTAAATGTGGATGATATGACAGAATATTTGCTTTGAGGAGAGAGAGGAACAGAATTATAAAAGCAAACTCATTCTGTCTGAAATATTTAAACAATTTAGTGAACTTCCTACTCTAAATCTTACTCACGATACTCAAAATAAAACCAAGTCAATATAGCTTGATAATAAAACCAGAGGTGGGGCTGTAACTGGTAGCCTTGGGTGCAAAGGAATAAGCTGCTTAAATGCAGAACGTGGGACAGGTTCTCAGTTGATGGTCCACTGGTTTAGCTGCTTTCAGTGGGACTATGACAATTTAAGCCAGCTGAAGGGCTATCCCACCATTTTGTTGTTCAAACAATTCACTATGATCCCTGCTTCAGGGAGAAAAGGAGGGCAGGATTTCTGATAAAATGAATACCACCACCTGATTTTGTGTTTTCTTTATTTTTAAAATAGACAGAGCTCTAAAAGTCAATAATACTATCACATTGTAGATGTGGGACTGAAGTCAGTAAGACACAGTAAATTCAGTTATGGGAAACAGCTTTGAATGGTTTTAATTATATTTTCCTAGAAAGGCTTATAGAATGTTATTGATATTTGACCTGGATAGTTCTGTTTTCTATTACAAAGTACATTATATCAATACAGCACCATATATGTCTGCATTCAGCAGTCCTTAACCCTTTGCAGGCCCCAAATGAAAGGAGAGGCAGGTGGATATATATTTTTTTTTAATCTGAGAAAAGCAGATGACATCAAACCTATCACCTGTCATAAAGCATTAAACCTCAGTCAGAATAAAGAAGTAATGAGGTCTGAAACACCATCACATTCTAGCATGATGCAGAAAGAGAGCAGACCATTTTGTGTACGGTTATGTTAACTGCATTAGACATCTTTTATTTTACAGTTGCCTTATTCTCTCTCTCCTAAAGCCGGCTTATGCACCTGGCCTCCCCTGGAAGCCTCTGCTGTCTGTCACTTTCCAAGGTGCACATTCCAGCTGATTGAATCCTTTATTAAATTAGATACCCCTGCACGGTGGGGGGAAGAGACAAAAAAAAAAGGAGGGGGGAAATAAAGAAAGCCATGCAGTATGAGCAAAGGAATCCAGTTTCTCAGAACTGTAAATTTCAAATCCATCTGGCCTGGGAGGGGGACAATAAAAATATACAGAAAGTGATTAAGAAGTACTCCACGATACCCACTGCAGTTAGTTACCACCGGTCCTGTGGGTCCATCCACCCTGTGCATTCACAGCACCGCTGAGCAGCTCCAGGAAATGCATAAACGAGTATCACTGCCTCCAGTGAAGGTCCGGGAAAGCAGACCAGCAGTCACTTGCCCAGGGTCACGCTTTAAATCAGTGCTAGAGCTGGGAATAAAATTCCCAAATCATTCTGCTTTCCTGGTTCAGGCACCATTCAGTAGATTGCAGCACAAAAAAACAAACAAGCACGCAGGCAAAATTAACAGTTTAGGGTAAAGGGAAAATTATTTCAAGATAGGAGCACTGTGACAAGGCTAACAGCAGCTGGCCAACATGCCTTCGGGCTCAATCAGAGCACCTACCTGAAATGGAAGTGCTGATAAACCTCAAAGAAAAGTGGGTAATTTTAAGAGGCCTGGGCATTACCAGCACACTGGTTCAGGAAAAAAAAGCTGGATTTTTACATGCTGCGGGCCAGCGGTAACCACCCTACTACTTACACTATACATACTGTATGTATACTTGTAGATACATATATATGCATCCATGTAGACACAGAAGACAGTTCTCCACGCTGACTGAGTAAGGTTAGAAGTGAAAAGGAGCTGCACAGCACTTGAGGTGACAACANAAACGAGGAGAGACAGTAAGGTTCAGATGTATGCCCCAGTCAGACATCGGTAGGATACAGAAAATCAGAGCTACAAGTTTGACAGCATATATAGGTTAGAAATACACAGGAGTGACTGCTGGAATAGGGCAGGGGAGTTGTGTCAACACCCTGGCATGCTGCTCAGAATGATCTTTAAAACCCATTAAAAAGAGAATATACAGCGAGAGTGAAAAGGCAGCAAATGTAAAGATTAAAGAAAACAATCTCCTGCCCAGTTAACGCTCTGCTAGCCTGTGTCCCGCACCGACAGCACCAAACCGAAACCAAGGGGGCACCAACACACACAGCAATTTTTCTTCCCGTTTTCTGTTTTGTTTTAAATACCAAAACAAGCTATCTTGCGCTCCACAACTTAAATGGAACCGTTAACCCTAAGGAGGCAGGGAAGGATTTTTTCATGGGAGAAGTTTTATTCAGAACTCAGTAACACGGGGATTCTTTCACGTTTCTCAAGAAGCTCTAAAACTAACCAGCCCAATATTATTTGGATGGGATGGCACATCTGGGAGTGGTTTGAAGAAGCCATCTGCTGCAAATGTAAGCAAAAGGCTCTTAGGGCAGTTTTCTGATGCTCGAGGAGGAGGTCTTTGGAGCGACCACAGTGATTACAAGGGCAGGGTGTAAATTCAGCAGTCTTACAGGGGGAAGGGAGCTTGCTGCCCTCAAACTACGACAGGATCAGTCTTTGGAAGTGTAAAACGTACGGCATTCAGGTAAGCGCACCAGAGCAGGCCAAGACACTCCTTGCTCTTTTGCCTAAATGCCCAGCTCGTGGCATCGTTTTGCCAAACCAGCTGCCCTTGGTTGTCATGAAGAAAAAACCCCTATATTCTTCATGATGGAGGGAGAGCAGGAGACTTGAAAATGTTAACCCTCAACAGCTAGAAACGAAAGCCACGTGTTGGCCCTTTGCCATGCCCATGGCTGGGGGTGGGACGCTCCAGATACCCCCCGAGACGCCCAGGTGGAGAGGCAAGCGGTGCCATCCAAAGCCTCAGGAGACAGCAGATTTCTGGGATCTTGGTTTGGCATCCAGACAAAGCTTAGTCATGGTCCAGATCGAGACCAGAATCCCCCACTGAAATATCTCTTCTCCAGGCGCAACTGTCATCTAAACAACCATCTAAAACTCATTTTCTTTGGTAACATTTTTTAGAAGGAGAACAATAAGATGGCATGTGTGACTGCAGCCCATCTCAGCCACCCACGGGAGCGGAGCAGACAGTTACATTAACCTTTTTACATCATTTTTTGCTATTCAGTTAAAAGGGGAAATTCCTTTTCCAAATAATTTTTATGGGTAGTCAGCGTGTCCTGGACAAAGATTAAGATCCACATAGCATAAATTACAGAATAGTTTGAGAAGTTCATGTGCCTTAAATCACTTCAGAAATTCTGAAAAAATAGCATAAAGCTGCAAAGACACTTGCTGATAGAGCAAAGTGAACCCTTTAAAACAGCAACTATTCCTGAAAAGTCAATTGCGCAGTGCCATTTCTAAAAGTAGTCAAGTCGAGGCAGAACACCACAATTAACACCCCAGACGTTACCAGCAGCAAACCTTATCTCAGTCCCCAGGGAGTGGGGTGAGACAAAAACATTCAGTTACGCATAATATCTTTCAGTCAAATCAAAACAGGTTGAGTAAAGGAAAATTGAGGTTTGCGCAGCTACTGAAACCATGAGCTCAGCTGAATGACAATGTACACTTCAGACCCATTTCCTCTTCTCTTCCAGACGCAATTGAAGGTGCTGATCACAATCTGCTGTAACCCTAAAAAAACCATGCTGTAGTTAGCAAAGATGTCTACCATGGTAGCTTATGAATACCTGGCACCTCCAGGCTTCAGCCCTGGTATCATAATCACCTCCAGCAGCAAGAGATGCCTTGCAAGAAAAGTTCAAACTTTTGGAAACTGCATCCTCAGAAACATCATGCTACGGGGCCCCTGGGCCCTACGGATCTTCAGCATCATACCAGTCAGCTGTATCTTCTTTTATGGGTTTTAAACATGAACTACTGTAAAAGCTTCAGGGCCTAAGAGTAAAGCACCTACGCAAGATCAAGCCTTTCAAGGTTTTTTTTAATTTACTTATGTGCTTCTTAATAACAAAAAAGATGTCATTGCTAGCCTTTAAGAAGCTTGTGCGCTCTGTCCCTTTTAACAAGAGCTCTCTCGCTAGTCTCACTGCCTGGTGGGCATATGAGATGCTTCTGCTCTGAGGTGTTACCTCATACTGACTCGGTTTGAAGTTCAGATTTCCTCTGCATATTCCTTAGGGCAGGTCACAGAGTAGACCTGAAATCTAGCACCTTCCACTTGAGATGTATATTATGAACATTAGCAGGTGATGCAGTGACTTCTACTCCATAAGCAGGTTATTTACAGCAATTTACATAAATTGTTAGCAAATTAAATGATTTTTCACGTCACTGGCTAAAGGTCCTACCACATATTCTTCTTTACAGACTACAATCCAATTGTTCAAACACAGTAAGAACAGAAACCACAAAAACAGATGATGGAAAGACAAAGGAGCAACAAAAAGACAGCACTGCCTTGTTCCCAGAAGTCTACTGGTTTACCAAAAACTTTGATAAAAAAATATGTTCTATGTGTGGCTCATGTTTCTCATGGTCCACAAGAAAAAAGAACTACTAAGAAACATGATGAAAAAACACAGAATGGACAGGACTTCATACCTCAAGAGCACCTTCTCCTTAACCTTTCCTGATATTCGAAGAGTTCGTGTTCAGAACAAAACCAAAAAAACAAATGAAAACTTGAATCTTCAACTTGTAGCAGAATGAGTTTTGACTAGCTTTAGCTCCAAACAGGAATGATTCTTTAAAGTTCCATTTCAAGACTTCCTAATGAAACCAGACCAATTACTAGGCTTTGAAGATTAACTGAAACTCTACAAAACAGCTGTAGACAAAAGGCGAATTTCAGCTTTTCCTCTGGCTTCAGTCATGAAGAAAACTACCCTGAAATTAAGTTCTGGTGTATTTTACAGTATAAATGTAACACACACACACTTTCTGTACTGGGGCAAAGCTCCAGCTGCTACGTACTGTTTGTTCAAAGTGCAAGATGCTTTGCTGAGGAGACTCCGCTCAGCTGGGCGCTGCCTAGAACATAACACGCCCAACTTGTACACAGAGAAAAAAGTGATATAAAACAATTCTAAAGACAAGCCATTTAGCTTTCTTCTGTACTGAACATAACTCAATCATGCAGATTTCCCCACGAGAAAACACCAAGAATAGCAACAGATTCAGCTGCTTTTCCTCCCAAGGCCAAAGATTTACCAGCCAGCCTCGGTACACCACAAGGTAAGAGAACTGCGGTCTGTCAGAAGAATCAATTCTCTTGAACAACCTCTTTTCAGCTACTTACATTCATTTCCCGCAGGAAATAAACTAGTTAGGTATGTATGTATATTCTGAATTCAAGCTACCAAAACAGGGTGACCCACTCAAAGCTGAGGACAGCTCTCAACACTTTCTCATAACCTGTAGGCAAAAACAAGCTTAGAATTGGTTGTAGTTCTGTCAAAGAGCTACATCCTCTTTGGCATTCCTCAAGCACCAACCACCTTTGTGTGCAGATGCCAATACTTATTTTATAAACCTGGAATGGTGGGGGAAGATTATCTAATAGCGCGTTTCCCGTATCTTGATCCTAAATCATATCTTGTTTTGAGTGATTGCCTTCTGCCTCAGCGTCTGAGGTAATTAATTTTGGTGTTCCAGACATGGCATATGCACTTCTTCAGGTATGTGTTGTGTTATCACTTTGCATGAAAATAATGACAACCGTGGTGTTAAAAGACAGAACTTTGATTAGCTACCTCCAGTCAAATAAAAAAGTCAAACTGAGTACGAGAACCTATGCCTAAAAAGGCAGTCACTGAAAACCCTGGGATTAAATGCTCACCCTCAGCTTATCCTTTCCTTGACCACTGTCCTGACTGGCTTTCCTACCTGGGGCAGGCATCAGAGGGCTAGATGTGGGGAAACCAAGCAAATGATTGCTTGTGACGATCAAGGAAAAAAGAAAGAGGTTTGAGGGTCAAGGGTTCAAAAAATATAAGAACAGGGGGCCAAAGGGGAACCTCAAACAAGGCATCCCTGACACCGTTTCCCAAAGACACATAAGAAACCAGAAGATGCCACCTGGCACCTCTCTGTCTGGAGACAGGACAGCAACAGGGAGTGGTAAGAGGTCCCACCCTGCTGTTAGGATTCTCCCAGTCAAGCTTCCTTCTCATGGTGCTGTGGGCGTCTGGCCTGACAGAGCCTGGCAAAGGTTAATGGTGAGTTCCCCGACGCAGTGGGTGTACTGAGCAAGACAGACCCAGCATGGCTGTCCTTTCATCATTTCTTATCCCAGTGGCTGTAACATGGAAATGCTGAATAAAACCTCAGGCATCTTTGCTTTCACAGCTAAGACTTCATGAGTAAGCAACTTTTATGAGCAACTGCAAGACTGCTAGAGGTGAAGGAATGTTACTAACAACGGATCCCACAGGTGAAAAAAACTCCATCAAAGCCTGTATGCCCCTACAGGTCAAAGGCAAGACAAAGAACACTGGTAAGTCTGTAATGTAGGCTATGCAAGGATAGGGTAGGATTATGATTAAGTCTTGAGAAAGCCCCTGTTTCAAAACAAAGGTGAGGAAATCTACAAAACATCGTATGAGGAGTAAGCCCATCAGCTGTGGTCAGTGGGTGTCTGCTACACAGCTGCAATGATTTAAGGCCAAAGCAGTAATCACAACTGTACATTAGCATTTATATCAGGTATATCACATTCCGGAAAAGACAAAAGACCATGATGGCAAGCATGAATGTTACCACTGAAAAAGAAAGATGAACAGCTTTTGTAGAATGAGGATACTTCAGGGTCATTTTGGTGTTGACAATTTTTAACACAAGTAAGAAATTACATCTAAAACCCCAAAAGCGATATCCACTTTCAGTGTCCTGCAGAAGATAAGCACGTAGACAACTCACACAGTTCCCTATCATGAGGCAAAGCAGACAATTCTTCATACTTTGTATATTCTGACTGCCAAGGACTTTTTTTTTAACCTTGTGATTCCATTGGACTCAGAAGCTGATAAGAAAGGACATGAAATAACAATGTAGCCACTCCAAACATCCTGACAAAGGCAGAACATGCAATCCTAGAGAAAGATCCAAGTAATAACTTTGCTTTTAGATCTTTAAAGAAGACGCAATACAATGTTATTTGGTTTGTTCACAGAAATGCTATTCGACTCTACTCTCATATGCGCTTTACGTCTCAGAATTAAATCAACTATATGTTATAAAGTTAACTGATCTGCAAAAGGGTTATGCATACGGAAATACTAAACTGAGAAGAAAAAAGCTATCCAGAATGAGGAAAAGGCTCAAAAGTTGTGGCTCAGACATGACTGGAACCAGATTAGGAGAAAGGCAGCCATTTCAAAGTGGGCGTACATGGAAGGGGTGTAGGATCACAAGTGGCTTTCCAGGGTATTTTATACCCTGCTCCTGTATTAGCTTACTCAATAAACCAAAGGACTTAATCTATTCAAAGAGTAACTCTTCATTAATAATATGACAATATACATGCTTTTCTTGATGACAAGATTAAATTAGCAGTATGAGTAACTAAATGGTGGTAGCTCTATGGGAGGAAAAAGGGCTACAGCAACGACTTGCACAGTCAGTAGGAACTGAGCAATAAAAAAAAAGCAAAAAGCCACACTTTAAGGCACAGAATAGGAGAAGAGGACTTTGTTTATCAGCGCAAATGTGTACAAACGTTGGCTGATGCCAAATCAGAAGGCTAATTAATGCCTGACAGCACAGAAACTCTTACCACCTCGCTCTCCCCACCAGGAACAGGCATGCTTTTGGACTGTGTGCCTGCTCTGATGCTCCAGGAGGAACAGTTATTAGATCCCCAGTTCCAGGACTTCTGGTATTCTCCAGCCTTGTGTGGAAAGAATTCATAATTACCCCACAGGCAGTAATGCAAGGCAGTGATACAGCCTGAAGAGCTCCAGACTTGTCTGGATACGTGTATCTCAGACAATGTTGCTGCTATGATGACAGTTTCCCAGAATGAATCTACAAGGTAAGGGCAGCACATATAAAAAATAGCACCTGTCTTTACATAAACTGGAGGGGTTGCGATTTTAACTGGACACCATATTGTTTGGTACAAGAAGCAGTAGTAATGCTATATCCTGCATGAGTAATTCGTAACCCTTCCTCAACTCATACCAGAAGGAATCAGTTGGCATGAAAGTAGTATCAAGACGGGGACATCCTATATATTTCCTTAAGTTAGACCTCTGAAGCTTTATGGACAAAAGTTACCCAATACTTAACAGTATTCAACAAAAGAAAGCAAAAAAACTAAAAGCTAGTTCTGCCTTTCCTAACATTTGCAGATGATTACAGAAGACTTGCAGAGAATCTCATGGGATTACTGTTGCTATCATTATCAAGATTGTTTTTCTTAAAAAGCAAAAGTCCCAAAGTGATTTTGGCACTTACCAAAGAGGTTTCGAATGGGAAGAAGTAGTACATTTGCGCAGGCAGAACAAGAGGAGGAAAACCGAGCACACTGCTTTCTTAATCAGAACATAATCCCTGTCAACAAAACCACTCCTTGATACAGGAGGAATTTTACCAAGTGCATGGGCTACTGAGCAGCAGAGGTGAAAGCTGTTAAATCATAAATTCAAGGCTGTAAATCACAGTTCCCTTCTCATCTGGCTTCACAAAACAAACAGGGAGAAATCTTCTAAACCAGAGCCTGCTATGTCAAGAATTTTGTAAGAGGGTGCACATACCAAAGGCAAAATGAACACTGCAGTGGACATGTAATCACACTAGGAATGCCTCTGATCAGCATTAGCCAGGAAAACACCTTGTCATGCAGCAGGCCAGAGCATGAACCTCAGGTGAACAGCAGAGTTTACATTCCAATTCTTCCTGATATTAGTCTCAATGTAAAGGCACCACAGTACTGAGATTCACTGTTTCTCTAAATGACTTGATGTTTATTCTTTACACTACTGTAGGTGGCAAATTGAAAAACAGAAGAGAAAAGCTAACAGAACTCCAACAAGACACATAACAACCCTGTAACATCCCCCGGGACTCCCTGTGCGTCAGTGGAAGCACAGTTGTTTTCACTCTTACAGACTTTGTTTATACATTATGGCCCAATCCTGTGGATAATTAAAGAAAATTTAGAGCAAGTAATCAGACTGAAGCCAAGGAGCACGCTAACATGCATACAGTCACATAAACAAATGTCTTCAGGTTGGGTTTGACAACAAAAATGTGTTAGCTCGGACCTCCTACCTAGCTATTCCAATTAAACTTTCGCAACGCACATGTTTCCACTAATCGGGATATGGACACCGTGTGAGATGACCACCGCCTTCTGCAGACTGAGGAGCTCCTTTCAGACCTTAGTCTTGTGCGAGGTATCAGATCAATGCAGTGCCATGCCAGCAGCTGGCCAACTTAATTTTATGAAACAGAAGTATGGTAACGGCCTTCTAATAAAACGGTAGATATTTATGCTAAACAGGTATTATGCATTTCTTTCTTACCTATGTTTTACCCACTGGCCACACTGCAGGCTGCAAAATCCCTAACATAGGTAACAATATTAAACAGACAAGTAAATTGTATGTACCTATCCTGTGCATAGGAAAATGAAGGTCATGCACTTAGTTGAACAATTTAAAGATATTGCATTGCTATACCTGAGAATTGGGATAAATGAAATATATAAACCAACAGTGATAAATGAAAATGAGACTCTCAGTTACAGGGTCAGTTCTCATGGATTCAGATGCAAGGCAGAGACACAGGTTTTACATCAACCCCCTTCCCTCAGAACAGGTCTGAATTATTTCGCTACATTCCGCGCACAATCTCTGGGGAAAGTTAGGGGCATCAAGAAGGGGATTCACAAAGGCCAGCGTGCCAGCTGAGAAGCTGCCTCAGTTAGCCCAGATGAAGCAAGGATACAAACTCCAGCTCTGTCTTCTCTTTTTCTGGGACTTTGATACGTTTCTTTCAACTACGGGGAAGGACTTCATTCTAGTCAAAATTCAAGATTTGAGCTCTCTCTTGGAGCGACGCCTCCACCAAAGGTGTACAAAACACAGCTGAGGGGGCACCGCTCACATGAACGCACAGACGCGCTCACTCGGGAAGCGCTGAAGACGTCAAGTCACCAGGTGGTGCCCTGCCTGTTACACTGCGGGGTCATAGTCACATGGAGCTATTCCGCGTGAAGAGCTGCAGCCCCGGCAGGGACGCAGCCCCGGCAGGGACGCAGCCCCATCGGACTGGTGCATGCCGCTGCCGGGAGGAAGGCCTGGCCGTGCGTCCCATCGCCGACGCCGGCTGCGAGCGAGGCACTGTTGAGAGCCGGGTGGCCTGGGACCTGCCCCGAGCAGGCTTTGAAAGGCGCGCGGAGCTCCGACAACGGCAAAAGCTGTGGGTGGGGAAAGATTTAAGGCTTCCCGCTTTGGATCCCGGTGCCTGCAAGAGGAATGTCCCAAGAATCCCGAGTTAACTTCTACTGCAAACAGCCGGCTAGCATTGCTAGCTATGACCTGACATTGATTTTAAAATGATTGATTTGCAGGTGAACTCGTCAGATTCAGCACGAGCACACGAACCAAGGGGATGATGAGAGCATTCTGCAACCCTGTCTGCAGCAATTGCTGTTCAAGGGTATGAAGCTGAAACTAATCTCATGTGGGATGTGGCAGAACCGGATCACAGAGAACTGCATGACTTTTTAATTAAACAGAAGAGGATTAAGAATAAAGAACACATCTTGTCTCTTTGAAAAGCTGAGCAAACACAGCCATCGCCTACAGTAACTAAAAACATATTTAAAGAAATACTTCCTTCACATAGAAATACTAGAAAGCACTGTTTTTCCTTTTCATTCCAGCTTTCCTTTCTCTGCAGTTATTTTGCTGAGGATTCATATGCCCCTGCTCAAAGGCAGCACTGGCTGCCCGTGGAGGAAGCCCACCTCCCACTAGCGCCAGCCAGACACCCCCAGGGCTGGCAAGGGGGTCAGTCAGCCCTTTACCTTTGTAAAGTCCTTTCACTCAACCATAGCATGTGTTTTATTAGAAGGGCTCAACACATTATTAACTACAAATGAAAGGTAAGGCTTTCAAAAGCATCATCACAGGACTAAAATTGCCTTCTTTAAAGCCAAGGGGGGCTTACCCTTGACCTTGATGGGGGGAGGGCTGGGTGAGCTCGGGTTAACTATGAGTCCTTTTGAAAATGCCAGGCGAGGTGCTGAAACACGAAGATTAAGAAGGCTGCCAGAAGAAGTGGTGGACTAATGGCAATTTATTCCCCTTGACCTGATGCATTAAGGCTTATTTCCTGCACACACAAACTGTATGGTATAAATCAAATCGGCTCCTTCTCTAAATGCAGATTGGAAGCAACTCCGAAGCTTCACTTCAGTTGGCAGCAGAGGTGTTTGTCAAAACATGTGTACAGCTCCTTGCCAATACATCAGTATACGAGGGAACACAAATCTATTCACAGACGCAGCAAGAGCAGGAAGAAAACTTAAAATTAAGATCTGACACAATACTGGAACAATGGTCCAATGGCTAAAAGAAGCAACAAGACTGGTTTTCTGTTTACACAGACAACTGCCAAATAGATAAAAACTGGCTTTAACAGTCTTATTTACAAAACCTTAAATCTTCTAACAAGATAAACTGCAGCTGTACCACTCTGAGGTACAATGAGTGATACTTGGGTGCTCTAGTTCTCATTCATATAAACACATATATGACCACAAACAAATCTGGAATGAAAGCTTAGTTGCATATGGCAATGCAGGGAGGGCTTCAAGATACAATAACCATGCATAATTAACTGTATCCTAGAGGAACTTCCTAACCTTTGCCATATAAGTGACATTTCCCAGCGAGAAGTCACGTCACTGCTGATATTCTCAGTTGACAGGCAAAAGGAGTGCGGAGTCTGAACTAATAGCTTTTCAGCTGCAGAAATTATTTTTATTTGAAGGTTGAGACATGCTGCCATGTCAGCGCAGGGAAGACAGCACAGCACCCATGCCTTCACCAGAGAGAACATTTCAGTCATCAGTGGCAAGACCTTTATCCTGCTCTGGTCAATGGGAGTCTGACCTCTGGCTTCACTGGAGTCAGACTTCCACTGTGAGAAACTAGTTAACATTTTTACTGACTTGGAATGGCTATGCAGGCTCCACAACACATGCAAGCTATGGTGGGTGTGTTTGCTGCTAGTTTGGTTTTTTTAAGAAAACAGCATTCACAGACTTAGTTTATGAAAGACAATAGATTTTCCTCATGCAATGGGAATACAAAAATTAAACAAACACTTTCAGATGGAGCTCCAAGGAAATTCTGCAGGTGCGAAACGAAGAGCTGGCCAGCTCTGAAGGAAAATACTAATGAAGAAAAATTGCTTTAAAAGAAGTCTACAAAGTCCTAGGTAGGAAGTTCTCTGAGTTCCTCTGATTAGTGTACATCTATGGGCCACAAGCGCCATTAATTAGCATCAACAGAATACCTATACTGATGACATAATGCAAAAATAACAACTGCATCTTGCTTTTTCATTTTACAAGTGACTTTATCAAGCTACAGGATCAGGTCCTTACAAGAAAGTCTCCCATCTGTTCTAGAACACAATTATTACCGTCTGTACAAAGCTTTTTCAGTGGTTCCATTGCCACAGTCTGTGACAAGACCAATAGTGGGAAGCTGGCAACAATTAACAAAAGATCTCAAGGATCAATAGAGGGCTGCAACTATGAGTGTTTTTGGAAATACTAGACACGGGCATGATTTCATCACACTGTGATGCAAGCTGAGGAGAAAAATGGACAGAGAATTCAGATACTTTGTCTAATGGAAAACTACAGGTAGTGAACTCTGTAAGCCATTTAGAATGGACATACCCCAAGATGCAAAACAGTACTATAAACTCTGGTAAACAGACAGACTTAAATAGTGAAAGAAAAAAAAAACATTTATTTGCATGCAGCAGCATCCCTGACATGATGCACATCTACACCTATATGTGTGTATGAATACAAAATATGGGAAAGAAAGGATTCCAAGACTGCAGGCATTTATGGATAAAACCACCTCATCCACTGGCCAGAAAAGGCTACGTCTATATTAGCAAGCAGTATAGAGTTATCAGAGAGGACCCATAGAGTGATACAGATCATGCTGAGGATCTGGCGTTCAGACTGTACACAGCTGGAAAGTTTCACTTCTGACTGGCTCCAGTCTGGTCCTGTGGATTCTGTGAACACCTGGAGCACATCTTCCAGTTTAAATTCACCTGAAAGAAATCTAATTCAAACACTCCAATTCACTTAAAAAGCACATTTCTAATCTGAACCAGAAGTCATGCATACATATCCAGGGTGTCCTATGTCAGCACCAGTTATATTTGGATTAAAATCCCACATACTGAGTACACAGAGTGTGACGCCAAGCTTACAGAATCACAGAAAAATCTAGGTTGGGAGGGACCTTTGGAGGTCATCTAGTCCAACCTCTTGCTCAAAGCAACACCAGCTTCATAGTCTGATCACGTTGCTCAGGGTATTCTACTGTCGAGTGTTGACTGTCTCCAAGGATGGAGATTCCACAGCCTCTCTGGGAAGCCCTACTTGGGCCACAACCTCTGGTGGCCAGTGTTTAACCTGTCTTGTGAAGTTTTTTTCCTTACATTCAATCAGAATTTCCCTTGTGATAACTTATGGCTGCCACTTCTTTTCCTTTTGCTACGCACCTGCAGGAAGAATCTGACTCCACCTTTTCTGAGTCTACTTGGCCTTCTCTTCTCCGACAACAAACTCGGTTGTCTCAGCCTTTCCCCATACTTCTTGTTAAACTAACCACCTTAGTGGTGTTCCACAGGACTCTTTAGTTTGTCAGTCCCTCTCTTGTACTGGTGGCATAAAGCTAGACACAGTATTTTAAATACAACCTCCTATTACCACATACAGGGGAATAAGCACTTCCCTCAGCCTGCTGGCTTTGCTCCTGCTGATGCAGTCCTGTGCATGGTTAGTCTTCATCATCATACTTGCTGTCTATTGAGACATCCAGCTTCTTTTCTGCAGAGTTGCAACTAGCCAGACAGTGCTCATCTTGTGTTATTTTGGGGGAATTTTGTATCGCAGGTGCAGGACGTTACACTTACTTCTACTGAACTTCATGAGTTCTTGCTGGCCCTTTCATCCAGCTTGCTGGGATCCCTCTGAGAGGCAGTCCCGCTCTCCTGTGCCAAATGATTCCCAGGCCCTGGAGTCATCCTGTCTTCCTGCTTTAGGCACAGTTCAGAAGATCCCAGAACACAAACTCACAAGTGTGCAAACAACGTTAATTCATGTACAGACTTCTTGAAAATGCAGTCCCTCACATTACCCAGGTCACTGACAAAGAGGCTAAACAGTATTGGTCCCATTGTCAGCCCTAAGGAACACTACTTGTCACTAGCCTCCAGTTAGCTGGATATTGAAACACTGAACACCACCCTTTGAGCCTGGGGGTCCAGCCATTTTCTCACCCACTGTGCAGCTCACCCGTTCAGTCCATACCTTCCCAGCTAGCCACAAGAAGGCTGCTTTGAGACTGTGCTGAAAGCCTTGCTGAAGTCAAGTAAATGAAATCTATTGCTGTCATCCACAGAGGCAGTCATTTTATCACAGAAGGCAAGAATCAAGTTGGTCAAGCTTGATTTATCTATGGTAAAGCCAAGCTGGCTGTTCCCAGTCACTCTGTGCTTTGTGCATTTGGCTTACCACAGCCTACCAAACATGACAGAAAATGGCCTCTGAGAGACATTAGGCTGGCTTCCTCAGCACTCTCAGACACATCCCATCCAGCTCTGTGTTCCACTTCTTGACTGCCCTTACAATGAAAAACTCCCCTTATAGCCAGTCAGAACTGCCCATTTTCAACTAACACCCTTCACATCTCATCTTCCCACCACACATTGCTGTGTAGAGCCTATCCTTGTCTTCTCTTGGTATCCTCTTTGTAGGTACCGGAAAGCTGCTATCAGGTCCCCCAGGAAGCCTTCCCTTCTCCAGGCGCTGCCTCCTTTTGATCGAGAAGCCCTACAGAAGATGCCACCACAATGCCTCTCTTACTGAGCTCCCTGAGCTCCCTTCTGATCCTAGCCCATCAGCTCTTGACCAGCCTGTCACCCAGGCAACAGCTAAACTCTGTGCATTGAATACAGTCCTTTGAAGAGACTGCAATGGCATCCTTGTCTAAGAATCTGAGGCCATGCACCACGGCACTGCAGTTGTGTGAACCATCCCACCACGTCTCCGCTAATCCAACGACATCACAGCGCTGAGACTGCGCGGACTGCCACTTCCTCCCAGCGCGCCCGCTGGGAAAGACACTTTTGCCCCATGCTGCCAAGTCAATCCCATCTGTCCCTAGCAGTCCCCATCTCTTGAAGAGGGCCCCGTAGAGTCCAAAGTGCTGCCACAACACCACGTGCACAGAGAGGTGTGAATATGCAGGATGCATCCACCCCTGCCCAGGTTTTTCACCCTGAATGGCAAAGCGCAGAACACTGCTTGGGCCCCATCCCTTCACATGGGATCTCTGCGCCCCGCAGTCAGCCTTAATCTGCTCAAGTATTACTAGTGCCCACATGAAAGAGCAGCAAAGTCTGACGACGGGCCAGGCCTTGGCAATCTCTGTGATGTCCTGGATCCAGTCTCAGGGGAAGCAGCAAACCTTGGAAGTGATCAGGTCTGGTCAGCAGATGGACACCTCCATTCCAGCACCAGGGAGTCTTCAATCCCATTACCCATTGCTGCTTCTTAGTGGCACCAGTTACGAATAGTTGATCAGGCACAGCTGGCCCAAACACCTTTCTTGCCAGAACTCACTCCTCCTCTCCTGCTTCCAGGGGCTATACGTTTTATTAAATCCGTATTATTTTCAGCCTCACATATTTGTGTTATTGAGGATGACACCAAGTATGGTTATCTCTTTCCATTAACTTACCTGAAAGAAACTGTTTGAGACTGGACAGGAAACACTATAGTTCTCAACAGCGATGCCCAAGATTTAGGCTTCTCAAAGTGAAAAACATAGATGTAAGCAGCATAAACACAGCTGCTTATTAACATGGGAAAAAAGCAACACAGCAAATATTCCTTAAACTGATAAAAAAAAAGAAAGAAAATAAAATCTTACATTCATATGCACATTAAAACCAAAACATATACACAGAACTCTCTGTAGAACCAGGGAAGGTGATTACTTGTCCATATCATGATGCATGCTGTTAATATTGAGTGTGTGCACAGACCTTTAATGCCAGACTTCACAGATCTCGCTGCGGTCAGGAGCAACGCCAAAGCCGTAAATGTAACACTCGATTTTCAGGGGAGATGGGAATGTGGAAAAGAGTTTGGGAAATTCTCCTACTATGATGCCTTTGAATCTCTCCAGAGAACATTTTCTACAGCCTCCAGGCATTGGGATGTGGCACAAGGGCATTCCTTCATCTCCAGGTCAGCACAGTGCGGCCAAGGCTGCTAAGCCCATCCCTTTCCTTCAGACATACGTGGGAAGAAACTCCCCCTTCTGTCACTGGACTACACAAGAGAGGGGAGGGAAAGCGGAGAAAGCAAAACACCACCGTCTTCTGTCCACCATTTTAGAGAGAGAAAAGGAATTCATCAGCTGCTCTCCTCTTTGACATCCAAATGGAAAAGGCAAGACACCAGGCTGTTTCCTCCCTGCATTAGACGTGAGAGGAAGCAGGAGAGGAAGAGGGCAGGAAGCAGCCAACAAAAGGTAAGAAGAGATGCTAAACTTCCCCATGTGCTAATGCTGTTGCATTTGAATCCGAATTCTTAGAAACCTACAACCCAGCTGTGGAAAAAGGACTTTGGGAAAGCTGGGGGGGAAGGGGGGAGGGAAGGATGGCTTTCTCAGCAGCAGTACATGTTTTGTTTCGGTTTGTATTTGCATGCTTCATCCAAAGTGTTACACAACATGAAGCTTTATATAGCTATACGAGAGCACACGTCCAGGGAAAAACCCCAACCACACCAAAATCTGTTCAGGTGCGAAAACCTCACCCAAGTCTAACAGGACCCTAATGCAGACTGCTGACGAGGTACCACAACAACAACAACAACAAAATCGTACATTAGAAAATATTTCTTGCTTAGCTGTGAGAGAACAGCTTTCCCAAGACAACTCTGCGTAACTCCATGCCCCAAATTCACTAGCATTTGCCAGACAGCAACGGCTGCTGCAGGGCTCCTTTGGCAAACGCTGCATCTCAGATTTTTCTCTTTCTCAATATGCTGCCATTTCCTGTGGAATGGAGAAATCATCTATACTACAAAGAGGTGCAGTACTAACACTTTCAAAAGTAAATAATTTTATAGCAATGTAAAGTATAGAGAGAAATATAACACTTGGGCACAGAAATTCCTGAGCGGATAGAGATTAGAAAAACATTCTGATAAACAAACGCCGTCAAAGCTTATATTTTTTATTCAGTGCAAAAAATGTTGGGTAACTGTCTGCTTTTCCTAGAAAGAATGGAATTCTGTTGCCAACAGCTGTAGTTTTTCAGAGGAATTATAATACCATATTGAAGATTTATGTTCCTGACAAAGGCATAAAGTTATCCAAACCAGGGCAGAAAAACCAGAATAGTCTTTTCCCAACAAAACCCACATTATTTTTGTTAACTCTTCCTATGACAGAAGTTTTGATCTTCAAAACCAGGAACTCATGTTGTGGTTGATGTTTATAATGATTAAGTCTTGCAGTGCTACTCTGCACAGGGTGAACTGTTTGATCACAGGCTCTTACACAAGCAAGAAACACACCACCCTGAAATCAATTAAAGTTGTAGATATTTACCTCCAAAAGCACATGACTTTAAACTGTTTTCTTGAGATTTTGGGGGTTTACAATGATGCTTGCCCTACCTTACGAACAAGTTTCCCCAAAGCTGTGGCCATCTGACAGATCCATACCAGAGAGGAGAAAGGCAACCCTAGGCAAAAATCTGTCCTGTGCATAAAGCAAAAACGCAAGAGGAAGGAATCTTGGGCCTCTTTGCTCCAACTATCGAGATGCAAGTGGCCCTACCTGCCTGCACGTCACTCTCCTGATTCCCATGGAAAAGCTATTCCTCGTGTTCTGCAGGATTACAGTCTTCTGTGTTCCTTGGAACCACAGCAGACAACAGTAAACAGAAGTATCATTTTTAAATCAACTGACGTTCAGCAATAAAACTCAGGATATCACAGGTTTTGAAGTTCATTTATTTGCAAGCAGCTAAACGGCATACTCTGGGTTGAATCCTGCGCCGATTTGCGGTTACAGTCTATGCTGCTCCATGAACATTACACCGAGTCACACAACTTGGGAACCAAGACATCCACTGCCTTGGAAGCACTGGCCCAAAGGCTCCCGGTGGGTCAGCAGCACTGTCTTGTTTAGGTCTCACACTTTGCCTTCCATTTTGTAGCTGCTCGATGCACCAGATCATATTTACACTACGTCACCAAAGAAAGTTTTTATTTCTGTCCTTCTGAAACTGCTATTTGTTTGGTTCGGTTGGTTTGTTATTTTTGGGTTTTTTTCACTAGGGGAAGAAAATAAATTAAAAGCTTCTTAACAACTACAGTTGTGATTTTTTTTTTTTTTAACTTGGAACCAACAAACTGTATTTCTCAGCTGAAGCGCAGATAGAAAGCCTGATCTCCTAGAACACAATGCACAATAATCCAAAGGCCTACATAGAAAAATCACTCTGTGTGTGCCACAGTTTTTACGTATAGATGGAGAAAACCTAATAGTCTACTTTTACTGATTTCAAAATCCTATGTGTAGTCAGTGAGAAGTGAAAGACTATAAAATAAAACTTTCTTTCAAGGAACAACTTGCCACCTGTCCTTCGTCCTGCAAAAGATCTGCAAAAACTGAGGATATTTTGCTTGAGTAAACAGAATTTTAATTGAGCATAAACAAGTGAACAGCAGGCATGTGATTTCCATAAGTATGCATGATTCAAAATAAAAAAAGGTTTAAAAATCTGGGGCCATAAAACCAACCTCAATTTTAAAAGGTTTAGGGTCTAAAAAAAGGTAGTGCGTATATGGCAGGCTTTTTTCATCACAAATGGATTCTTTAAAAGAAATTGCCACTGACAATTCATCATTTATAAGAACTGTTTCCAGTATGGCAGAAGTTATCTAGCACGGCACTAAGGAACACATTTAATTTTCAGTATGCTTATAGCTTTATTAGAGCCAATGGCTTTTTCCATGCTTAAGGCCAAGCATATGCTCAAGTACTCTGCCAAGACAAAAGCTTACAAGTTTGTCGTTTGGATTGCAAAGCGCAGCTTTTTATCCCAGACCACTTTTTCTTGCATGTCATCAGCACTGGTGATGCCACCACGGTTTCCAATGCATTCCAGGGTGCACTCAGCATTTATTGGGGCACAGATGGTGCTCCTTTCCTTGGCTTCTAAAGATCATTTAAAACAAACTTGGCTATCTGCCTCTTACCCTGTTCTTATACTTGGTATTGCCACTGTAAAAATAATAATAAACTCTGATCTAATCTGGAAGCCTTTTCTAACTCACACACAAAATTTGGCAATATGATTATCAAGTACAGTCAGCTCACTCGAAACCAGAGAACCCGATAACGCATGAATGCAGCACGTTAGGCACAAGCGATCAAGAACAGGAACAAGCAATCCACAAAACAATCAAAAGAACAAAAATGAGAAACAATTTTTCTAGTAACAAACTATTCAATCCTGACTGTATTTGATGGCTCTGTGGGTGTTTCTAGAACTGTAAGGATTATTCAACAGCTTAACCAGCAATTAGCAAACAAACAGGCTGATTTGTAAGGCAAATAAAGAGCATTAGCATGACAGGATTTGTCATAACAGTGAGCAAGGTTTTTTCCAACAGACTCAATGCCTCAAGTTTGCATTGTGCTGAGAATTTGCAGTGTTTTCCCCTATGGGCAGCACAGGACATTTATTTCCCAAATTCTGAAAATTATTTACTAACTTCCGAGCAAGCACAAAGCAACCTCTACAGACACCCAACAGAGAGACAATCTGTGATGATATTTCAGTAAAAATGTCCTAAGGCAAGATAATGTCAGATTTCTCCAGCAGATCTTGACAAAAAAAGTTCTTGAAGGTGCAGCTAACCAGGCCGCAGGTGCACATGGCGGTCAATGGGTCTTAGTCACCCACCCTCACAGGCTTTCAGCCTCACGCAAAGCACGTGGACGCTGGAAAAATCACATGTCGTGTGCATCAAAATATGTACGACCGAACTCAGATGGGGCTTGGGGGGGGTGTGGAGGGCTTGGAGAAAGGTTAATCAGACCGCTTGGAAACGATGTGCCTGAGTCAGGACTATTTTGCTGCCCCACTGGTAACACAAGGTGAGCAGCCAGAGCATGCTGCCAGGATCCGGGGCCAGAAACGGGCATTTTAAGCAGTCGCCATGACTTCAAAACTACTCAACAAGAGCATGCACGGATTGCTAAAGAAATCACTTCTGAACAACCACCAAGTCCAGACAACTAGTTTTAGAAGTACATTTAAATGTCAGAAAGCCAGAGATTTGACCAAATAAGATTATAAAACATGCCCTAAATCGGTTAGCTCCTTAATTTGTTTTAAAACTGAGCAATGGCTAGTAATTTTGGAAGTAATTATCCTAGATATTTGGACTACAGTGAACTTAATAAACTAAATAAATCTAAATTAGCATATGGTACTAAATCAATATGACACTAAAATCATAATAAAAGTAATAAAAGTTCTGTCAATACGAACAATCCAGAAAAAAAACACTGTAAAACCTATATAAACAATAATCAGGTGTGGATGGTGAAGAGACTGCTCTGCAGCTAGCCAAAACTACTTTTTGTAGTTCGTTCCCTTTGAGGTAACGGAGTCTGGAGCCTCCTACGTCCCAGCCTCTCCTGCTGTCTCCTGGTCTTCTGAAACTCAGCCCTGCACACTCCTGAAACTTTGCAGTACCTCCTGGCGTGTCGTTGGCTTCCAGGAAATCCAAGCTGTCCCCTTTCGTTGGTATCATGCTCTGTATCTACACGACGCATAACTTGAAACTACTGGTATACTCAACACTTTCAAAATTACAGTTTGAGAACAAACTCCAAAGCATCAGCAACAACAATCCTGGCCTTACCTGCAGGATCTTGTACTGTCATTTCCTTGCGCTTCACCAGCAGCTTGTCTTTCACCCACGGGAACTCCTGTAAGGAATCCAAGAACGCATCAAAAGCCTTGGGTCCTCTGGTGGGGAGAATATCAAGGAGCATCATGGTCTTCCTCTGACTGGTGGTTTGGGATTTTATTTCTTGAACGTGACTGTCCGTGAGAAACCCTTCTTGGTAGAGATACTGAATAACAACTCCATCCACCAGCACCTCTGTGCAGAGCTCCAGGCGGAGGGAGCGTAAAAGCTGCTTGTCTCTGGCATCCATCTGGCAGCCTAGAGCATGAGAAAAGAGGTAGGGAAGTGCGTGAAGATTAAAATACTTCAACATTTTAACATCCAGAAGTGATGTCTGATACCTGGCAGCCTTTAGAAAGCATGATGCACTCAGAATCACCAGCCTTGGAAAACTGTTAATGACTCCCACCACCTTCTTTCCGCTCAGATTTCACTGTCTCACGAGCTAAAATGCAGCCTTATCTGGGAAACACTAGATGGGAAGAGAACCTTTGGCATTGTCAATACCAGTCCTTCAGTGGAATAAAACCCACGCCAAATAATCCCGCTCACTGACCAGTCAAGGTCCACGCTGAAGGCAGCTAGAGCATTTCCCAGTCCTTAAGAGACTCTACCTGCACAAAGTTCGAGAGACGTCACAGCTGACCGCTGCCACCCACGCCTCTGACGCTACTGCTGCTGCGGCACTTTCGCTGTTGCAGCAGTGCAAAGGCAGCAGCGGGGCTGACAGAGGCACTACCGGCAGGCAGCAGCGGCAGCAGGGACCGAGCCAGCAGGTAGCTCTGGGCTACGCAACAGGTCTGAATGTCAGGAGGGGTGGAAATGCATGTGATGCACCAGGTCGTTCCTCCCCCTGGCTCATCCCGGAAGGCTGCTCTGGTGCTCAACTGATCTGATGATGAGAAACTTTCTTCAAATTTCCACCTCAAATTTATCCACCTTCTATTTATAGCTATTTGTTCTGCCAAAACTGCTCTTTAGCTTAAGCAGTTTTTCTCCCTCCCTGGTATTGACCCTTCCAACATGCTCACAGAAAGCAATCGGATGCCCTCTGCCAGCTTCCATTTCACTTGACTAATGCTCTGACTAGACAAAAGCTGGCAAAGATGCATTTTATAGTCACTCTACAGATGAGGAATCAAGGTCCTGCGAGACCAAGCAGCTCATCCAAGATCACACCAGGAGTCCATGCCAGACCTATGAACCGAATCAAGATGTCTGCTCTAGTCCTTAACGACAAACATATCCCTACGCCCATTAATGGCACTTGAAAAGGAAAATTATAGAGTAATACAACGAAATACTTTTTCATGACTAAATCATGAAGTCAAAAAACTGCAACAGGTGTTGAGTGTGAATACCAAGAGAGTTCCTGATAATTGAACTAGAAGCTGCTGTTTGAAGAGCCAGCCTTCGCAGAAACTGTACTTCACTCAGCCTGGGGACACAAGGCGAGGCAGAGATTTTCAAAGCTTTTGTAAGAAACCTGCTAAATCAGGTTATATCACCTGAGGTGCCTGCTGACTGCCAAGGCCCCGTCAAAGGTCAGTTGGTTGGCCTGGTTGTTAAAATCTAGGACAGGCAATCACCAAAACATACGGGGACACAAATGGCATCTGGGCAGGATGTAAGAGCATAGGACCACGAGAGAGTGACGCGAAAACCCTGTCTGTGACACCCTCTGATAAAGCCACTTCCCGAAAACACTTCCTCCGAGTGCCAAAAGCATTGCTGGATGGCACCTTCCCAGGAGGACTCCATCTTTCCTGGGCTACCCCACACATTTCTCATATACTGAAGTGAGTTTTGAGGTGCCCACTGCCTTCTGTCTAGGGGTCATTTGGGAATTAAACAACAGCTATCCTGGCTCGCGTCCTTAAAAAATGCCAGCTTGCTCAGCATAGCTCAAACATCAGACTCCACCATGGAGTGAGACGATGGTGCAAGCAAGGAGATGGAAAAAGAGCAGGCAAGAAAGAGAACTGGATTTCCCCATCTGATGTTAGGATGCTCATTTTGGATGGGTGAAGCTGAAGATTCTGGTCCCTAACACACACTACCTTTACAGTACCAGGAGCAATTACTGGACTAAAGCAAACCAAGATCAAAATTGGGCAGCAGATCCCGGCCATTTCTCCCTTCCAGGATTCCCTGACCGTCCCTGAGCTCATGAAGCGCTTGCAGAGTTCAGGACAGGCACCCAGCAGCAGCTCCAAGGGCGTTATCTCAACCCAGACACAAAAGTGCTTCAGATGCTGCGAAGCTCTTGTGCCCAGGCCACCAAGAGTCCCTGTCCAGGAGCCTCCTTGCCCACGTGTCAGATGAGGAACATCGGCTTCTCTAGCCATGGCACAGCACTTCATGAGTTTTCCTTCTTCATAATGAAAGCGGCCAATGCTATTCAAAAACAAAGCCCTTTCAAACCATCTCAGTTTGCACCCTCATGCACCGAAAAACGCCTGCCGAGCCATGAATCTGAAGTGGGAACTTCTGCTGAAAAAGGCCTTTGGCTTGCTGACTGCAGAGTGAGCACGAATGCGGTTTTAAAGCCCTTAACGTCAAGGGCCCTTAACACCAAGGGCGCTGGCCCAGTAAACGTCCAGGATGGGGTGTATCGATTCTTAAGGTCTTTTTTAGAGATTCAGTATTTCTTTGTGTGTGTTTATTGTGAGAAGGAAAGTCTGAGTCAGGAACTAAGCAGCCAGATAAGGAAATATATCAGGATTTTGGTGCGTAAGGCATAGAGATGGAGTTTAGCGCAAGATGAAATCAATTTAAATTAATTTTAATCACAGCCTATTTCTAGGGATTGAAAGTAAACTCTAAAATAAATTTTCTCTGGTAATTCTGGTGCTAGAGGGAAAGTAAGAAGATGACAAGTCCGTTTACCCAACTGATGACACGGCTCAAAGCTTCCCGAGACACTTCACAACCCACATCTTCACCACCGCAGAGCCAAATTTTCAGAACTAGACCCCCACGCCCTGCTGAGTGAGCGCGGGCCTCGGCTGACCACCGCACCAACACGAGCAGGTTTGCTTTCCCCTGGATCTGACACAAAACCTGCCCACAGCAGGGGTAAAACTTTTGCAAACCTTCACCCTAAAAAAAAAAAAAGAAAATAAAACAAACCAGCAACCCTTTCTGCTTCTGAACCGAACCTTCGCCTAGGTCTGGGCTGGGAACCCCCGGGCACCCTCCCGAACGCCGCCGGCCCCGGGCAGCTCAGGACTCGGAGTGCGCCCTCGCCTGCCCCCTTCGCTCAGGACAAGGCCCCCGCCCCCCCCCTCACCCTCCAGCGGTTCCGGGCGCCCGCAGCACGCCTCCCCCCCTTAAAATGAAGTTTCGCTTTTAACCCCTCCCTGTAACGCAGGCCCGGCAGCCGCCGCTCCGCCCGCCCGAGCCCCCAGCCCCCGTCGCGGCCCCTCCCTCCGGCTCGGCGGCTGCGGCAGGGGCGGG
>Ga0065711_1032312_pt1 | contig 27559 bp, 14 predicted proteins | sample Hoacrofraction12_FD_59098 | JGI IMG/M metagenome (GOLD analysis project Ga0065711, IMG submission 59098) | Hoatzin crop microbial communities from Cojedes, Venezuela - Epithelial fraction 12 v2 (version 2) | ecosystem: Host-associated > Birds > Digestive system > Esophagus > Crop | place...
AGCTCAATGCATTCTACTTGCTCCCTCACATATAGAGCAACTCCCCCACCTCTCCTTGTTGGTCTGTCTTTCCTAAAGAGTCTGTAGCCATCTATGACAGCATGCCAGTCATGCGAGTTGTCCCACCACGCTTCTGTGATGGCGACCAAGTAGTAGCCGTCCTGCTGTATAATGGCTTCCAGCTCCTCCTGTTTATTGCCCATGCTACATGCATTTGTGTAAATGCACTTGAGCTGGGCTGTCAATCTCACCCCTGGCCTTGGCACACCAAGCCTAGGCTCATCCCTAGTGAGCTGGGCAATATCCCCTTCCCCCTTTGAACCTAGTTTAAAGCCCTCTCAATGAGCCCCGCCAGCTCATGGCCAAGAATCCGTTTTCCCCTTTGAGATAGCTGAGTTCCACTTGTTGCCAGCAGGCCCGGTGCTGTGTACACCTCCCCATGATCAAAGAAGCCAAAATTTGACCGATGGCACCAGGCCCTGAGCCATCTGTTAACCAGGTGAGTTTTCCTGCCCCTTTCAGTGCTGTCCCCTGCCACTGATGGGATGGAGGAAAACACCTCCTGCGCCCCTGATCGCTCAACCAGTCGTCCCAATGCCCTGAAGTCCCTTTTGATGGCCTTGGGACTTCTTTCTGCTATCTCGTCCCCGACAACCTGCCTTACCAAGAGGGGGCAGTAATCAGAGGGCTGCACCAGACCAGGGAGTTCCTTAGCAACATCCCTAACCCGGGCCCCAGGGAGGCAGCAGACTTCCCTGTGGGATGGGTCCGGTCGGCAGATCGGGCCCTCTGTTCCCCTCAGAAGGGAATCACCTACGACAATGACCCTTCTTTTTTTCTTAGCTGAGGCAGTCGTAATTCTTGGGGATGTCTGACTCGTTCTAGGCAACCCCCTGGATGGAGCTTCACCTTCACCCACATCCTCTGTGGCCAGTCCCTCACATTCCAGAGCCCCATATCTGTTGCTTAAGCACAACTGGGCAGGTGAGGGAGGCCGGGGGGAGATTTGCTTGCCCCCCCGAGCAGGGACCCGTTTCCATTCCCCCCCATCTCTTAGGTCCCCTCTTTCTGCCTGGTGGCAAGAGGGTAGGGGGTTCTCTGCTTTCTGTGGAGCCGCCTCCTGCTGCCGCTGCCTCAGGGAGGTCAGGGTGCTGCTCCACCAGTCGATCTCCCTCTCACACTCCTGGATGCTCCTCAACCTGTCCACTTCCTCCTTCAGCTCTGCCACCAGGCTGAGCAGATCATTCACCTGCTCGCAAGGCATGCTCGCTTCAAGGCACTCCTCTAGGAAATAGTGTTTTAATCTGGTCTCTAACCATTAAACTTGCATAAAGGACTAGTGGCAGCAGTACAAGCACCGGCTGTATTAGTATGACTCTAATGCAAGTGACTTTACTGACCTGGGAGGAGCCCACGCACATGGCACAGTTCCCTATCAGACCTGCTTTGAAGATGCAGGCCAACGATTTTCTAGTTCTTCTCACTACAATCAGGCTTAAAAAGGACGTAGGCTGAGATAAATCAGCTGGTGTGGTTGAAGGCATATGAAAAAGCAGAACTCATCAGAATAAGAAAGTAAGAGGTCTAGAGGATTTACACACCTAACAGGATTCTGCAGCAGCTAAGCAAAAAATTTCTGCATCGGATTTTGAAGTTAGATAAAATGCAGGCACTAGCTTCCCACCTGAGGCATTTTGGCCTCTCTGGGGACGGTGTAGGAGATTTTCAGGCTGTGAGCACAGCACTCCCACATGAAGGGCTCTGTGCATGCTCAAAGCATTCTGCTGTTACAAGCCCCCTGCACACAATGCAGTGCTGTGCTGCACTGGGCAACGGGACAGCACAGGCAGCAGCCAGGCACAATCAGCATCAGCTCTACTTCATATGTTGTCTGTAGTGTTTCCCTCACGCTGCTACCCCAAGGAATAATTCTGTAACCAATAAAAGAATGAAAGAAATGCAACAGAAATGACCATGCTTCTTGATGTTTCCTACCGACTAACATAAGCATATGCCCCAGTTCCAGCTAAGAGTGAGGGGCACTGGAGATCCCATTCCTTTGTTCATCCTCTGTGTGGTAGAGGATCCAAAGCACCAAGTGTAGGGGTTTGTGTTTCTTTCAGCAGGCCAGGTACCCAGGAGGTGTTGCAATGTCGAGTGTGGGAACATCTCTTCCATTATAATATTTATAAGGAAAGCAGGAAGCCTTCTTTGAAGCTCTAAGCAACTGGCAATGGATAAAGGAATTCAGTGCTTGTGGTTAGAATAGGAAAACAGAAGTTTAAAAGACCTCTGATCATTCCAATAAGCTTTGGAGAATCATTTGAAGACATCTGTTTTACTAATTTATTTCACTTTAACAATGGGTGTGTGAACTTTAAAGAGAATTTAAAGAAGTCTTCCCCACCGTTTTTAATTATTGAATATTGTATAGTATTTCTTTTCAAGCCAAGAGCAATAGAAAACGTCAGGAATATGTCAGTGCTAACCAGGAGCTGATTCATGTTTTGTCTCTGAAGGAGAAAGAAAGGGAGCACTAACAGCAACTGAATATTACATTAGAGCTGACAGAATGTGGTTTTACCTCATATTGCAACACCCCAGGAACATGTGTACAAACAATTACTACATCTCAACAAAGGAGCTGCAAATTCCCGAAATGCATTAATTTCACTATTCATGAATATCGGACCAGACCCATGGTCAGTTTTTCTCAGAGAAGTGAAAAAACAAAAAGTAGTACAAAAGTCATAGCTGTCACAAATGCAACACATCAGTAATGTACAGAATATGTGTTCGCCACCCACCTGAATGATTCCTCCTAGAAACGAAACTGCTGCTGCAACTCCAATCCTCTGCATTTCAAACTCTGATAGGCCCAAAACTCCTGAGTTATTGTTTGTAGTGACATTAGTGCTGACTGAAGGAACAAGACGCTCAACCGCATTGGCAGATATCAAGGATGTTAAAGCAAAAGTTCCTATAAAATAAGCCACATGTTAGTCACCAATAATTCTATATTTGTCTGCACTCATGAATCACAGTCTTTTCTTTAAAACTTGGACTTCATGAATGAAAGTGCCATTTTGTGCATTTCTGTCATGCTAAGAACAATTTTTAAGGTAATCGTTTTATGGAACACACATTTCTTAACATAAACTACCATTTGTACATGTGAATTAAATGTCTTTTTTGTGAGCATATTGATTTAGACCTGTTGACAAAAGAGATTCAAACACAACAATTCACAATGATTTCAAGTTACCAGAAATGCTTTCAACTCTCCCTGGGTGTGATGAAACAGCTTTTTGTCCGAGGATCTAAAATGTTCACCATTCATATTTCTAGGACAATTAATTCACACTGCATACATAGTTCCTAACCCATTATAGTCAGCAGATGTGTATGTTCGAAAACTCAAAAATCTGCACTCTGGTAAATGGAGGCAGACTGGAAGAGAAACATTGATTTGCTGAGAGAGGTAAAGAAAGTCTAATGACACACAGATAGATAAGGATCATAATTCAATATTAAAAAGCACAAACACATCAGGCAGTTCTCTAAGAGCATAAGGAATGCCCTACTATGTCAGACGAACGGTCCATCTTGCTCAGTACTCTGCCTCCAGCTGTGGCAATCGGAGGCTTTGCCCAGGGAGAGCACACAAGCCTGGCCACTTTCTGCAGGCCATTCCCCTCATACTCCCTCAGCATCCATAGCTCTTGTGTTAGGGAAACACATCCTTATCAGGCCATTTTAGGTTTTGTTAACAGACTAGCATTCATGACTTTATCGAATCTCTGTTTGAACCTGCTTGTACTTTCTGCCTCCACAATGTCCTCTGGGAGCAGGTTCCAGAAGTTCACCACCTGCTGTAGCATTTTTTTAGTCTATATTTTAAAAGTCTTTTAAAGTGATGTCTCAGCAGTTTCATTGAGCCCTCTTTATTTCTGCAGTTGCAGAACCTGGTGAACACAGTTCTGCCTTCACCTTGGCCTTCATAGAGTAAACCTGCTGGCATGAATTACTTGGGAACCTACCAGGGACTCCTCCACCCTAAAAAGTGACCACTAAGTCCTACCTTTTGCTTCTTATCCTTTAACCTGCTAATAATGAATAAAAGAACTTTTCTTCTATCACAAGGGCAGCTTAGTTTCTTTAGTAACCTTTGGTGTGGAACTTTATCAGTAGCTGTTTGACCATTCTGATATCTTTTTCAAAGTATTTTCTTTTTCCATGTGCTTACCAACACTCATACAGTACTCTAGGAGGCTACTGAGGTAGGATTTTCCTTTACAAGAGTCACATTAACTCCTCTCTGACAAACTTTGATTACACACAGCTTTCAGTGGTCTTATTTTTTGTTATACTCTACAATAATAGGGGTGTCAGACAGGCCTGCAGTTCCCAGTATTGCCTCCAGAGCCCTGCTGACAGATGAAATTACACTGGTAAGTTGACAGTCTTGTGGCCTTGTTAGAAATGTGTCCCACCAGTTTCTTTCCCAGCTTCCCGATTTTGAGGCATTTAAAGAACCTTTAACTATCAGTTTGATCATCCTCTCCATGGCACTCTTCAGATTCCCTTTTTTAGCCTTCTAAACTTCCTGCATATGTCTGGCCTACATTTCATGGCTTTCCTGCTCACCTCATTTGGTCAAGCTTTCCATTTTTCAAGTGCCAAACTCTTCCTTATGACAGTCCCTTTAATTTTCCCTTTGAGCCACGAAAGGTTTTTTGGATCATCTTTTCTTTTTTGAATGATGATACACATTTTACGTGGCCTAAAATACAGTTTTTTCAAGCATCATTCAGGATAGTTGTAGACATCTTGCTTTCCAAATTGCTCCTTTTTGTTTTAAGCCTGTTCCCTCCTTTTTACCTTGTTTTCTCCCATAAAATTTGATTTCAAAACAATTTACATAAAATTCTATCTGGAATCAAATGTCTTTGTGTGATATTATGACAGATGAAGCTGCCTCAGCGGATTCTCTGAGACCAATTATATCAAAAGTAATCAAGAAAAAGGTGTAGAGATATTTTGCTCAGGTAAGTAATCTTTCAAATTAGATCAGGTGTGTCACAGCAGAGATATTTCAAGTGAGTAAAAGTTGACAGAACTTGGCTATTGATAAATTTTCCTTTTCATATTAACATAACTGACTTCACTAACAAAGGGCACTTTTATAGCCTGCGTACATATGGAAAGCCCCACTGAACTTACAGAAAATGCTGGTGGGAGAAGAGATTGTCACCAGTACATGTGAGGAATTACGGAGCATCTGGGGATCTGAGGCAGGCGGGATAGCTCCAGTTCAGCCTGCTCACCATAACGCCTTAACCGAGGCTGGTGGGATGAGTGCATGAGGCATTTCCACTGAAAGGATCAACAGCATATGTCATGCAAGTTTGTTTAAACAAATCTTCACGATAGCAAGAGAACTGTTTTGTTTCATTTTTTTCTTCAGATTAAATTCTGGAATAGACACCTGTAAAAGGACCAGGTTTCCACACCAGGGACTATGCAGGAATCTGTGGTCATAGAGCTGTGGGACTCTCAGCAAATCGTTCTCTGAACAGTATTCCCTCCCAAGGACAGAACATCTGACTTTGCCTGCTTGTACTTACTAATTTTATCATCTGTTTTCATTGCTAGAATTTATAGTAATTTATGTCAGCCGGAAACTTATTTACTCACTTTCCTACATATGATGGATTCTTGTCTTCCTGATAATCTTACACCAAAAAACTGCTGACAATACACTGATAAATTATTCCTTTTTAATATAAGTTCGTGTTCTATCTAATATATTTAATGAAAAAAAAAGTTTTGAAAAGTATACTAATCTATCTCTACTCAAGTGCCAAAATTATTTTCCAAATTCTAAATTTTCACTATTTTTTGAATGCTTCTCTTTCTTACAGGAGCTGAATACATGCCATCGCTCATTACAGCACCAAGTCACTAACAGCATCCACACATACTTCTCAGACATCAAAAGGCTTAAATATTTTCTGTGCATTTAGGGAAAACAAACTTTCATAAGCTTTCGCTTTGCAGTAAGAAAATTTATAGCTGTTCAGCAACTTTTAATAATTTAACTGAATATTTTTGAACAAAAATGGTGCTCAAAATATGTGGCTAACTTCTTCCTAAAACATTTGTCCATACATACACCCCAGCAATCAGTCTGCAGAGTTCATTTTGTGTGTGATTACCTGAAAGCATCTTTCCTCCTTTCAGGAGGTTTTCTCCTCCACAAGGAAAACATACCTCCTCCCTGCTTAAATATTCTGCTGACCACAGAGGCTGCTTCCATTTATCCAGTTCTACCGTGCTTTACTACTGGGCTTGTCTCATCCTTCCTGCAAACTTCAGAGGCCACCTAGTGCCCGCTTCCGTACAACAAAGAATTTGTGGTTCAATCTCATGAGTATTATTTCCACCTTCGATCTATAACTTGGGTTCTTTGGAGTCACAAACAGAGCATCAGCCAGCGTATTGGGAGATCACAGTCATTCAACTCTTGCAGCTGCTGTTGGCTCTGCTGAGGGTAAACAGGTAACTCCTAACTACTAGCATAGTAGCCAGAGAACAGATTTCGAGCCTACCTAACTACCCTGCAAGTGGATAGGAGTTGTACTGAACTCATTGGGACAATCTCTACCTTTAATACTATAGCAGGTAATAGGCACAGAAAGCTTTTTTCAGGGTTTGTGTTTTAGACAGGTGAGAAGTAATGTGTATTTTCTGTGGTTTAAGAAGCAGTTGAGCCTTTTTCACTCCTGTTTGCATACATCTTGTTGGCTGAACCCTCTGTCAGAATTTTAGGCTGAAGCTGATTTCTAAAGTAAAGTTAAAACACAAAAGCCCTTAGTAAACTACATTTACAAAGGAAGTGTCAATATGATATTAAATTATAATGGCAGAAATAACTCCAATATATTCTTAATGAGGCTCTTTAAGGTACTTAAACTGGCAAAAAATAGTTGTAAAAAGAAGCACAAAAAAATCCTATTTCTCTTTAGCCTTAGATAATTTTCCTTCCATTGATCTTACACCAAAAAAAATAAAAAGTTCAGTTTCCAATTCCTTATTTCTGAAAATGTTTTTAGCAAATAGACACTTACCTGTCGCAACATGACGTCCCATTCCAAATATGGCATAAACAATGACAGGGAAGAAAGAGCCATATAAACCAAAAACGGGATGGACTGAAGACAGCACCGCAAAGGCCAGCCCTATAGAAAGTTAAATGGAATTACTTCACTATAATGAAGATAAAACAGTTCTGCATTTTTTTTTTAAATGAGGAAATACCTACAATTTTATTAAGAGCAGGAAAAAACCCACTTTCATTTACAAAAACCTAGAGCATAAGCCAACTACTGTACAATAAGAGTCAGGAAGAACTGTAGAAGGTTTTTCATCTATTGTCTACCATCAAAATCCTCACACTTTCTGCTGAGTCTTGGTCACCAGCAAAACTAACAGATCACAGATACAATCTATGGCACCAACTACCACGTTTCCAGGTTGTCTCATTCAGTGATTCAAAACATTTTTTTAATAGACAGTCCTCACAGGAGGAGGCAGCACCGTTTCACCCCCACCCTCACAGACACAAGTTTCAGACTGCCAGGGCTCTAGGCGGTCAGATGGTAATTTCTTACAAACAGTTCAAAACCTGTAATTTCGGTTTGGATGGAGCCTCTTCAGTCTGCTTTCTTCTAATTTCTTAAACAAAAAAAATATTTCAGAGTCCATTGTCTTTAAGTGCCTGGGTTTTTTAATCCTTTAGATATTAACTTATGTTGTTGTTGTTATGTAAAGCTCTTGGTCCAGAAACAGGAAGAATTAAACTTTCACAATGAGATGGCAAATGAACTGAATTGGTTAGGATTTAACTTTACAGACCTACTGGTTACCTTCACTGCTTATCTATAGAGGATAGTATCCACCTTTTTTCTTAGAAAGTCTCAGAATATGCCACGAAATCATCTTTGAACAGAGACATTCCTGCAAAGCAAGGCTTTGATTGCTGTTCAGCTTTAGAGACCTAAGTCTGCACCGACTTCTTGTAAATTAGCAGAAAGAGAGACTCCACAGGCTATGATTCAGACCAGCAGCCTCTACTGCCATTTCCCAGTTTTTTCTCCTAGAAACTAAGAGTAGGAGAAATTGCCTAGTAAACTGGCTCCATAAATCTTGGTGAATACCTTGTCATGCAGTAGGCAAAACAGGATTGGCTTGTGTAACACACAAGGTGCCTTTCTGAAGTCCACCTTCAGCCTGATTGTCCAGTCTAAGCTATTGTATATGTGTGTGTATTGACCATGCATGGTCTGTGACAGAGGTGACTCTGATTTATGAAATGGAGCTGCTTTCTGTGTACGTTCGAAATCTCCAAAGAAAATTAAAAATATGTAGGATTGATTGTTCTCACTAAACTTTCCTGGTGGCTCCAGAAAGTATTTTTTACCTGAAACATTGGTGCATGGAGTTTTAGTAATACGGAGTACCAAAGAGTATCCTTGCTTATAGGTTTTCAGTGGCAATTCCACACATTTTGATTCAAGAGCTCTCTTCTTGAACTTGCATTTGAGTCTGTAACAAAGAGCACATGGTGGGGGAGGCAATAAAAAGCCAAAAGGCCAGAAGTGTCACGTTCCCTGTGAAGGTGACAAGGCCTAGCAGTTCACCTGTTCTTAGAAAAAAGTCATGGTGAAGATTTTACTGAGATGGATCTTACATGCATCATCATCATCCACACTGTTCTCAGCAAAGTAGCACTATCAGTTTTAACTTGGAGAGGAGATATTTTAAAACATGTCTGTTTTAAAAATTTGATGCCTTCTTTTAAACAGAAATGGACTTCATTGCTCTTTGCCTTTTAATTAGCTTATCTACTGATCATCACTTCTGCTTTTTTCTCTTCACACACCTTTATCATAAACAAGAAAGATCCTTGAAATTATAGTTCTACATCCATGTTCACATGACCAACAGATATAAGAGAAGATTCTGACCCAAGGGCAACACAGAAGGATGTGTCCGAGGAGAATAAAAACAGCACAGGAGAGAGCTGCATGACTCTATCCAGACAAAAGTGGTCATAGGGAAAAAAAAAATAAAGGAGAAATAGATTTTTAAGGCTTGTTCAACACTGAAAAGCTCTTCCACCATAACCATAACATGAAAAAAATCAAAACAAACAAAAGCTTTGTAATTAGTTCACTAGTAGAATACCGCTCACATAGATATTCCAATCTTGCAAAAAAGCATGGTGCAAGGCTAATTTATTTTGCTCTCCAAAAAGTAAAGGAACCAGCAAAATCAGTATAACTTCAGCCACACTTCAATTATAACAACATGACTGAAAGGAAGTGACCTCCCTGTGTGGACAAGCGTAAGGGAATTACACAAGATTCAGTACTGAATGCTGAGCCAGGTGTGTAATTTACAAGCAGTATTGGGAAGAGTCTATAAATCCTGGTTAAGACGATCTGCAAAATTCTCTGTGTTTAAGATGCTCATTAAATAAAAGGAATTCTCTAACACTAAACCAGAGAATTGCCAACATAGAACATCTTCCTCTGAAAACATTCCTATTTCCAAAAAGTCTTATTCTCACACTGCGGAACAGCCACACCGATGCATAGAGAACTCACCTCAGTGAGTTCCTTTGCATGCTCTCCTACTTGCATTTTTTTTTCACGTTTGGACTCCATCAGTTTTTACAAGGCAAGCACAAAAACTCTCTCTTCAATAGGAAAGCTTAACAATTTTCAAAGATATGTTTTGAAATATCAAGTTCACTTTGCAGAAAACAGATTATGTTAACATCATTTTTGAGTTTGTCCTTCAATTGTGTTAATTTTGGACCTTGAAGTTTTCCTTATAAAATCTAAACTGTTCACTTCTAATACGTTTTCATCCTAAACAATTTTGTCACTCAGTTCAAGAGGTTAGCTTAGAAGTTCTATAAAACAAAACTAAAGGGTATGGTAATACATTGCAGCCTAGCTGGCATGTTTCCAGAAGAGGGACTACTAGCTCTTTTGTTATTTAGTATTTCCATTTAATCCAGGTTTAAGAACAGTATACGTTGTTCTTTCTTCTCAACATTTACATGGAAAACAAGGGTTCAGCTATTGCAAAACATTCTGTCATCATTCAGCTGTAAAAGCCAATTCTCACTTCTCTGCATGTGTTTACTTTTTTTTTTTTACGTTTTCTAAAACCTTCTGAATCTGCAACATTTGACTATTATGAGCAGATTGTGTTTGATCCAGCACAAACTGTACAAGTTGTGGGTAGAGCACAAGAAGCTCACCTCAGCCCTAGATCACACTCACAAAAATTGTCAACACGTCAGTTCTACTCTCTGAACAGGGCTGAGGGGAACAGAGAGGCACAACCTGAATGAACCCTTATGGTCAGAAGAACTGGCCCACAGAGATCTGGCATGAGTCCTGTAAAACTGTGGAAAAGGGATTACCTTGCCCAGCAAACCCCCAGCACCCAACGGGAATTTTGCTTTACTCAGACTTGCCGGTGAGAAGTATCTTTTGTTTACAGCCACACAATCTAAACATGAATCTGGCCCTTGTTTTTTTCCCTTTCACATGTAGACCTTTCACTGCCTTTTTTGTATAAAGTTTTGAGAAGTGTTGTCTTGTTCTTCTCATGGTGAGGTCATGGCAGTCAGGACAGAGTTAAAATTACCAGCCTTTGATGCTAGTGTTGGCTCTGTTTCTTAGCTTGTTATTCCCATGACTGAAGCATGCCAATCGTGTGCAAGAGCAGAGGGGCATCATAAAACAGAATTAGTAAAGACTTCAGGCTTTCTGATTAAGCATGTAATGTTCAAAGGTTCAAATACTTTTAAAGATACAATCAGTAGTGCATTTCAGCTCACTTCATTAATTTTCGTATTAAACTTTGCTACAATGCATTCCATATGCTCTAGAACTAGTCAAAAGACAGGAAACTTTTTTTTTTTTAAAATTCCAAACAGTAATAATACTGAAAAGAAATAGATTGTAAAATTAGAATCCCACTTAATCTTCACTGGTAATATGGAGAAGCCTCCATTGCAGTGACATTAAGGTTTTGAAATACAAATATAAATTCCATGGGAAGAAATGCAAACAAAGAATGAACAGTAAGTTCAGATACAGCACATTAATATTGTGGTTCCTTGTTTTAGCTGCCTCCTTATCTTAAGATAACATTGTGTGACACAGTTGCATTGAAAACCATGCACTCGGACTAGCACCAGAAGCATAACAATCCTCTGGCACGCCACACTGAAAGGCAAGAGAAGTTGCACCACTGTTGGTAAGCGTCAAATGCAGATAACTACAAAATAACAAGTTTGATTCAAACAGAAACAAGACCATGTCTTACCACAAGAAAAAGGTCTTAGTGTGTTGCTAATGAGGTTAATGCAAAAACTACAGCAATAAAAAATATTTTCCTTAGAAAACACTATGAATCATCAGAGTACAGTCAACCAGTTAACAATTTTCTGCATCTGGAAATAAGCTTAGGATACACACATGTTCTGAGGAAAGCTGTAGTAGAGACTGTAGCAATACGACAAGGGGTGATGGTTTTAAACTAAAAGAGGGTAGATATATATATTGAAATAACTATTTGTTACTGTAACCTTTTATTCTTAAATTTGACTATATGAAGATGGACAAATCCCAATTTTAGGGAACCCAGAATGATACATATACATCTTATCCCACTCTAAATGCTACCTGCAGTTGTGGTCACTCTCTGATGCTTCAGAAAAAGACAATTTTTCTCTTTGTTCACAAAGTTGAATTATGTAATAATAAAGGTATTTCCTACAGAAGCCTTAAAATGCAGAACTAACACATATTTAACGATTCTTCTATCAATCCCTCTTGGAAGACCAACAAATCAGACACCCAAAGATTCATATCACAGGCTTTAATTTCTAACTCCAGGATAGACAACTTTTACTGAATTAAAAAACCCCACCACATAAAGCATTTTTGATATTATATTTAATAACAATTTTCCCATATAAACCTACAGTTCTGGAAGATTCTTTGACTTGTTAAGAGGTATTATCACAAAATGATCCTTTGGAAATAATGTCATTTACCGCCACACTCCAGCTTAGTATCTGTTCTCTCAGTGGCGCACACATACAACTTAATTTTGCAAAACCTCTGTTTCCTAATGGCACCATTTGCTGGGGCTACACATGTGGGTTGTACCTTCTGTCTGACTTTTTTAAAGACAAAGTACAAAGAGCTTGAAATTATTCCTTAGTTCTTCTGTCAGTTCAAAGCCTGAGGTAAATGAAGAAAGTAAAGACAAGATGGGAGGACAGATTATGCCAAACATACCATAAACCTTTCAGAGACCACCCAATGTTGAGTTCGCAACCATTTTCTTTTTTTGAAGGATGCTTCAGCGCAGTTTCTTCCCATGCAATTGTCTCCTTTGGTCTGGTGAGAATTAAGCATCTCAGCTGTATTAGTCATACAGTATCTGAAATGCAGCTCTCCCAGCCTACCACCCAACAGCTACATCAAAGCTATATCTGAGAAAGTACTGTTCTACTCTGCCACTTTGTGGATTTCCACATACTGACACTTGCATCTTGGTGTTCAAAACAAAGGTATGCAAGTATTATGGTAGAAGAAACATGTGGACTGAGTGATCCATTTATGAATTCTCTATTCAAGATAGCTTGACACTTCTATACTAAAATGCTTGGATACACCCAAAAACAGACAGGGAAAAACAAATTCAGTATTTTCTTTTCTTTTAATGGATCTCCTGGAAAAAAGCTATGACTACTGAGAGATAATCAGAGGTTAAATGTTTAGACTTCTTTAGGATATATTTGACACAATATCTGAACACCACATAGGTTTTATAAACTGTTATACAGAGAATTCTATGAACTATTATACACTAGTCAGCCAGAACACCTGAAGAATCTGGCCATCTCCAAAATAAAATTGAAGAGAGATTTCGAAAGTGGATTATAGGAAAATTCCTCTGCATCTCATTAAGAACAAACTGAGAATGAAACCCATAAGAAGTTTCTGGCAAGCAGGTAACTATGAGGTAGTCTTTTGAGAAGCATCAACACTTCAGAGAAGTAAAAACCAATCATGACTGATGACCAGTCTCAATCAAGATGAACCAGACTTATTGAAATTTGTGAAAAGAGCATTAATTTTGACAAACTGCTGGCCAAGGATCTCAGCACTGAGTTGTTTTGATCTCTCTGACCTGGAAGATTACAGGTGAAGCCATTCCTTCTTCCTGCAGGGAATGGACCTCTCCCGGGTTTGCCAGTCTCTGTCCATGGTGCTCAGGCACCTCCTCGGCGCAGGGGTCGGACATCTGCACAGCTTCTCTGATCATACTCAGACAAGTGGACCTCCAAAGGATTCAGAGGCCATTCAGAAGCTAAATTCACACTTCTAGTAGTCTGTCAGACAGGTATTAGTACTTCTGTGACTTGGAAGAATTTTAATATACTTTTAAAATGAAATATTGCACGCAGAGCAGCATCAATGCCTTTCTCCTCTGCTGAAAAGTTGTATAAATATCAAGTATTATTCTACATTTACTTACTAACATGTTACATATCATGATCAGCTTACATCATTATTCTTTGTATGGGAGAACTGTAACAGAGTTCAGCTGGACACTGTCTTCCACAAATGATTTATGAACTACATGGATTCTCCAATGGATTCGCTAGGAGACTTTTCTGACTCTGTTTCCAAGTGTGCATGTTCAATTTCATCCACTCATGCTATTTGTATGCCAGATGCATATTTACAAGACGGATCTACCCCTTAATAAAATATTAGCTCCAGTTAGTCTGCTCAGAGTATATTTATGTCTACATTTATGGTCAGAGCCTGAAAAAAAAAAAAGGCAACCATCACCCTTGAGAAGACACAGCTGGGGTTCCTCCATGAAAAGCTAAAAAAAACGTTTTTGGCATCATGCCTTCCAAAACACTGGGTACCAGTTCTGGAATGCATGAAGGCAGTATAGTTCATTTTTATAATGGTAAGGTTCTGCAGCCAGTGTTAAGAAATCAGCTGTTCAGCAATAAATCCAGCTCAAGGTTACATTAACTTTAATTAAAACATACAAAACACACAAATCCTCAATGAGTGATTATTGGGCTTGCAGAATGAAAAAAGAAATTGGCAGCAATAACAATACTGATTTCATCAGATGCCATCTACATATTTCACTTGTCTCAAGGGCTCTCCACCCCTTGGAAAAAGAGCCCACCAAAACCTGTTCAAGCCAAATTATGTCTTGTTCATGATAGGTCATAGGAAAGGCAGCAAATGTATGACACTACCTATAAATTCTATATGAAGTATATCCATGTGCTGCCAGACTACAAAAAAAAACACTTTTTTTTAAATGTAAACACTGCCATAGTCCCAAGTCTGATAAATTTGAAAGTCCAAATCTTCTGTTCACATGCTTCCACGTGTGCAACTTTGAAGTATATGCAGCATAGCAAATGGACAGATGTTTATTTCAAAACAAATAGCATAATGTTTATGAATCCAGCCAAACACCACAAACTTAGCAAGATAAAAATTGCATGCAGAAATACAGTAGATATAGGGGTTTTTTTTAAAAAAAAAAAACACATTTGTCTTAACTTATTAGCAGATACACCTCTGTTTAAAGCTTCCCAGGTGTTTTGAGCAGCAGCAGATATGGAAAGGAGACACAAACTTGTGAAGAAACCTCCTTGTTCCCTGTGTTCTGTTCCCTCTTCTGACAGGCAAATATGTAAATTAGTACATATATGAACAGAATTATGTGATAAGGAGATACAACTTCTTATCTTAATATTTTAATGGAATATTTTTAGCACTACTTCCAATTTTAAGTGTAAATACATTCATGCTTCTCTATACCCATTTGTTCTTGTGCTGCAACTGTCCTGTGCATTTACTTTAAATGCCTTTCCTGATAAGGAACATTTGCCTGCCCTCTCCAGTTTTAATTAATCTGTCCAGCCTATTTAAGCTTTTCCCAAATATAATCTTTGTTTTCCTGATCCTTCTTCTAGCCTTTTCTTCTTCTACTGAAGTTTGAAATCATCTTCCACGAACAGAGGCAACCAAAATTACACACTGTATTTCAACAGTCAGCATTACCTGTGTTCAGATTCTCTGCAGCTCCTCTGCAGTTCCTAATCCACCTACACCTCCATTGTTTTCAAATAGGCTAATTATTTTCCAGCAGATTATTAAAACTGCCTCTAACTGAGAGGATCAGTAGAGCTGTCTTTAGAATGCATACCTAAATTTGAAGCAAAACCCACCAGCCGTCCTAGAGCTTTGCTTCAGAACTAAGTAGCAGAATCAATCACTCTGGTATCCTTTATTGCTACACATGGAAATATTATTATCTTTAAAGGAAATACACCTTTATTGCTTGCATCTGGTCCAGTCCCTGATCTGCAAAGCAGACTTGTCACCTGGACAAAACACAATATCCGCTATGATCCAGTCACAGAATATCATTCCAAATTTGACAGAAACATTTTGATGGTTGGATTTGATGATCTTAGAGGTCTTCTCCAACCTTAATGATTCTATGATTCTATGAATAAAGGTACTTGTTACTCGATCTGCAATGTCACTTACTGATTCTTTCAAATTCTGAGAGAAGTATCCACCTCAGCCCTTGATCTGAGTGTGTTTCATTTTCTGTGTTTAATCTCAGCCACATATCCATGCGCTTGCCCATTTCCCACATGGGCAAAGTCATCATCTTTCAGGAAAACTGAGACAAAGCACATATTTTATACCAAGGCTTCAGTTTTGACCAAATACTTATGCAGAAAGTACCATGTCTTTGTGTTGTCCTCTTTTTTCCTAAGGCTAAAAAAATATTTGTGGGTTTGTGGTTTTTTTGGAAGGGTCTAACTCAATTATGATATTGGACACTCATATTAGGAGCAAACAACTGAAACTTGTATACTTTGTACCATAAACTGCCAGTACAATATTGAATGAGTCATTTCTGTGTTTCAAACACAAGCACTTCTGTGTTTCTAACTTCCATCCCCATATACTTTTCCATTGCTGGACAGTGTAAAGAGCTCCAATATCCTATACTGAAAAGTGCAGGGTGCAAGTATTATCATCACCCAGTGAATGACAAAACAGAAATTAATTCATATATTTGTCTAAACAGCAGTTTCTCTGGTCATTAATGCATTTCAGAAGAGGATTATAACTATAAAAATCTCAATCGAGATCTTGGAAGAAGCTTGGAGGGGAAGGGATGACACTGGCTGAATTTAGGAATTTATATTAGGAATTTACACCTGGAAAGAGTAAGGCAACTCTAAGTGTTAATCCAAGCACTTAATTTTCACATTATATGATGCCCTAACCAAAGTATTTCAGATACATTTGTGTCCCCTAACTATATAGAGAACTGACATACATGAATAAATTATATACAGGAGTATACATATTCAAGTAGACTAACGGGCATGGTGTTACTGGTGATGAACTCAGTTGCATGACAGAGGGTAAATTTGCATAGACTTTTTTAGACAAACTCAGATTTACTTTTTTTACTGTCCATGACAGTCAGAGCAGCTTACTGATGGTTGCAGCGTTACCTACATGGCTTCTAGACGTCAGTCTGCGTGGACAGTACACATAGTTCTGCCCAGAAACAAACAAACAAACAACCCCGAACAAAAAAACTCAAAATCAAAACACGAAGAAACACATTCTAAATTGCAATCCAAAAGCAAATACTAAGATGTGCTACACCAACCAACATACATTGCATAATTTAAATCCCGAGAGAAGGCACAAAGTTATTCATTTCAAAAGACAAGATTGGACAAAGAAGGCTAGCAAAATAGATTAATCAGAGATGGATCAACAGCTTGGTAATGAATAAATGATGCCAGGAAAGATCATCTATGAAAGGCCTTGAAAGTAAAGATTAATAATGTGCTTGGTGCAATAAAAAGCTACTACAGAGTTAAACAGCTGCATTCTGAACAGATACGCAGGGGCTATAGCACTTGTTTAGAAGGCTACAGAAAAAGCAGTGACAGCTTTTTGAGATTTAGCTCCATGTGAAGACTGCATCATAATGTGTCTTAATATTATCCTGCAAGGAAACTCAGAAAAATTCTGACACAGCTTGATCAAAGCATGCTTCTTTTACAAGTAGGTGGTGTTCAGGCCACATCAAAAAACCACGAAAAGAATTCTGGTATTATTGTGACAGGTCAATGGATGACTTACAGGAAAGGAAACAGTAAGACCTGCCTTCAGCCATGTTGAACATGACCTGTGTATTACCCATAATGCCACAGATATAATGGCTGAGACACAATACACCTACATTTTGATGTCTACATCACCAGTGTCTACACCTAGGCCAGTCCTCTGTTATGCTCAATGGAAATCTTACCAGCGTCATCAATAAGCCTTAACCAAGTAGATGATTAGGTTTAGTCAGATGAGTCATGCCTGTAGTGGGTTGATCCCAGCCAGCAGCTAAGCACCCATCCAGCCCCTCACTCACTCCCCCTCAAAGGATGGGGGAGAGAATCAGAAGAACAAAAGTGAGAAAACTTGTGGGTCAAGATAAAGACAGTTTACTAAGTGAATGAAAGAAAAAGAAAAAAAAGTGATGTAAAAGGCAGTCATTCACTACCTCCCACAAGTAGATGGAACACCATAAATTTCACTAACTCTCATCAACTCGATCTCCACTGGCTAGTAAGAAATGCAAGAGTGGCTTGCTGCAAACTAGACACACTGCAGAACCTTGGTTTTATTAGCACAATTTCAGTCTGGAGACAAACAAACAGAAGAGGCGCTTATGAGACATCTACATGGACCTAGTAATTGAATTTTTGTGTATGGGTGAGGAACACAGAATGAAATAGAAAGAAAAATCTTTATATAATGACTGTTGATGGGGTGTTAATAAATTTTAAAGGGAAAGGGAACAGTGGAATGAAGTGCTAGTCCAAGAAGCAAATTAAGGATTTACTTGTTAATTTAGAAGCATCTTGCTCTAGTCTATAAAAAATAGATTTTTGAGAAATGCAGACAAATTAGGTAATGAGTACCAAAAACATGAAAGCTCAAATTTCTTAACTGTCTGTGAAAGTATACAGCAAACTTTATGACTGGACGACAAAGTTCATTTTAGATTCAAAGGTTATTTTTCAACCTTAGGCATCAGAGTAAGAATAAAGATTCTGAAAAATAAGGTGTTGAGCTCTGTATTAATAAATGATGGTTTTCTGTGCTGGAGCTAATGAAGCCTAGTTTCTTATATTGGTTTTGACTCCTAGTGGACTGACTTTGCAGTCTGAGACAGTGCCAGCTCCAACTGAATCTTTCCAGCAATTGGTGTGTTTGAAAGGGCTTTTTTTTTGTTTTTTTGTTTTTTTGTTTTTTTGTTTTTTTGCTACAGGGATTATCCAATGCCTAACAAGGTATGAGTTTCTATTATCACTTTTTAAAAATTTGTAGGGTCAGTTTCCACTTTCTTTTTTCATATAATGGTGGTGGGTTGACCTTGGCTGGCTGCCAGGTGCCCACCCAGCTGCTCTATCCCTCCCCTCCTCAGCAGGACAAGATGGGGAGAAAATAAGATGGAAAAAACTTGTGAGTCAATATAAAGGCAGTTAATAAAGCAAAAGTAAAGGCCACACACACAAGCAAAGGAAAACTACAGATTTACTCTCTACTGCCCATCAGCAGGCGATGTCCAACCACTTCCAAGGAAGCAGGGCTTCAGTATACGTAGTGGATGCTCCAGAATACAAATGTCATAATAACGAATGACCTCCCGCCACATCCTTTCTCTTAGCTTTTATTGCTGAGCAGACATTACATGGTATGGAAAATCCCTTTCGTCAGCTGTCCTGGCCTTGTCTGCTCCTAAGATCTTGTCCAACCCCCAGCCTTCTGGTGAGGGGGGAGTGCTGGAGAAACGGCCTTGATGCTGTGTGAGCACTGCTCAGCAGTAGCCATAACACTGGTGTGTTATCAACAATTCTCTAGCTACCACACAGGACTATGAAGGCTGCTACAGGTAAAATGAATTCCACCTCAGCCAGATCAAACACAACAATTTGTAGAAACATAATTATCTTTGACACTTCTTTCTCCATCCTCTGTGGAATTAGCTAAAGGACTCTAAAATCAGAGGACATACACAGACACCATTTAAGTATTGTTTCAATAGGTAAATAGGACAGAAGATTTCAGCAGTGAATTTTAGGACTCATGAATTAAGATTGACTTGGCATATTTAGCAGACAATGAAAGAACTGTAGAAACACTTGGAGAATGACTGACTGGTTTCAGCAATGACTATTTCATCACAAATGCTAAGAAGCACAACATGACAACCCCATGCCTTTTCTTCCCATCTCCCTACACTTCTTGGTCTCCTCTCCTCCACCCCAGTACTGGATCCATTAGTTGAACTGAATGCTTTTGATCAATGAATTCCCTCTGAATGGTCAAATACGACTTGGGCATGTTTAAACAGTTTTCCAAAGCATTTGAAAAGCCACCCCAGAATATTCACTCTCTATAGAAATTATTACATAATTTCTCATAGATTATATGATAATTATTATATTCTTTATTGGATAACATCATGGGAGAGTAAGGATAACACCTTAGGCACAGAGGCATATGGTTTTGCCTTACCTCAGTATTAGGCAAGGTAACACCTTACCTTCCAAAGATCCATTTCTTCCACACTGTACATGAAATTAAAGACAACTAAATGCTTAGGTAGTATGCCTTTCTTTTACACCATTCCTAGACTCTGTCACCACAGGACATAGTTTCTATTTTATGTGTGTCGATGGAAGATATTTAAACCAATACAAGAGCTCATGTGTTTCAATTTTCAAGTAGCTGACTTCAAGGTATCTTCCAGGAGTTTGAAAGCTTAAGTCACATTTAGAAACTAATGATTTTGACCCTGAAAATCAGAAGATGAATGGTAGTAGCTTTTTCAAACTTTGTCCAAAATAAAGATGGCATAAGAACTGCTATTCTGAACTACCCTATAATTTTATAAAAGACTTTTGGGAGAGAACATTATCTGCGTACATTGATTGCTAGTCTTTCTATTAATCTGGTCTTTTATTTTTCTCCCTTATAAGACATACACCAAAACCTGCTATTGATTAGGAATTGTCCAGAAACAATTTCTGAAAATTCTGTGAAGAGCAGTTATGAGCATTATCTTTGTTGCATTCACTATGACACTCTAAGGCCAGTGACTTTCCTCTTTCCTTCCTTCCCTTACAAAGGGAAGCCAGCTATATCATCTAAAATTTAGATGAGAAGTTGGAACACGGACACTTTACACCAGATCAGAGCAGCTGCCAACCTGAACAGTCTGAATATGGCCAGCGCCAGATGAGTAAGGAATCCCACAGTAGGAAATTGTGAAAAACACAGCTTAGTTGGAAGGTCTTTCTTAATTATTCTTAAGCTACTGGACTGCTTTCTACCCTGGAGTATGCAGCTTTCATCACTCAGAAAACTGTTGCATACGAATACAACTGCAGATTTTTCCATATACTTCCATAATTCAAGTTTATTTCCATATACTTGAATTTACTTACACGTGTTGCTGCAACATGAAAGAATACTGTGCTCTGCATGTCAATTGCTACTCGTAGCTAATTTTTTCCTGCCGTTGTTAGATTTTCTGCCTTTCATTTTATTACAAAACTTCTTGCTTTATCTTGTGGGTGGAAGGAAACAGACCAAAACAGACATCTCAAAATTTGGGGTCTTTTCATGTTATATAACAAATGGCACTTTTAATTTTCTTGGATAACTCTCTCTATGAAAGCACCAAAGGATAGGCCTGGTAACTGGAAGGCTTACAACACTATAAAAACAGCTCATGCAAGCAGAGTCTAAAAAAATACGTTGTATTCTAGTTAAAGTACCACAAATGTGATAAAATGCTTTGGTATCTAACTCTCCTCTTTTTATATCCCCTAAAATCATACTGAAATCTTGAGAAGCAGTGAGGAGAGAGAAATGAGAAACAGGTCAACAGAAAGGAAGAGTTTCAATGCATTTGATTTTAAACAGCATAGAAAAAAAGATAAAAATGTTCCTAGAGTACTTAAAATAATCTAGAAAAACAAAACCAGTCTTTTCTGTCTTCACTGGGTCTTCTTAAATTCATCTGTTACATTAAATTCCCTCTTGGTACAAGACTCGAACAAGAAACTCCTGGCTAAAACTACCAGCAGTGCAGAACTGCTGTTTAACTTAACATTTTTGATGAATTTCAACATACTGTTCTCAGCAGCATTTTAACTGCAATTGTTGTATACACACATACCAGTGAAATTAGATACTTTACAGTGTTATGGTATTAAGGTTCTTAAAGTTAAATCATGCCAATGCAGATGTTCCTAATTACTTTAAAAGCACAAATACTTACACAAACTGGTTGTTTCCAGCTCCAGCATAATTCAATTAAAGGAGTGCTTATAATTTAACAATATGAATGGTAGTAAGCATAGCTAATATGGGAAATTGTTACGAAATAATATATATAGTTTACATAGGGGAAGGGTTTAAAGTCCATTTGAGGTAGATAAGATGCTGTGATTTACCTAAGACAAACATAAAATATCGCCAAAAGAAGGTGGCACTATCAAAGCCGCATCAAAAAATGACAAAAACATTTATTTCCCAGTAGCAATCATTTTACAAAGCCAGATTACTGGGACTTTAGGTTTCTGCAGGTCATTGTGCAAGCTTTTGTTTTATGGAGTTTTTCCTTTTCCTGTTTTGTTTTTTTTTTTTTTTAAGCTGCTAAATGGAGTCTAGCTCCACCCCTACTTTGTATTACTGCTTGAAAAGAGCTGTGGTAGGTAATGTAACACAGCACTAAATCAATACAGTACGCAAGCCGCAGATGCAGGCAGATCCTCTCCGTGAGTAAAGTCTCTGGCAGAAGCACCCTTTGTGTACAGAAAGTTGTTAATTTTTCCTGCTGTGCTCTGTGTTTCCACAGGTAACAGAATAATACCAATGTTTACTCCAGAACAGTATGTTTTACAATGCAATTATCTTCCAGATACATTTTGTTTACCTTTTGAAATATGGAAAGGTGTTCATTTAACTAATAAAACACTGTGTATAACCATACGCAATATGAATATCTTGTCTTCTATATTAAGTCTTCAAAGAATTGTCAAAGGGATGGGATATATAATAAAGTTCCAGCTCACAGAAATTAGCTACAATAACACAAGGCATTTCTATCCACATTTTCGCATCCACTATACACACACAGGAGTTGACTGCACATTTTTTTCCCTATATTTTTATTTAGATTAAATCATCTTTAGATATATATGTACATCTTTGTTTTAACCAAAGCTTTAAGACAATATTAAACAAGAAAGGAAAAAAAAAAAGAAGAAAAACATGACCAGATCAATTTAGCATGACCAGATTTCAAAACACGAATCTGAAAGGAGTTAACTGTACCTTGAGTCACCTGTTGGATGGCGAGCATCATCCCAGAGACTGCATCGGGAAATAAATTTTCCTTCCAGTTGTAGATGGGCACCCATTTCAAGATGGGCAGCCTTGCCATACACCAGACTTTGATATCTTCAAAGCGAACAGACTGGATCTTCCTCCAGACTGCACTTCTTTTCCTTTTTGCCCCTGTCATACTGCCCACCTGCCAAAAGCAGTTCCTCTCTCTCAGCAGACCAAACAGCTGAGGAATCACCCTGATCTGTGTCAGTCTCCAGTTTTCTTCTGAGATTTTGCAGTTCCAAAACTACATAGAAAAAAAAATTAACAGAAGCACTTGAGATCTGTGCAGCTGCTCTCTAACTATGCTCAATAAAAACACTTCTTAAATGCTTCAATCATATAAAGAGCTACATGAAATGCTACATGAAATGCAAGAACCATTTATAGAAAAGATCACGTTTTCTGCTCTTTGCAAAAATTTGGTCTAGTCTCACGTTAGTTTGTGATTCTTTCCAGTAACCTCCCGCTTTATACTCCCTGTAACGCTTGCGCTTTTGGCCTCAGTCCAGTGGCAAAATGACGTATTACTGGGTGTGTGTACAATATAGGCTGGGCTATGTTAATAGGAGCGGGAAGTGCCCAGAGGAGCAGGCATCTCCCTGCCCAGCCCAGGAGAGCAGCCTTGCCTCTCCCAGGGGAGCTTTTCTGGCTGCAGCCACAGGGCATGAAGTTCTCAGTAACCCTGGTGCTAGCAAACTTGGTTTACTCCATCACTGTTTTGTCTTCTAAACAACAGTACAAAGCTTATTTATGTAGAAAATTCAGAACATCAGGTAGTAATAAGTCCTGCTGAAAACATATATAGATTCTCACTGGAGGCTGAAGTCTCAAAGTGTAGGAAGCTCAACGTGCAGTAAAGGACTGCAAGCTATACACTCCCAGTGGCTGGTATGAAAATGCTTGTGACAACCACTCTTCTCCAAAGCTACTCCATTCTTCTCATGCACCTTGTTCATGATACAAAGTGCTCAGATACAAAGTGATAAGAGCATGGAAAAGGCTTAAATATCAAGATATTTAAATGCCTTGTCCAATTCTGCACAAGGACACGGTGGCTTTCCTCTAAGTTTTTTGTGTCTCTGGATAGCAAAGAAACTTATGTTAAAGTGTAAGATCCACCACATGGCTGAAGTGTCTTCCCAGTCACTATTCTGCAGTAGGCAATCAAAATAAATAAAATAGAAAATAAAATAAATACATTTTTAAAATATTTCTTTTGCATAAATTAATTTACATTCTATTGTTTAGATTAAGATGAACAAAACTGAAGCACTGTCAGCTCAAAACAACTTTAGAAAAATGAGACTTTGTTTCCAGACGCAACAGGAAGAAAAGCACAAGGGCAAATGCACCACAGTTCATTCTAGTGAATGACATTCAGGTGGTGTCCACCGTTCTGCCCCTTAGAAGTGCAAAGGGAAAAAAGTAAAAAAGAAATAGCAGAAAAAGATTGCTTCAGACAGACCTTCACTTTTTACTATTCCAGCCACACCACTTCTTTGCCCTGCCCATCCTTTAACCATGTACACCTTTTAAAGTACTGAAGCAACATGAAAGACATGTTTACCTTACTTCTGTTCCTTCTGTTCACTGGAATAAACCTCTAAGCATAGACTCCTTTATTCCTTTTTTTTCTTCTTTTTTTTTTGTGTGTTATGGAGGTTTTTTGTGTGTGTGCTTGAAAGTGCAGTTCAAGAAGTTCATAATCAAGGTTTTATTATGGCTGCCAAGTGTTTTTCAACACAGACCTTTCCCTGCATTCAGTGATCAGAAGTGGACAGGAAACCTTCGAGCTATTCAGCTGTCTGGAGCTGCTTAGTTTCAACAAAATGCTCAAAACCTCTACCTTCAATAGCATTTACTGGGGAAAAAAAATCAAAATACATTTATACACATAGATATGTACATATATATGTACCCAAATTCAGGTACTTGTGTAACAGAGACTAATCCAAATTTTTTTAAAAAAAATCATGGTTCACTAGAAGCTCTGCATATTCTGAAACAGTAAAAAAAAAATAAATTATGAAACCAAAGATCCATCACTAAACACACAAGAACTTACCCTCCATTCTTCAAACTTCTTGCATCAAAATGCTGAAACTGTTCGAAAAAAGTCTGTGATTGAGATTTTCCCATCTCATATTTGCAGAGTCAGTAAATTTGTACAGATTTCATCAATCCCAGATTAGTATCTGAACTCCTAGGATTAGCCATATCAACAGACTTTTGTCCATCACCAATAACAGGGATGGTTTCTCTCTATGGGTGTGTGCATACATGCGTGCAGACACCTTACAACTAATACCTGAAAATAAGCCCTGCTAGTTAGACACAGAACTGCATGTGTAGAATCTTTGGGATGTTCGTGCTGATGTGGAATTTGTGCAGAAATTTTATTTTACTCCAACAATTACTTTGAAGAGTAAAAAAATTTCATCATCATTAAATCTGGAGTTGATAAACATCGTCCCTAGTCTTGAAAAACATTGTTCCTTGTTGTAACTTTGAAATTAATAAAGTACTCTTAGCTAGTAATGACACAAAGCAACATATCATTAACAAACCCCCAGACAAAGAACACAAAATTTTTGAGGGAAAACACGTACAAGTATGCATAACAGCTAACTTGCATCCCACTACACAGTAGTCCAACATTAGAATCTTAAAGAAACCTCAGAAAATACTTTCTAAAACATATTAATATCCTAACTGAAATACATACCATATCACACACTTGATGTTTAAACTTCTTCCCATCAGGTGGCTTTAATTAACCTATAAACCTACAATCTATAAATCCCCCAAACTATGCAGGCTTGACATACTTCAAACTGCATGACGATGTACATGAGCTACCAGCACTGTCAGACTCTCTCCTTTCCTGAAAGATGTGTATAAAACATAGTTTTCTGGAATAAAGGACAAGGGTGAGAAACCTCTGGTTTTATGCATTTAAGTCAGTGTATTCACACACACAAAGTTTTAAAGTTAGATCGTTTACAATTAGCTCTTTCGATGAGCTTATATAACTAAAGACTGTTTGTTTTTTTCTGGAAAATATCCAATCGTACTCTAATTGTGTATGTACATACAAAGCTAAAAAGATAACTACCATAAGTCAAAATTTAGAATACAGATAGTACACAGAAGGAAAGAATTATTGCATCGTAGATTAGAATTGGTGGGTGTTTCAAATTTGGTTTATAATAGGTTTACTGAAAAAATGAGGTAACCTCTGTGAGGACAGTCTATATTTTCATCAGCTTCTCTAACATTTACACACATACATCTGCCAACACAGTGAATACACGGAGTTAGGAGGTTTGATTCTCTGTCTCTAGCCTCAAAGGATTAAAAAAAATAAAAATCTAGCATCTTACTCCAACCTAGACCTCAAAAAGAAAAATTTATAGCAAACTCTGAGATAGAAGTCCTAATCCCCACTTCACATGGAAGCAGCTTTTGCAGGAGATCACTAGAGTCTTGCAGGAGAACGCATTTTAGTCTTCACATAAATTGACAGGAAAGTTCAAGAACAACAATTATGTTTATGTATGCTCATAGTTACATTTAAATGAAGTTATTTGTACCTTGGGTAGAAGTAGATGCCATGATGTAAATTATGTGACTTGTTCTTTGTAATTTGTCACATGAAGACAGATCAGTAATATCTGCAAATATCCAATATTAAACCAGTTTGGAGAAACTAAACCTGTATTCACAGAATCGTAGACTCATTTGAGTTGGAAGGAACCTTCAAGATCATCTAGTTCCAAACCCCCCTGCCATTGACAGGGACACCTCCCACCAGATCAGGTTGCTCAGAGCCCCATCCAACCTGGCCTTGAAGACTGCCAGGGAGGAGGCAGCCACAGCTTCTCTGGGCAACCTGTGCCAGTGCCTCACTACGCTCATAGTAAAGAACTTCTTTCTCATATCTAATCTAAATCTACCCTCTTTCAGTTTAAAGTCGTTACCCCTTGTCCTATCACCACGGGCCCTTGTAAAAAGTCCCTCTCCAGCTTTCTTGTAGGCCCCATTCAGGTACTGGACAACTGTTATAAGGTGTCACCGCAGCCTTCTCTTGTCGAGGCTGAACAGCCCCAACTCTCTCAGCCGTTCCTCACAGGAGAGGTGTTCCAGCCCTCCGATCATTTTTGTGGCCCTCCTCTGGACTCCCTCCAACAGGTCCATGTCCATGTCCTTCTTATGCTGGGGGCTGCAGAGCTGGACGCAGGACTCCAGCTGGGTTCTCACCAGAGTGGAGCAGAGGGGCAGAATCACCTCCTTTGACCTGCTGGCCATGCTTCTCTTGGTGCAGCTCAGGGTTTGGTTGGCTTTCTGGGCTGTGAGCGCATATTGCTGGGGTCATGTTGAGCTTCTCGTCAACCAACACCCCAAGTCCTTCTCCTCAGGGCTGCTCTCAATCCACTCATTGCCCAGCCTGTATCAATGTTTGGGATCGTCCCGATCGGGTGCAGGACCTTGCACTTGGCCTTGTTGAACTTCATGAGGTTCATATTGGCCCACCTCTGCAGCCTGTCAAGGTCTGGCTGGCTGGCATCCCTTCCCTCTAAAGTATCAACCACACATTTCAGCTTGGTGTCATCCTGATGTATTCCTGCTGATTTACATCATTTGTTCTCCAAGAAATTCCAGTTCATCCAAGTCACTTCCTCATGTTCTCTCATCTACCCTCACTGGTCAAGGGAAAACACATGCTATCATTATTCCAAAGCTACATGCATCTTTCAGGCTGGCTGGCCGCTGCTCAACTGAATTTTCACCTCCATCCCAGGAAAGGTGATGGAGCAGCTTATCCTGGAGGTCATCAACAAGCAAGTGGAGGAAAAGAAGGTTATCAGGAGTAGTCAGCATGGATTCACCAAGGGGAAATCATGCCT
>Ga0065711_1003524_pt1 | contig 27558 bp, 24 predicted proteins | sample Hoacrofraction12_FD_59098 | JGI IMG/M metagenome (GOLD analysis project Ga0065711, IMG submission 59098) | Hoatzin crop microbial communities from Cojedes, Venezuela - Epithelial fraction 12 v2 (version 2) | ecosystem: Host-associated > Birds > Digestive system > Esophagus > Crop | place...
TCTTTTCTTTTCCTTTTCTTTTCTTTTCTTTTCTTTTCTTTTCTTTTCTTTTCTTTTCTTTTCTTTTCTTTTCTTTTCTTTTCTTTTCTTTTCTTTTCTTTTCTCTGCATTTTTGCGGGACTTACAAGTAATAAATACAAGCTAAATCTGCACTGCCTGCCTTGTTGCGGGTACAGTGACCTGGGACCGCATTGTCCCATCTCTGCTCTTAGCTCCAGCAACAATTATGAAAGCCAGTTTTAAACTGTTTAACATTTAAAACTAATCTTTTTCCATAGATGCGTTCTCCAGTTTGGCGTGATCAGCTGAAAACTTACCACATCAAAAAACGAAAGGGTTGACTTCCATCTCGGTCAGGTCCTCACCTGCAAGGCTGCCCAAGCCCTGGGCAAGGGAGAGGTGATGGGACACAAGCAGGGTGGGTGCAGCCAGGTGGGGCCCTGTCTGTCTCAGCAGCCTTAGGTCAGCTTGAGCCCCCCCTGAGTGCACCCTCCCTTCGTCTTCCTCCTCCCTGGAGATGCCCTGTCCCCTCCCAGCCTCTCCCCTCGCTCCTCGGCAGCACGCACTGGGCTGCACCTTGTGCCCGTCTGGTCTCCGGTTCCCCTTCCCCCTTCTGTATGTCCTCTTGCTGCTGTTGCTGGGAGTCATTAATGCTCCATGGATATCAGGGAATGGAAAAAACCTAACCAAACGTCAGGTTGTGCTGCTCTGTACATTTTCCATAGTGACTCACAAGTCTGACCAGATAACTCCCCTTCCCTATCACTTAGTCACTCTCTCCCTCCCAGATAGGCCTGTCTGACTCCTCGCTTTGCTCCCGCCTTGTTATTACTCTCTTTTCTTTGCCCTTCCCTTTCCAGCCCGTGCTCTACAGCAGAGCTTTGGGATGCGAAGTTCTCCCTCGCTGACCCGTCACACACAATGAGGAGCAGAGGAAAACACTGACTGCAGCAACTTTGCCTATGGAGAGACCATAAAGCAGAGCTGCGCGCTCACCCCGCTGCTTTCTCCACTTGGGCTATGCACAAATTATTTTGTCATTGTGGCGAAACAAATAAGGCTTCATTATCATTACCATCCTGATGGGAGTAAACAAGTTTATTTACACTTGAGCACTGCTGAAGAATAAAGTCATAGAGAAAAGTTCAGGGTAGGTGGCCTGTCTTTGTCATTAGGGACAGCTTTTACAAAATCACTGCCCGCTCGGCCAGACAGGCTGCTATTCAGGCAGACCCGAGTTAATGAAAGTACGGTGTGTGCTTGTTAAAAGGAGGACTACAACACTTGTAATCATGGGTGGTCACATTTTTATTTAATGATACGTATCTTTCCTTTCTCCAGCCTTTGCTTTTAACCCTTTGCCTCCCACTCGCCAGTCCGTATGCAATGACTGATTACGATTCACCAAGTCGAATCCGATACTGGGTCCACAACAAGCTAAACCCACTTAACAAGCTGGGTTTTTTTTTTAAATAATCTTTTCATTAACAGCCTTGAGATTCTGACGGAGCAAAAAGACCTCAAAGCACGAGGGGCCCCACATGTGTACTCACTGGAGCTAAAATCAGAAAAGGACAACTGCAAACAAACTTGCGGGAAGAAAGGGCTGCAAAACGGAATTGCTTCCTTTCTTTCAAGGCCTTCGTGTGGCCCCAGTGATAAATCTGTTGGGAGAAGGATACTTCAAAGCCAGAGGTCGAACTCTGCTCTCACTCGTGTGACTCTCACAACTTGTGTCAATGGAGTTATACCCGGGCAGGAGGCTCAGACCCGCTGTTCTGCTCTCAGAAATGCAGTGAAAGCCAAAGCCAGCCACGACAGGGAAAAATGTCTATTTATCTATGACACGACCTTGCTGAAGTTCCAGGCACAATCGTGCTACACTAAAAAACCTGCCGACATCCCCCAACTTTCCTGCTATTTCTTATGACTAACCAGTCTGCAGTGCACACGCCTGGATTGTGGGGAAGTTCAAGCTCATATACATATTTTTTTTGCATCTGTTTGTGTATTAGAGAGCCACACGGAAGGATGTGCACACGCAAAGGCAGAATTCACAGTTGCTCACCCAATGTTTTTACCTGCCTGTTGCACGCTTTTACTTCTCTCTGTGGTCACGCACGGAAAGTTTTTCTGTCTGTCTGTCTACCAGCACCCCTCTCTCCCCACAGTCATTTTTGAACATCGCCATCACTTTTGACTGAGGAGCGGAGACGTGAAGACACTAAATTTCTCCAAGATTCAGAAAACCCACAGCTGTGTGAGAAGCTGATACTCCAGTACACATGAATTATCACCTGTCACTTAGGTATCTTATCCACAAACATTTTCCAGTGGTACTTAGGAATGTAAAAACCCAAATTACAAGCAGTTTGGGAAATGGGGAAGATTCCCTCCTTAGTTAGCCATTGCATCTGCTGGTCACCCCCATCCATTTAGGACAGGGAGAGCAAAATGCTTAAGGCAAAGCTTTGTGCAACCCAATTACTTAGCTGCAACCCATCTCTTTGGTTTTCTGCCAGGTCGGAGAAGACATCACCATGGCTCCTGCTCTGCTGTCACCTCGTGCTCTCCTCACCCAGGAGGGGCCAAAAACCTCCATCCCCACATCCCCACGCGAGGCCTGGGGCCGCACACGAGCAGGGAGAGCTGCCGCTGAGGCAGAGAGAGGAGAAGGAGCAGCACGAACGTGTCACTGCCTGCCCCGGTGCTCCCAGCGCTCTCTGGCCCTGTTTTAACCTCCATTTCAAGGTATATTTGTTATTCCAGAGGAAACAGCCCGTTGGCTCCGTGAGTTATGATAAGGGGGTGAATGATGGACTTTCAAACTCAGGGCAGCCTGAACCTCCGTGTATTACGGGTTCAGCAAGGAGAACTCCAGTAGCTAAAGGTATAATTCAGTACTGTTGTCAGAAGTCTGTGGGAATTAACTTCAGCAAAGCTCCCATAGCTCCTGGGGGAAGGCTGAGCAGGACCCAAGCCAAGAGACCACCGGAGACTGTTGGGAAGCTTGGCAACAGCCGCAGGACGAGCTGCCCTCCAAGAGAAGTGACCAACAGCCTCCTTCCCTTATGCTGTGCAAGGAAACAGATGGAAATAGCTTTTATATTTTCCTTCAAAGCTAAATACGTCCTAAAAAGCACAGAAGCATTGGTGGCGATTAGCATCACCGAGGGGTTTGGTGGGGTGGCGAGGTCATGCCTTTGGCCCCGCAGCTCCTGGCTGCCCTCCCGCTCCTCCTGGCTGAGCGCCGGGTGCCAAGAAGGTGCAGGGAACTGCAGGCAGCTGCTCTCAGCACACCTCATCCCCAATTTGCATGTACAAACCTAGGGTGTGAAGGCATGCATGTTAGTCATGGGGAAAGTCTGCATAAATAAGGAGAGCAGGTGAAGCACCGCAGCAGGAGGGTGAACGAAACCATTGCTGAGGCTGCAGGNGACAAAGCAAGCAGTGATGGCTCTGAAATAGAGAATACCAATATATTTCTTAAATAAATATGCTAAGATAATAGGCAATGCTGAAACAATGTGCATAACTAATACTTGTTTCTTGAAAATCATTAACCTCTCCAAGCTCTTTACACATGTTAGCAAGGAACCCGCGGAGCCCTGCTGCTCTGCCCTGCGGGAGGCAAACCGAGACGCAGAGAGTGAAGGATCCGGTTTCCAGATGATGGCCCCGAGTTTGGGAGCCCGGTATAAGCCCCTCTAAACCGAAGGGAATGATTTGAAAAAAGGAGGTGAGAATGGGAGGAGGTTTAACGCAGAGTGATAGGAACTGTGCCTCTGTACACACAGCAGGGATGAATTCAGGTGAAGAAAATTCAAAGTGAAGAGGTGAACCTCTCACCTTATTTACTGCTCCCTGCTCAGAGGCAGAAACAATCCCAAGCAGGCAACCAGGAACAGCTGAGGCCTCTCCTAAGCCCTGCAGTTACTAAAGGCATCTCTGGATGTTTTACTTCACCTTTGCCTCTTTCTCTCCTGTTTCCCCTCATTCACAAAAGACGAAGAGTCGTCACTGGTCGCGCGAGGGTTAACGAGTGAAATCTTGCACCTTGCTACAGCGAGGCAGAAACTTATGAGTCTTCATGTTGTCACGAAGGTGTTGCTGAGCTTACGCTGCACGAAATATCCCAGAACTCCTGCAAATTGTGGGATTTAAATTCACAGGCTATAATTACAGAGTCTCCGGCACCCTCCCACACTTTGCAATGCCTCCACAAGCGAGAGCAGCGAATAAAACACCTGTCCCAGGCTCCCGGGGGCTTGCAGGTCCTTGCCCGCAGCCAGGCAGGGCTCGTTCCCTGGCAGGCAGCCGGAGCCATGCGGGCTGACCGCTGCCAGCACAGCCTCCCGCCCGGCGAGCACCGCGGGGTGGGAGGCTGAATTATCCCTGGCGCGTTTAGGAAACAACCCCGAAGCGGAGTCGGAGCGCTCACGTTTGCAAACAGGTGCTCACAGCCAGGTTCGTTTGGTGCCATTTTACAGTCAGCTTGATGAGTGGCTTAATCGTGAGGCTGGGAGGGCTTGGAGAAGCAAGAGCATGAAAACAGCTTTCCTGGGGTTGCTTCTGCCTGGGTGAGCTCAGGGAGCATCACAGCTGGGAACCCCGAGTGATGCTCCTGAGGTTCCTTGGGGCTCCCCCAGGTCGACGCCAGCACAGCAGACTTGGTACTATGCAGCTTGGTTGCTGCTGTGTAAATCAGGTGCAAGCGAAAGGGGCGGTTTCAGTGGGGGGATGAGGGAGTGGTTAAACCAATATAAAATGCCCAGTTATCAAAAGTGTTGTCCCAGGGTGCTCTCAGCTGATGTCAGGCCAGTGCTCCTTAAGAGGAAGCCCACCTCCAGACAAGGAGCATCCCCTGTGCCGCTGGCAGGGATCTGGGTGGCAGGCAAAGTCCCAGAGGCTCTGGCGACAGAGCAGAGAGTCCCTCCGAGCTTTACCACGCTGTCTCTGGTTCGCAGCGCGCCTCCACCACAGCCGGGAGCGGGTTCCCTGTGCGGCAGGGTCTCCTCCGGCATGTTGTTGGGAAGCCGGTTGTGAGCTGATGTCATGAGAGGCTCTGCCCGGGCTGGTATGGGCAGGTTTCTGCACAGAGGTGGTTCTCTCTGCCTCCAAGGCACTTTTTGGAGAGCCCTTCCACGGCGTCCTCCCCTCCCTGCGCTCACAGCCGAGCTGCAAGGCGAGGAGAGCTTCCTTCCTCCTCCTCCTCTCTTCAAGTTACGGCAATGCTAACGCCAGAGCCAGCAGAGCTGGCTGGTGGGAGAGAAACTCCCCAGGACCTCGCCGGGCACCATCCGGATCACCTGGGGGAAGGGGGAGCCCAGGGCCACCTGGGGAATGGAGCTACAGCGCTTGCCCAACAAATCCCACCTGCCAGAGGAGGTAGATGTAGAGGTTGGACCTGTTGAGGGTATCCACGGCCACCGGCCAAAAGGCAGCAGCACTGGGGATGGTGGGGCCTTGGGCTGTGTGGAGACTGTGACCCCTACGTCGCGTGGGGTAAGTGCACCCACGCTGAGAAAGCCCCTCAGCTCCTGCTGTCTCTATCCTTATGTGCTTAATTTTTTGGTTTTTATCCTGTGCTGATGTTTATCGCACCCCACGGTGCTATGGGAGGGTATTCCTCATCCTAATGAGTCTGAGAGTTAATATTGTGTCCTCTGGTTTGTGGCAGAAGGTGCGTTTAGTGCAGCGTTTGCCAGTCCCTCAATGTGTGTGTTTGCCTTTCCCCCCCTCTGCAGCCCATCCCGCCTGGCCCCGGACTCCTGGCACGAGTCCGTTTGCCCCTCAACCTTCCGCCCATCTCCCCGCTTCTGCCCGCAGCCATCTGCTCTCCTCCTCGTCGGCTGCTTCAGCGACGAGCCGTGGAGCTGCAGGAAGGGCCCCGCACAGCCCCCCCAGCATTGGTCTGCATGAACACCCTCCGCGTCCCAGATGTGGATTGGAGCCTCCTCGGGGAGGGTGAGGGCCCTCCATGGCCTCTCCTCCGGTGGGACACGTGCTGGTTCCTCGGTGTGGCCAGCTGCAGCCCCCAAGCAGCTCCAGCTCGGTCTGGGCTGGCGTGGCCCTGCCTGAGCTTTCCAGGGCTCGTTTGGCTGACTCTGCTCTGCCCGGACTCGGGCTGACATCAAGACCCCAGACACGACTCTCGTTTACTGCTGCCCGTTATCGCTGTAGCTGTTACTTTATTAGATCCTAACAGTTGGTCATCTGCTGTTTCACAGAGGCAACTACCGCTGAATCTGATAAAGTGCACCTGATATTTCTGTAAATAGCTGATGTAAACTTAGCAGACAGTTGTATGACACATGGTGTGGGCAAATTAATAGACACCCCCCCCGTAAATTCAGCGTGTGTCCTATAATCCCACTTCAAGGGCATTTCTTGTGTCAACATCACTAAGGCAGCTACTGTGCTCCCCCGGGAACGCAGCACCGGAGCTTTTCAGGTCGGAGCGATTCCCCTCTCACCACTGCGACCATGGGGCAGCAGCTCCGACCACTGCGAAACGCTCGTGTGAGCTGGAGACAAGGTGTGTGCTCAGATCCTGGGAGGAACTTCCTACTCACCAACCACCAGAACAGCACACATCGTTCCTTAGCCATTTCTTGTGCTGTAACTCACTCGTTTCTTTCTTTGTGCTGCCCAAATCAAAACCGAGCTGCGGTCAGGGCAGCACGAGGCCCCCAGTGACCTCAGTGCTCTGGGAGGTGTTCCCAGCAGAGGGTGGCCCCGACCCTGCTCGGGGTCTTGCCCGAGCACCCTATTGCTCCGCTGTGCTTTCCTGTGGAAATCACGCCCGGCGCGGGGTGTGCTGGAGTGACGGGCAGGATCCCTCCCACGCCAGAGGCTGGACACACTCCCCCTTCAAAACGGCTCATTCCCCCGGCTTCCCATCGGGATCAACGTGTCACGGCTTCTCAGATGAACTATTTCAATGATTATTTTGACCTTGCCCAGATGAAAAAGGAAAAAAAGGGATATGAAAAAGGCAGAAATAGACAGCGTTTCGGTTTTCAGAATCCCCAGACATCTGACTGAGGAACCAAAGCATTTAAAGCAGGACTCAAACCTGTTCATTTTGCTCCGCGTTTCTCACGGGACCGAGACGGCGTTTCTCAAACCGCTCCAAATCGCTGTCACGTCAACCAACGGCTTTCCCGGAGAGCGGCAGGACGCAGCGTCGGGGCAGCCGGAGCCCCGCGCGAGCTGAGGGCCACCCACGGAGCCTCCGCCTGCGTCACGCTCTCTCCGGAGGGCTGAGCCCAGCCGTGGGTGTCCCAGCCGAGGTCCTGCAGGGGCAGCTCTGAGGTCCAAGGCTCTCTGCAAAGCGTCGACGGGGTCCCCTGCTCAGCCCGTGCATCCTCCCCTGTGCTCTGCATCTTCACCCCTCATTTCTCTTTGCTCTCTGGGACCTCCTTCTGTAATCACACGAAACCCTCGTAATCCTGCAGCGCGCACTGCGTTTGCTCCTCGGCACGGTTCCCCCAGTGGATATTTATTTGAAGGGTTTCATTAAATTATCGCGCCGACATCAGTTGGTACACAACGACAAATTAATTTCGTCGGTTTGCATTTTGGCTGACCTAATATTCATTACATTCCAGTCAAGTGGATGCATTTTCTGTTTGATGGTTTGTTCCGTGATAAGATATGTGGTCCAAAGTACTCTACTTGGAAATAGAGGTAATATTTACAGACACTCCACGCAAATACTGCAATTACCTGATTAATTATAGCCCTTATATTTGGCTCTGCAGATTACACTCTTATCCCTCCTTTCTCCCCGTTGCCATATTTGCTATGTAGTAGATGGAAATAGCCTTTGGATCTATATAAACAAAGCAAACCCGGCTGGTTTTAAAGCCTAAACACTACGCGGTCACTCAGAGCCCCTCCGCCCCCCCAGCGCTGCGCTTGCCTGCAGGGGTTTGTTATGGCTGGGACGCGTGGGGCATTCCCAGCGCTGCATTTTAATAACAATCTCAGTCCAGGAGATTGGAAATCGCAGTCTAAACATAGCCCTGAAGAAGGATGAAAGGGGAAGTCAAGAGGGACTTCGAAACAGTGTTAAACACGCAGGAGCGCGGTAACTGCGCTTCGCCTTAACCGCAGAAAACAAGCAAGCTGCAGACCGCGCTCCGGGGACTGGCAGACAGACAGCTGTGTGGGGGAATGTCACCTTTGTGCAGCACTTTTCACCCTGGGGTCAAAAAGCACTTTAAAAACTCTGAGCAACTGAGCAAAATGCAGCCACCGAAGTCATCCGGGGTGGAGGGTGGCACTCGCCTCCACGGTTCTTCAGCAGGGCAGCCTGGGGCAGAGGTGCCCCTCGTGGCAGCACGAGTTTGACCCCGTGGAGGACACCAAAGCCAAGCAGTAGGATGGAGGTCTGCTCCGAGCAGATGGCCGTTGGAGTGGCATTTGGTACATCACCACTCCAGCAAAACCATGTCACCCAAGAGCCGTAATGGCTCCGATGCAGCAGCTTTCTCCACCCACTTCTCCCTGGTGCAAAGTACAACACCAGGGCAGGGCGGAGGAGAACCATGACCCCGGTCTGGCCACGTTTCAAAAACTGCTGGTGATAGAGCCCCGGCACCTTTGCCCACTCAATGAAGAGGATGTGTGTGATGGGAAACGAAGCTGGAGGACTGGAAACTGCTCCCAGCTTGATGGCCCTGGTGCATGAGTGGGGTTTGCTTAGGAGACCTCAACACGGCAAAGGAAGTGACAGGAAGGAGCATGTGAGCTCCAGCTGGCCCCATCGCCCAGCTCATCCATTTTGTCTTCCTTGTGTAGGATTGGTTCACCCTCCCTCTGCCATTTCACCCTCCCCTTGCCCAGCTGGGGACCGTGCATCATCAACCTCCGCAGTTTCTCACCTGCTTGCAGGTACGACTCTTTCCTGCTACCTCTTCCCACAATCCCTGCCAAGTGCCAGGCGTCCTGCCCCCTGCCAGGAGGTTTCCTGGGAGCTTCCCTTTGTGCTTAAGCACCTTGCAGTCAGGAACCCTACAGCAATGCAGTTTCATTATCTGCATGCCAAATTCATCAATGAGCAGATCTCCAAGGTGAAATAGAAACATGCATTACAAATGAAATGCTCTGTTGCTCTCCTTTGCCTCCTGCCATCACCGGAGATCTTTGCGGTTGGTGTGCAAGACAGCTCTTCCTTACTAATTAACATTTAAAAGTGTTCCTCCCTCACCCTGCCACCATGACATGGGGGCTGCTACAGCCCAGGTTATTCCTTGAAATAATTCATCCCCTGAGAAACACGGGAGGGCTCACCGTAATCCCGCAGACCGGTCCCAAAACGAAACCTGTCCTCCTGCGTCCGATGCAAAGACCGGCTCAGGACGTTAACTAGAGTTAATTCTTAGAAAGCATCTTTCCAAACAGCGTGCATCTGATTTTACAAGCAGGATTTTGTTTTTCACATCAGTAAATAGTTGGAGCAAAGAAAACACTCCATTGTGTGTGTCATGTGTGAAAAATCACTGAATATACCCACGCTTCCAGTTTCCTGTTGAAATCCCACCCTTTCTTGGCACAGATCATAAGGAGCTGAAGAGGGATATTGTCCTTTACTTTGCATATTTGCGGTGCTTAGTACAACAAGAGCCTAATTCCTCATAGATTTTCTCTTGTCCTGCAAAACTCATAAAAGAAAATCCACCTACATCTGCAGTTTCCCATACAGGAGCAGCGTAACTTGGGGGCCAAAGTGACTCGCGGAGTTCCTGTTTGCACAGGCTTGTGCCGCAGCTGTCGTCTCAGGGCGTGCATTGCAGAAGTGGTCTCGTGCCCCCCTGTGCATCAACGTCAGGGGTATGTTAGCCCTGTCCCCATCCCGGCATCAAACCTGCAAAATTCGGGAAATCCCATTCCCTCTGGCTCACCTTCCATGTCCTCAGGGTTTCAAACCGTGATGAGAGATGCTCCCATTCTCTCCTCCTGTGGACCTCTGAGGCAGCAACCAACTCTGGAAGTCTTAACAGTTTTGCTCCCGCCTCTTTCTTTTCCTTCAAGTGATATTTCCACTGCCAGATGGGAAAGAGATTGGTTTCAGTGTAACCCAACCGTTACCCTGCAAACGCTCCTGCCACAGAGCCTGGCTGCACTCAGGCTTTCTGCAAACCCTTCTTTGGCTTTTATTAGCAGTCACCAGTGGGTTTTGTACTCAGACCTGTGTTTCACATAGTCAGGGGGAAAAAGCAAAAGAATGCATCTGCTCAGCAGCGGGTCAGGCTTGGAAGGTGCAGGAGAATTATTAAATCAATGGCTGTTAACCTCCCTGGTCTAAACCAGCAGTTCCTAAACTCTTTTTGCCCAGGGACTACTGATGTGACAGCAGCAGCGTTCCGGGGCTCACTGCAGCCACACGTCTCCATTGATTTGCCGCCGGCCGCGGCGTGGGGCTTTGCAGGCAGGACCATGTACCGCTCTGAAGGAGTCTCTGCCACAGTGTGGGCCAAAGGTAGGTAACAGTCACCTCAGACACAGGGCTGGAAAGCAAGCCTTTCTTACACTTGGTTTTTATATTTTTTAGTCTGGTTATTGGTCTTGCAGTGCTAACCTACAGCAAGATCACCCTTGAAGGCCATTGGAAATGGTCTCATAAATAGAACGTGACCATCTGGGAATGTCCATCCGGCTCCGCTCAGGCGCAGCAAGTCCCACGGCCACTTTCATGGGACACGTTGCTTGGGCCAACGGCCCTTTCTGAGAAGCAGGATGAATTACCCATTGCAAAGCATCGCACAAGCCTGCTTACAGTGAGTCCTAATACCTCAGCACAACACTAAACTGTGCTTCGGAGATGGTCAGGCTTTTCTGCTCTTCCACCCACACACACCTGTCAGCAGCAGGTTTCCACCCTGCAAGCTGGGCACCTACCAAATCCGTGTGAAATCCCACTGGGATTACTGCAACCACCTTTAATCCCGCTCCCTTTGCTCGCTCCCTCCATCTTTCCCACACCAGTTTGAGCCTGCGAACTGTGGGTGCCAGCTGTGGGGAACGCCGCCCTGTTTGCCCTACCTGTAGGTAGGGGCAGTGGTGGGGATGAAGCTGCCGGGGCCCGGGGCCGCAGAGCAGCGCTGTGTTGTTCTGCTGAGCGGATCCCGCCGGATAAGGACCAGGAATAGTGCTGGGGCTGTGGTAAAACCTCTTCTCCGCTTCGATGCTGCTGGGTGCGTGGTTGGAAATTGAGGAGCGGGGAGCGCGGTGTCTTGCTTTTTTGCTAATGCGTGAAGACCTGGCTCCAACACCGTCAACAGCAGCAAACACCAGGTTGCTTTGCAGCACAAAGTACCAGCAGACACCAGCACGATCTGCTCGGTGAGACTGGGGAGCAGGAGATGTGTGACTGAAGAGCTCCCTTCGTAGGAAGGTGTCTTTGTTGGATTATAATTTCAAAACTGCTATTAAGGGAGGGTTTTTTTTCAATATAGTCCATGATCTCAAGCATTTAAATGATGTGGTTTTAGTTCAGAGGAGTACAGAAGTGTTTCAAAATGGGTCTTGCTTCTCCAGGGCGTCTTTGTCAATGTGTAACGCCATGAGCTTTCCTCCCCAGTTTTGCCAGTTGTCACTGGCATTTGTTAGTGGGCAGTCATGGCTTGTCTCTAGTACTCTGAACACTTAACAAAAGTAATGCTTATGTGTTCTTTAAGGTTTTTTTAATTCAAGCAGCTCTGCAAATTTTCTGCTAGCCCAATATTTGGATATGTAATGTAACATTTTCTATCTCTGCTCATTTTTTATGGAGCCACTTCTTTCGCCTGAAATAGTATCTTTCTTATTTTACCCGCTGTACAAAGGCCTCAGGGGACACCCACTGATAAGAAAGAAGCCGGGATACAGTCCAAGCCACAATGTCCCCTCTGTTTCTCTGTCTAGCTTGCCTGTCTATTCATTTCTGGAGTGCTCATCACTTTTGCATCTGCATGTGCTGTACAAGAACAAAAATCTGGAATCTCCCACCAGGAGCTGCCTCTGGCTGCTCCTCAGCGCACCAGGGAGTCGGGTTTAATCCAAGCTAGCCGCACCTGTAAAGGTCTTCTTCATGATCTAAGATGCAAAGAGCCAAGCCTTGACCATTGCTTGTATCTCTGGGAATGTAAGCCTTGGAGAAAGAATCGCAGTTTTGGGAGCAGACGATGACAGAACAGTAAATTACATAATCTCCCGTAAACGGAGCCCATTCCTAGCCCAATTACCCATCCCAGCAGCCCCATGCAGTTGATTGCAGGATTATATAAAGGGCTTTTCATTAGTCAGAGAGCCACAAAGAGAGCTCTTTCCAAGTCCTCCTTAGGATTACTTAACTATCACTCTGGACAAGACCGGCAGAGCATTATGCGGATGTGTCAGAATAACATCCACCGTCCCTTCCTCAGGCACGTCCACTCCATTCAGGCACCTTCCCACAGCGGGGTAGCGGGAGACGGGCGGTGTGTCTCCCGCGCGGGACAGGGTTGCCCACGTGCCGTGCCCTGAGGAGGAGGGAGGTCTGCTGCGCCTCTGCCAGGGCAAGACAGCGGCTTGGAGCACCCAGCTGCCACGGCCCTGAAATGCTGACTTGGGCTGAGCAAGGCCAGTGGAAACCCACCCCACACCCAAGGACGGTCCCACAAGCATGACTGAGTTGGTGGAGCGCCTGTACTGTCACAGCTGAACAACTGAGGCTGCAGCAGGTAGCAGATATCCTTCCCTTTCTCCTGCAAACCAGTGACGGACAGGCTTTTCCAATTTCCTCCGACCCGGTACAGAGAATAGAGACTCAGAGCACTTGTGACAGCAGAGCTGTAATCACGACGTTGCCACCACGCCGGAGAATGTGGCCAAGGAAACAGGTCCTAATCGCGTCCTGATCACTGCCTGGTGACGTGACCTTAGAGAAGTTGCCTAATATAGCTCGTTCACGTTTCCCTCTCTCTGCGGTGGAGATAATAACAGTTCACGGGTGTCGCAGAACTTCATTCATTCACATTTGTTTCTGGTATCTCGGATTATCAAAGAGCAGTCAGGAGGAAGACTGGCAAAGAACAAGCTCCTATTCACTTACCAGTTAGAAACAGTAACCTATTTCAGATTAAAAAAGAAGAAAAAAAATAATTCCGAGAGTCGTCGTTCCTTGGCTTTTACTGCTGCTCGTTTTAAAACCTCCCCCAGCCTCCACCCTGCGATCGCCTGGATGAAATGTTGACCATTTCACAGCGCACCAAATTGGTGTCTTCCCTCCCCTGGCAGGAATGACAATGCAAACAAAAATAGATAATGCATTTAAAAAATCTACAGTGGATCGTCATGGCGATAAATAATTGTAGCATGTTGCCATAGTAACTCTAGCTGTAATAAAGAGAGGCCTATCTGCAGCTTAGCTAAATTTAGTTGTTCCAAACTATTAAAAATATTTTCAAATACTCTGGTAACTCTTTTTAACGTTTCCTAGGATTGGAAAAAAGAATTAGTCTTCATTCATGGTTTTGTGTTGTCTACATATTCCAAATACACTTCATCACTAAAATAATCAATGCCACCCGATTTACAAGTCGTTAGCTGAGGAAATTGCTGAGGATTTTTCCGTTCTCAACCCCATTGAGCCTTTTCACTGGAAGTGCAAAATCTGCCCAGAGGAGATTTCCATTCTGTCAGGCCTGGTGGGAACACAGCCTGGAGCCCAGGATCGGGCCCCCAGCACGTGCTGGTGGGTTCTGGGGAGTTGAGGGGGGCTGGCTGCCGGAAAGGGCTGGCGTATGAGGGCTTTTGTGGACGGAAGGGATTTGGGGGGGCTGAGCTGGCCCTCAGTGAGAGCGGTTAGCATGAGAGGACTGTGCAAAACTCATGGGGTATCTCCAGTCTCAAACTGGGCTGTGTGTCACTTTCTCAGTTACCTGTCTGCTTTAAAACAAAGCCACATCTGATGAGATTTAAACACTGCTTGGATGTCCCAAATCCCTCCCTGCCTCCCTCAGCTCGCTGCCTGTTTGAACAGGCAGCTGCGTCCTGCCGGGAAGCCTTCTCTCAGCCAACGGGCGGTATTTTTCTGGAAGGAAGCCTTAACTCCCGCAATTCCTGATTTTGTTCAGATTTGGACCCAAGACCCAAGAAGGTCTCTTTTAGCTACGTCTCACTGGCAGGAGGAATGAAAACACACTGCGGGGGATATTAATTTTCTTAATTTTCTTGGTAGTGCTACCTACAGGCTGCAAGATCCCAAGTGACCCCTCGGCGCACGCGCCATGTGCCCTCAGCTAAGCACGAGCCCGTTGCTTCTGATCCTCCCCAGTGGAAAGGAGCTTCGTCGTTTGTCTCTAGAGACAGGGCTTCGAGATCGCCGGTTCTCAAAAAGCACTTACTGGCTGTCTGATCTTGAAACCTTGGCTTCACATTTCTCAGCTTATCTGGCTCTACGACAACAAAACTTGAGGAATTGGAGATTTTCATGTGAACACTCGATAACAGCCTCTGTGGCTTTCCGAAAAGCAATCGGCAAAACCAGATGTGTCTGGGAACGATGCTCTTCCCCTCCGGGACCCTTTGCTGGAGTTTTTCGCAGGGTCACGCGGCTGGAGTTACCAGCGCTTGCTTCACTCCCGCGCTGGAAGGGTGGTTTCCACCTGCACTAACGTAGGTTTTTCCTGTAGAGCGTGAATTTCCACCTCTTGTCCAAGCCGCGTGCAGAGCAGCAGGGGAACCTGTGCCACGGCCTGGGCTGCATCCCATCGGTGGGTTGGCAGCAGCAGATCTACCTCATCATGGTGGGACCTCTGGGGTTTCCCGGGATGTCTTTCTGTCCACCCCAGGGAGAGCAGGATCAGCCTCTGCTGCCTTGCCTAAAACTTCTAAGGCAGGCAGGCGAAACGACACACTTGTAATAAACCCAAGTTGCAAAATAATTTACTGAACACTTTCTCACAGCTATTTATTTTGCTATCAGCCTGTGACACCGTCTTAATGGCACGATGAATTATAGCTGCTGGAGGACGGGGTAACGTGTTAATAGCCCTCTTCCACAAGCAAAGCTATGTTTCTAAAAGGCACTTTTTAGCTAGTATAATGTTCTGTGCCTGAAAAGAAACAAAAGCAAGTTGTTTTATTGTTTTCTCATTGAAAAGAGACTGCAGCTGATGGCTCACAAACAACATGGCATAAAACCAGAATGTACAGCTCCGTAGGCATAAAATACCCAAACTCCAAATAACCACAGGATTTAGGGGAAAAGAAACTATTCCCTTCTCACTGCGATGCAAAACCAGAGGAAAGCATTTGGAGTGCTCTTTAACACATCAGTGCCTGTAATTACGGAAGTTTGACTCTCTACATGCCCTAAAAATCTATTGAAGTCAAGGAGAGGGCAGGAAAGGCAGCTGTGAGCCCGGCGCAGGGAGGAGGGCCGAGCGATTGCAGCGCTGAACGCAGCCTCAGAGCTCTGCTCAACCTCCGGCTTGGACTTTTGGTCAGACCTTGGGGAAAATCACCTGCAAATGTTCTGCTGCTGCTGTTTCCAAATGGCAAAACAAGCCTAATGCGTTCGCCTCTCGCCCTTTGATCTGACTGGGAAGCTCTTCGCAGCACAGGACCGTGTTTTGCTGGTGCATTTGCTCAGCACCCAGCGTCGCGGCTCAAACTTCAGCCGAGCCTTGAACACGCCATGAAGGTACAACGAACAACAGCTCTCTGGTTTCCTTTCAGACAGCAGACTTTCCTTTAGCAGACAGCAGCATTGCTCTACCTAGCAGGCTCCTGCTTACCTACAGCTCCAAACAGCCACGTGCTCCGGTGTGATCAACGGGGGCATGTTCCGAGTGCTTGCTTGAAGCTTCCCACTGACAAATAGCAAAATTTACCATTGCACTGGACGGTCCTGGCTTTTGAGCCTTCACTCCTGGGCAGATGTTGCCTGTTCTGTGTGCCCACAGCCCCGGGTGAGCTCCCTGGCAGCGGCGGCTGCATCCTTCCCAGCACGAGCTTTGTGTTATCGCTTCTCCCTGTTTTTCTTCCCGTGCTCGCTCGTCCCAGCCGGTGACATCCCACCCTCCCCGCGGTGCTGGCAGGAGCTCCCGGGGCTGGACCACAAAACCCCGAAGCGGCTGCCAGTGAGGAGAAAGGGATGCAGTGCCTTTTCCTTGGGACAGCTTCGGGTTTTAGGAAGAAACCAGAACGTGGCACAAGGATGTAAAGGCTCTGCCCTGGCCAGGGCAGGAAAATCTGTTATTGTGGGAATTGTTGAGGATGATACAATGAAAACCACCTGCAATGTGGGCGAGACAAAGGCTTGCGGCTGCCTCTCGCTCAGCCTCTGCGCAGCAGGATTCCCAACGCCCTCATTTACATTGAAAACTATGAAAAAGAGAGCAGAATCCTGCCTCTTTCATGGTCTGTCGTGAACTGATATTTTGGATACCGGGTCTAAATTAAGTTTCAAAAATAGACCAGTGGTCTATTTTTTTTTTTCTTGTTATAAACAGAAATTATTATCTCATGGAAACATTTAACCTCAAATGGAACCTCATCTAATTTTTGCTGTGTTTATTATAGCCTGTGAAATATGAAAGAGCATCACCGATATAACTCTATATGATTATTGAGCTGTGATGGGCCAGCTGGAAAAGACTCAGCTGTTTGGATAAAGAACTGAAAGTTCTGATACTGTGCTGATCTTTATTTGAATGATCCAAACCTCTGAGGCAGACAATATTGGCTCAGAAGGCTTGGGAATTGTCTTTTCTCATTGAGTTTTATTGTTTCTGACCCTCGTCATGGCTGCAATGAGGAAACGCAGGAGTCAATGGGACAGATGCATATCAGATTGAACAGTTACTATTTTACCTGAAAAAAAAGTTAATTAAAACCCATTAGTTTTACAGTTTTATATGTTTTTTTTTCAGATTATTAAAAATGTGTGTAATGCAGAATGTTAGTATTACTTTTTCCCATTTTGATGCAAGCCTAAATAAGATATGCAACTATACAACATACAACTCCCACAGTAAAATAAATACAATATATAATAAATATATGTAATATATGTAACAAAGCTGTCATGGGAAAATTTTGACTGATTCTACAGAAAGGTAGGATTTTGTTTTAATTTAATTTGAGCTAGTAGTTTTGTGATCACAAATTTAAAATCAATATAACTGTTTAAGGAAATCTTACCAATCCTGCAAACAGTTCCTGACAGCCACTGTGATTTACTCAGGTTGAGGAATTCAAGGATTATCTTCTTGGCTCTGAGTCTGTGCAGCTACTGGCATCACATTTCATAGCTGGGTTTTCCAGACATTATTCGAAGAATCCTAACGATGGCTGTTACTGCCATATAAGGACCGTACACAGGTATTAGAAAGGAAGTTTTAAAGTCTCCTCACTTACATATACAACTCAATTTATGCAATTAAAAAACAGATGCTAATAAATCTGTACAAGCTAAGTCTACCAAATCTTCCTTTTTTTTTTGAAGGGGCACAGGCTTACGCTTTGTCACAGGATCACCTTCTTGCCGCCATGAGAGCCATGACTGCGCTTTAACAACTGGTATTTTGGTTACTCCTTCTAAAACATGTTCATAATAACTCAGATTTTTTTATTACAGCTCTGGTTACTGGTTACCCATGTGATGGATACAGAGGGCCAGAATTCGTTCTTCTTAAGAACTAGGGCCAGAATTTGTTCTTCTTAAAAAATATTTGCTGCCATTGAATTCACTGGCATTGGATATTGTGGAAAGCAAGTAACCTGGACATCTTTTCTTATACATGAAAACTAGGGTGAAAAATAGGAGTTGGAAATCCAAGCCCAGGAAAGTCTTTTACACATACTGAAATCTGAAGAAGTTCCCAAAAAGGAGGTTTAAACTGTGTTAACTCCACGGCCTCCAAGCCCCCACCTCCAACAGCCCACACAGCATCAGGGTAAGTGTCTCCACCACCACTGTGGAGGGTGAAAATGCATCAGGGGTGGAGGCTGGTTGGACATGTGGAGGCTGAACATAGCGGGAAGCTCTGGGCTTTGAAAAGAAAAAGGGTACAAGTTCAAGGGAGTTAAAGATTGTCGGAGGAAATCAGTTTTACAAGTTGGATTCCTGTTAAGAAAACAGATACATTTCTAAAGCACTCACCCTCTTGATTTCCTCTCCATGATTTTACAGAAATACTAGTCCAGTGGATGCAATAGAGTTACACCTGATTTACTCTTGTAGTACTGGGGTGGAAATCAGATCTGTCTCAAAGCACAGCCGGATGCCCATTTTCAGATAAATTCCTGATACACTCAATGGAAAATGTACTTTGTGAACAGTTCAGGTACGGGATCGTTTTTTACAAACCCTCTGCAGAAGTCTGTTGGAAAATGTAATATGTTTAATTCCACTTACTGGCTATTCCCTAAAAATCCTAAATTGGAAAAATCCATTCTTTTTCTAGAGGAAACAAAGAAAAAACTAAAATATTCTGTTAGTCTGAAAAAAAAGAATTATCTGTACAGTTCTCTGGTCAATTGACTGGTGCATCGTTTGTAAAGTTGTTTATAGCAATTGATGGTAGTCTATGTAAGTCTTCCACTAAATCTGTGCTTAAAAATTATTTAATTTTAAAATGAAGGATTAAAATAGTTGCTGAGGAACTAGTTACAATTAGCAGCTCTTCGTGAAATGGAGAGACAAGAATTTCTATTGAAAATGGCAAAATTATTCTGAATAATAAATCAAATGTTGCAAATACAAGACCAATTCTACTGTTCTCTTTCCACTAGAATTTTCATACTTTTACATATGATACTTTTAGGGTAGAAATAATGTTATTTAATTTCAGCAATGCAATTAAAAAAGTTTAATTTCGTTTGTGGGCAAGGTCTTTTAATATGGAAATAACGAAATAAAATTCTGGGGTTTTCTTTCAAACAAGAAAATTAAATAGATGAATAATCCAAAGTGCATCTGAGAGCTACATATGATGAAAACAGAGATAATTCTGTGGGACATCCTTATTATTAGTTATTTAATAATTTTATTACTTTTTAGGAGTCCAGCATTTAATTGTTGAGTGGTATATTCTCTGCTTAGATAAACAGAGATTAATTTACATTCTGCAATAAAATGTTATCTAGTATCTCGGGGGTTTTTATTGTCTATTCAAAACCACCCAGAAATGAGAAATCGTTCAGTGCCTTGTGTTCATTTATTTAACAAAGCATAGAATTTAAAATATATGCAGGGGCTGAATTCTCTTTGTAAGTTCCCAGATACCAATACTCATGATTTCTTTGAAGTAATTAAAAATAATGTTACCATTAAGCCATTTAGATGCCAGCATCTCCCTGTGGGTGAAATCATTCGGTGCCTGTGGGGCATCGTGGGGAGGGGAGCAGTCTGTCGAGGTGACACTGACCCCTGGTTTCTTGGGGGAGTCTCCGATGCCTTTCTCCTCTTGGTGTCTTGAGTCTTCATTGCAGTAGTCTCTTTCTTGTAGCATCACCGCCAGCACAGCACAGATGCTCCTTTGGGTGCTCCTGCAAAGCGGAGGTGGAGTGGAGGGACTCTGCGGGTGCTCCTGTCCCCGTGGCTGGTGGGAGGGTGGCTGTGGCTGGTGGCTCTCAGCGACGCCACGCTCCATGCAGGGGAACTCGAGAGGATCAGAAAGTTGGTCCTCAGCTCTGTGAGCAAGGAGCGTGGTGGTGTTGCCACGTGGGAGGTGCGTGTTTCACCCTCTCTCTAGAGGTGCCATCACTGTGGTATCGGGGCATTAAAAAAGCCTGCAAAGAAATCACAGAATCACAGAATCGCAGAATGGTGAGGGCTGGAAGGGACTTCTAGGGATCATCTAGTCCAACCACCCTGCCGAAGCAGGGTCACCCAGAGCAGGCTGCACAGGACCTTGTCCAGGTGGGTTTTGAGTATGTCCAGAGAAGGAGACTCCACAGCCCCTCTGGGCAGCCTGTTCCAGTGCTCCATCACCCGCATAATGAAGAAGTTCTTCCTCATGTTCAGACGGAACTTCCTCTGCTTCAATTTGTGCCCATTGCCCCTTGTCCTGTCGCTGGGCACCACTGAGTCTGGTCCCATCCTCCTGACATGCACCCAACAGGGGCCATAAGCCATGACTGGAGCGGTGACGGATCCGTGGTCTGGAAGTGCAAAATAACCACGCTTACAAGGAGAAAGAGAGAATGGGTGAAAATTAGGAGGTCAGAAAGAGTCATGAAGACCATGCTGGAAAGGACAAATTGCTCCCAGCGGTGTTGGGCTTCGCTTTTTGAAAAGCTGGTCCACGAGATCCCCATGAGGAAGGAAGATGCCGGGCAAAGCTGTGCCCCACACACTCTGGCTGCTCACGAGGGAGCGACTGTTCCGTGTCAGGGATGTGTCGGGAGCTTCCGTCCTGGGTCCCCTGGCCCACCGTCCACGGTGCCACGCAGGTTCAACAGCACCAAGCAGTCACTATTGCATCTCCACTGAGTGGGGGAGAACATCACAGTTTTCACCTATAGATAAATCAGAACAGGGTTAATGATCAGAAGCATGTGTGTGACTCTTACTGTCCTCAAAGCTAAAAAAATACAAAAGGTAAAAAAAGAGGCTTTAAGAGCAATTTAACGCTGTTCAGAGATGCCTTGCCCTTCTGGCTCAACCAGGGAGAGGGTGAGCATGTTTGGAGAAGGGAATAAAGATTGCAAGAACTGACTTTAAAGCACCCAAATGGTGTACAACTGCTCTGCATCAGGTTACTGTGATATCTTTCAATTTCTGAGCATCCCCAGCTGCAGAGGTGAGCAATGTTTTGAGAGGCAGAGTTGAGAGAGCATGTTAGAGGGCATAAAGCTGGTTCTCAGGAAAAACTCTTTCCACGCCAACCGACTTCCATGCCCGCCAGAAAGCAGCCGGAGCAGCTTTTAACATGCGCTGCGCTTCCCAGGCTCCTGGAAAGTTGCCAGCATTTTTCTTGTTGTCAAAAAGTGTGAGTGCTTCGTCATAAGAAAAAATGTAGGAAGTGATCCAGCCAAAGCAAAAGACAAAAAGAGAGAATGGCTTTTAGTTTTAAATTTTTTTTTTTTCATCAGCCTAACACAGAATATTTTAAGAAACAACCAAACCTTGCATCATCCCGAGAGATGGCTCCAGATGAAAGAAAAGATCGGCGCTGTAGCAAAGCGCGAGTTCTGGCTGATGATCTTGGTATGAGAGAGGTGAGAATGAGCACAGGGAGTGAGCTCCTGCTCTGCAGCAAGTGAAAAATAGTGTTTTGCTGATCCACCAGCTTAATTTGGGAGGATCCTTCGCAGTCAGCGTAAGGCTCAGGTGCAGAGGGAACCTGCTTTCCCGTAGTGTCAGTACGATTCTTCACGGCACAGTGCTGATCACCCAGTATTTAAACATTTCACTGATGGTCTTTGAAGCAACCAGGAGCAGGCGGCTGAAGCCCAGCGTGGAGGCTGGGCTGCCCCAGGCTTTGCATCCTGGGCTCTCCCCTCGATTTGCCAAGCACTTCAGCGCTCGCTGACTCGGGGTTAAGGAAGATGGAGGCACCGAAAGAGCCTTATTGACTCATGATATTTTCCAGCCTGGCTTGTTTGTTTTCATTGTGCACACAAGTCCTGTTTACCTTGATCAAAGATGGTAAAATCAACACCACCACTATGCAGACAGGGACTTGCAAAATTCTTACCGAAGGCATGACTGTGCCCAGACCTGTAGCTCCTGCTCTTCCCCCCATCCTCTTTCTTTCTGCCATTGCACATCGTTTCTGCCTTACCCAACCTGTACTGCGCCCTGTCTGCCACACACCCCCAGCCTCCAGCTGCTTTTCTCGAGTGGCAAAATGAAATTTGAGTTTCCCTTGCAGGACCGGCAGCAGGAGATGGGAGGGAAGAGGCGCACAGGCATGGAGAGCTCCTCGTGCCCCGCACGTGGTGTGGCTGCTGCACCCGCTCTTCTGCATCCCTCTGGGGACGGCAGCCACCATTGGATTTTCAGCCCTGCACCGACACCTCCTTGTCACGACTTCTGGAAAGATGTGGCCACTTGTGTGTACTCCCCGCTAACGGGCAGAGAAGGCAGATGTGCAGCCTGCTTTCACTCTGTCAGGGTCTGCTCAGCCTTTGAGGCTTAGCGAGAAGCAGAAGAACAGTTAGGACGGTCCTGAAATTCTCTGAGCTTACAGCAGGCCCCGAGCAAGTCTCTGCACAGCCCCAGAGCACAGCCTCTTCTGTTCCAGCGGGAACAGCACCACTGAGATTAAGATCTTCTGCCTGCTCCAGCCTCTGGAAAGCTTCTGAACCCGCACGCCTCAGAGGAGCCATCACAGACATCCAGAGCATGCCGTAAGAACAGAATTAAAACTGGAGAGTTATGCAAAATCCATCTGCAGTTTACGGGTGTGATGCAATGGTCCAGCCGCCAGCAGCTCTTGCACAGGTTTCTGTAGCAGTGGCAATACCAAGGACCCAACCTTAAGCAACACAAGAGCCCCTCAGGCAGCCCTGTCAGCCCTCCAGAATGAGACAAAAGGCACTAGAAATGTTGTTTTCTTTTAAATTTTCTTTGCTCCCTAGGTCCATTTTTAATTGTTTAAGTTCTTTAGTTCAGGTTTCTTCTGTCCAGCTGGAGCCTGCGGCAGCTTCTCTATCTGATCACAAGGGCAATTTTGTACGGGAAATGCACTGAGCAAAATTTTGCTCACACTAAGGAAGACTTTGTCAACAGGGTGCCCACCTGCGGTCTTGTCCTGATCCTTTACAGCTCCAAATACCATGAAGAAGCCACTCTTTCTGAGTGATCCCCATTGACACCTGACATCTTTCATTTCCTCTTCCCTCAGCATCCCCGCTTGGAAGATTTTATCAGACAATAATTCCACATATCAAAGCAAAACAAAGGAACCAAGGCAAAGCCCGCTGGCATCAGCATAGGTAGCAAAGGTGGAGAGAGCCTGCACCCGGGAAATCTGCGTCGCAGTTTGGTGGTACGGTGCAGTAAATTGGTGTAAAACAAACAGCGTCTATTTATAGCGGAGCAGAGCCTGCCTGCAGGCATTGCAGCTGGTTTTTTTTTTTCCTCTTTGCTCTGGATGAATGAGGGTTTTTCAACGAGGATCCAGGTTTCCTGAAGCAAAGTCCAGCCCACCTCTTGGCGTGAACCCCCAGACAGCCCATATGTCATGAGCAAAATATGCGGCGCCCTAAAAACCGGAGCGGAGTCTCGCCCGGGGTGGGATCGGGACCTGGAGGGAGACCCATGGGTGTTGGGCACTAAGGGCAGCCCTAGGGCAAGGAGCTGAGGAGAGCCACCCAGGTGGTTCCCACCACCAACCCCCTTGGAGCTGGGCAGCACCGGGCGCCTCTTGGCAGCCCCCAGAGCCATCCCCGACCGGCCGAGGACCGGCCACGGGTCGGTGGCTTGGCCTTAGCTTTAAGTGCCCCAACCTTGAGCTGGGCTCTCGCAGCTCTGAGGTTACACGCTCAGACACACACATGCAAGCGAAATGATTTCCATTCCTCCGAGGCTCCCATCGGATGTGGGTGGTCCCGGCGAGAGGAATGCGAGCGATCGGATTCACGTATCTGCTCGCTGCCGCTCAGCGCAGCGCCGGAGACCTCCAGGGATTTTTCTGTAGGTGATTGACCCTGGGAGCATCCGAGCTGCGGCACATATTCCATGCACCTCTAATCAAAACCGCAAAGGATAAATTGATTTCTCCCAGAGTAAACGTCCCTAAAATGACAAAAGGGTTTTTTTGCCACCCCCGCAACAGCAAAAAAAGCGGAAAGAATAAAGTGTCACTAAACCCTCCGGTGCCTCACCACGACACAGATTTACATCTCTGAGTCAGATCTTTGCAGCTCCCTGCATATGGTCTGCATGATGTGCAGTTCCTGGCTAGTGACTCACTCAACACCAATATAAAGAAATCGTTTCAGACCGAGCAAGCAAACAACCCCAATTTTGCCGTCTCAGCCTCCAAGGGAGGAGGGACGCAGCCTGCCCTGGCCGAGCCTGACTCGGCTGTCGCTGGGGTGAATCAGGAGCGACTCCGCTGGACTCTAGTCAAGTTTTTTTCAAAGCTTCTTAAAATTGCCTTTCTGTCTGATTTTTTGCTGTGGTCGAAAACAACGTCTAAGATTACTAAAATCGAAAGAGAGAAGAAGAACGCTTTTCTCTCTTTCCTGCCAGGTTGTTTACTTGGTTCATCCGATATCACTTTGCGGACAGGGTGTTTGGTTTCAGTGTTTCCACTGTGCGGTCACTTGGGCAGTTTCCTTTTGTTCTTCAGGTGTTTTATTTATTTTTTTTTAGTGATGTAAAGAGAGCAAGAGGAAAAACCTTGTAAAATGTGATGATTAAAGCCACAAAAACTGGCAGGTGGACCCACACATGTCAACTTGTAGAAACCAAACCCAATCAGCTACTCATTAATAAAAGAAGAATTTATTGTGGAATTGATTAAATTTCCAAAGGACATCAAGTCAGATGAGCTCACGTTCAGACCTGTGGTGTCAAGTTTGTGGGACGTTTAGTTTGCATTTCGATTTTTTTGGTAGTTTTAAAATTTTTAAATCGCTTTAAATACGTGCAGCAACAATTCAGCTGCCATTACAGGCAAAAAAAATCGTGGTAGGGAAAACTGCTGAAATTACAGCATCTAGAATTTTTCACAGAGATGGTTATCAGCAGCCCCATAGAAACATCGCTCTCGGTTTTGTGGGCTGAGCTGGTTCCCAGCACTTTTCCCTCTGTACATTCAGAATTCAGAACTTACATCTCTCTGTATCTGAGCAAACAGACTTAAAAAATCTCTGGAATCACAGTATTTACTCAAACAGCTATCTTCAACCTCTGTTCATTTTATTTTAAACAGTACTATGAAATCTAAAGCCATCTAATTAATTGGAATGTTACACTTACAGGTGTGCAAAAGAATGATCAAAAGGGGTGCTACAGCCATTAAATAATCAAACAGCAATACCACTAAGTAAGTACTTAGTATGTGCAATAAATGGCTAGACTGTGCTAATGAGATCTCTCACATATCTGAAGTCCTTTGCACAGGAAAGATCACCTAGTGCTGTTGCTTCTCTGTTGAGAGATGAGCACACTTCCTTTCCTTTTCCAGGATATCTCCTATAAGCACAGCATCTTCTATCCAGCCTGAAGAGCCAGCATGTGCGTTCTCAGTAGTCCCTCGCCTAGGAAAGACTTGCAGAATGTTCCCGGGAATTCCGACTGAGGAGAAAATCAAGATCCTTTTCCCTTCGAGTATTCAGGGATGAAGCACTACCATAGTCCCTGCTAGATGGGCACGTGATTTTTGTCTTCATGTACCAAGCCATTGACTAGTGCTGAAGAAGGATGCAGCTCAGAACACGCTCACCTGATGGCTCATCCATAGCTGTCTGGAGGAGAACCTGGGTGACAGCAGGCACTGACAGCAGCAAGTGTGATAGATTCAGTGCATAAAAGAACAGAAAAAAGGGGTCAAAAAGCACAAGCTTATTTTGAGCATAGATGAGGTCTATGGAAGAATTCATGGCAGTGTTGCGAGAAGGATGCTTCAAATGGTACCCAGGTGATACGGTCCTGATATCTCTTTAGACACGTTCCCATGTGCTTGTGCATGTGCGGCACGCTGAGCCGCAGCAGCGCCTCGGTGTGCCTTGGCTCCTGTACAGAGGAGCACACCTGGAGAGCCCCAGGACCAGGAAAACAAAATTTCGAGAGTATGAGCAAGGGCAGAAGTGTCTTAGCCAAGGCTGCCAAACAGATCAAAAGCAAGCTTAGAAGTAAAACCCAGGACTTTGAAATGCTTCTGTGGGGATGGTTCCTTGGACCACGCTGCTTTCCACATGAGCAATCCCACAGACAGAGGACAAATGACAATTTTCCTTATTAAAGAACCTACAGCCTCAATTATGCAGGCACAGCTGCTGTAGTATCAAGCTAAACAATTTCTTTGCTGCTCACCAGTAAAAAAGCCCCCAGGAAATGAGATTCAAACATAACCCAACTCCTTTTACAAATGATTTCCTGATCTTGACTGCTTACAGTCTACCACCCTGGCTCTGGAAAAGTTAATCCAGGCTATGCACATTCCTGGGAGTGGATCCCACCAGACAATGTAACACTCTAATTAGGTAGTACCAAGGCAACTGTTTACAAGTCTCTTCCAAATACCTCCCTTGCATTTGCACCCTCCTACTACAATGGCGATATTTAGGAGAAACGTCCTAGGTATAATTCTCCTGGGGCTTATTCAAATGTCAGTCAGCTCAACAGAAGAACACTGTGAAAACGGATGAAAACAAAAGAGGATGAGTTTCTGTCTTTCTTGGGAAGCAGGGTGTTTGTCAGGAGGTTTCGGCTGCGTTAGTGAATGTTTTCCAGTAGGGGCTGCCAGAAATAAAACACGAGCCCACCGTGCTGAGGGCTGTCCCGAAGCCTGCAGTTCATCGCCCAGGCCGTATTCACAGCAAAAATTCATCTGATAGCCTGTGGCTCTGGTGGGACAGAAGTTCCCATGTCCACCAGTCCCTTCTGACATCAGCAGCAGCTCACCCGTGGGGCACCTTGGCTGCTTGGTTGTAGCACTGCACGAAAGAGGATGGGAAAACACAGCCACCCTCATTAATGTTTCCCCTGCAGCCATAACGTAACGGCATTTCGTGCTCTTGGAGAGGAAACGGGTTCTGCTGAGCCGGGGTTGAAATGAAGCAGAAGATCTGGTGGCTGAGCTGCTTGGGGGACACTGCAAGTGCTCCTGTCACTGCGCATCCCAGCAAGGAAGAGTCGGCTTGTGATGGAGAGACATCAAAATTGTGCTACGGGAGGTTCAGAGTGTGATAGACGAGGCTCTGCTGTGGCTGTCTGCAATATTGTCCTTTTTATCCACCTCACGCCATATGCTCTTGGCAAAACAGCTATAATATAAAGGAATCACTTCCATTGAAATGCAGCTGCGTTAGACTACTCAGCTGTAATCAATGAAAGAAAAATACTCGGTGCCTTTTAAGCTGCAAGGGGAATTTACAGAGGCAGAATGAAATTATTCAGTGTGAATTCAGCTGGGCTGTATGAACAGGCAAAACCTTCCCCTGCAAAATCGTGAAGCAGAACTTTTTCCAGAAGTGACTTTGGTTTCTGTGATCACCAGAAGAAAAATGACACAAAAAGGTCATGGATATTTCTCAGCTGATATGACTGGGTCTGACTCAGACCAGTGGAAATTACAGGATATTGTCTCGGAGGGCTCTTGTGAGTTAATAAAAAGTTTCCTGGAATGATTTACAAATCTGGACTGTGCAGCGGAATACAATGAAGGGAAACAGGGAAACTCAGGTTACACAAACCACTGCAGAGCATTTGTGAAAGTCATTTGCTAACGGTCATAAGTAAAGAGTCGAGCTCTATGAGTTTCTGGGATTTTGTACACTGCTAAGTACTTATTTGCCTTAATAGCCAACATTTCAATTACTAAGAGAAGTAGTTGCACCTTCCCTTTGTTCTAGTTTTCAAAAAAGCTTCCTTCAGTGTGTTTTCCACCGAGCCAGTTT
>Ga0065711_1032314_pt1 | contig 27558 bp, 21 predicted proteins | sample Hoacrofraction12_FD_59098 | JGI IMG/M metagenome (GOLD analysis project Ga0065711, IMG submission 59098) | Hoatzin crop microbial communities from Cojedes, Venezuela - Epithelial fraction 12 v2 (version 2) | ecosystem: Host-associated > Birds > Digestive system > Esophagus > Crop | place...
GAGACGGAACTTCCTGTGCTTCAGTTTGTGCCCATTGCCCCTTGTCCTGTCGCTGGGCACTACTGAAAAGAGCTTGGCCCCATCCTCCTGACACCCACCCTTCAGATATTTGTAAGTATATATTAGGTCCTGTGCAGCTGCTCTAGGTGAGCCTGCTTTGGCAGGGGAGCTGGACTATAAGATCCCCAGAGGTCCCTTCCAACCCCCACCATTATGTGATTCTGTGATTGTGCTGATTCATACCTCAGAAGCAATGCAACAGCATGCAAATAGTAACATTTTTTCAAAAGCATGTAGCTCTGCAGAAACAAAAAAAAACCCTTAAAACAACTTTCAAGCAGGAAGGCAATGGTAAATTTAAATAAAAGTTTAATTATATGTCATAAGCATAATTCTTAATCTTCTAGAAAAACATGGTAATGGAAGATCTTCATAGTACTTACAGCAGCCAAAGCAGCTAGTTTTAGAACTATCACTCTATCTGAACATGTCTCTGGAATGACCTACCAAATGTACAACTAAGTGCAGTCACGCCTGACCCAAGACATCTACATTATCTAGTAGATTCATTCCTATTTCATTGGAATCGCTTATTTTTCTTTAATTTATTTAACTTATTTTCTTTCAAGGTGCTGAAATCTCAGATTGGATTCATACACATTGGCAGTCAAATATGTGTGTTATGGTAGTGGATCCTCCAGTTTCTTTTTGAATATACTTCAATTCCCATCACAAGTGTAGAGTCATCTCTAACTAGATAACATCATAGATATTCCTGCACTTCAAACCGTGGGATGCCAATGCTAGCAGTGGCAGCTGCGGCAGCAGCATTTACTGCATGCTGAGAGGAGTGTGAGAGTTATAACATCCCTGGAGTTGTCTGATAGGGTTTCGGGCCCCTGGCAACCTCGGGTTGTGTGTGGGGGGTACTGGCTGGTGGGTGACAGGTCTCATGAGAGGAGAGGGACAAGCAAGAGCTGGATGGTGCTGGCAGTCTCTGTGGCCAGTTCACACTGTGGAAAGCCACATATTAAGTGAGGGAGCACCAGAGACCAGGGTGTGTAAAGAGGGAGCAGTGTCAGTTGGGAGGAGCATCAGCAGTCTGTATGGAAGGGTGTGCAAGAAGGGCAGCACACAGCCGTTTGTCAGGCTGCTGCCTCCTCTGTTCATCCCACAGGCTGATGCTTTCTCCACCTAGCTGGTGGCTGTGCACGCCTAGCCAGAGGTTTCTAGGGAATTAGAGTTAGAAATAATTATCTTTCATAAGTGGACACATTTTCTGAGAACTATAAAGGGCCTGTGACCTTCTAAAAGAAAGTAGCATCCGCCTGCCACAACTGCAAGACTGCGGGCTGAAACCCAAACAGAAGAACTACGTCTTACCTATACTGTTGTGTCCCCCCAAGGACTGAAACAGCTGTCCAGACCTTAGGTTCCATGAAGCTCCAGTGCCTGGAAGTTCCCCTAGCATCTTAAGGCAGTAGTTGATGTCATAGCTGCAGGTGGGCCCAGCTGAATGAACTCTTCAAACATGTTACATGAGGATCTCAACAGGCAGCACAGTATCCAGAAATGTGGAGTGTAAGATTGATAAGCGATGTTGTGGACTGTCCCAGACTGAGTGACAGCCCTGCCTTAAGGCAGCCTGAAGTCAACCTTGAACTGACCAACAAAAGAAACTCACCAGATGGAGACCTCAAGGCAGGAACTGGGGAAAAGAAGCCCCTCACTTAATTTGAGAAGATCAAGTCTGACAGCTCCTGAGGAACCTGAACATACACAAGTCCATGGGACTTGATGAGGTGCATCCTAAGGTACTGAGATAATTGGCAGATGAGTCTACTAAGCCACTGCCCATCATATTTGAAAAGTCATGGCTGTCAGCTGAAGTCTTCTGTGATGGGGGAAAAGGGAATATCACATTTATTTTTAAATAGGGTAGAAAGGAGGACCATGAGATCTACCAACCAGTCAGCCTCATCTCTGGGCCAAATAAGATCATGGAAAAGATCCTTCTGGAAGTGATTTTGAAGGATATGGAACACAGGGAGGTGGTTTAGAGACAAGTAGCTTGGCTTCATCAGGGACAAATTGTGCCTGACTAATCTAGTGGTCTTCTCTGCTAGACTGACTACATTGGTGGACAAGAGAAGAGCTACAGATATCATCTACCTAGACTTCTTGATGTGGTCCCAGCAATATTCTTATCTCTAAATTGGAGAGATATGGATTTTAATGGTGGACAGTTAGATGGATAAGCAATTGGCTGGATGACTGCATCAAAACAGTTACAGTCAACAGCTCAGTGTCCAAACAGAGATCAGTAACAAGTGTGATCCCTCAAAGGTCTGCACTGGGACTGGTACTGTTCAGTATCTTTACTGATGACATAGATAATGGGATTGAATACTCCCTCAGCTAATTTGTGGATGACACCAAGCTAAGCGGTGTTGTTGATAATATTGAGGGATGTGATTCAGAGGACCTTGACAGGCTTGAAGACTGGTCCCGTGTGAACCTCCTGGCCTTCAACAAGCTGAAGTGTAAGGTCCTACTCCTGCCTTGGGGCAATTCTGGCACCAATACAGGTTGGAGGATGAAGGGATTGAGAGCAGCCCTGCAGCGCAGGGCTTGCGGGTACTGGTGGATGAAAAACTGGACATGAGCTGTAAATGTGCACTTGCAGCCCAGAAAGACAACCATATGCTGGGCTGCATAAAAAGAGGCATGGCCAGGAGGTCAAGGGAGGTGATTCTGCCCCTCCAGTCTGCTCTGGTGAGACCTCACCTGGAGTCCTGCATCCAGCTCTGGAGCCCTCAGCACAGGAAAGATACAGAACTGTTCAAGTGGGTCCAGAGGAGGGCCACAAAAACGATCAGAGGGATGGAACACCTCTTCTATGAAAAAAGGCTGAGAGAGTTGGCATTGTTTAGCCTACAGAAGAGAAGGCTCCAGGGAGACTTAATGGTGGGCTTTCAACATATAAAAGGGGTTTATAAGAAAGACAGATTTTTTGCCAGGACCTGTAGTAAAAGGACAAGGGGCAATAGTTTTAAACTAAAAGAGTGTGGATTTAGATAGGACATATGGAAGAAATTTTTCGCAATGAGGGTCTGAGACACAGGAAAGTGTGAACGGCTCATGCCTGGAAGTCTTCCAGGTCAGGCTGGGTGGGGCTTTGTGCAACCTAATCTAGTGAAAGATGTCCCTGCTCAAGGCAGGGGTGTTGGACTAGAAGGTCTTCAAAGGTTCTTTCCAACCTAAACCATTCTATGATTCTATGATATCCAATATGATAGTAAAAAGAGAGGAACTGAGGGAATCAGCATCTTCCACTGCACAGCTCTTGAAAAGCTGAGAAAATTTTGATTACTTATCTGGGTGTATTGGGTTTGCACAGTACGGTTTTGGTAGCGGGGCAGGGGGAACTACAGGGATGACTTCTGTGAGAAGCTACTAGAAGCTTCCCCTCTGTCCTTATAAAAGTATTAAAGGTCTGTTTTACATACTGTTTTCTTCTCTATGGGCTTGGGACTCTAGGTAAAGGTGTACAGTAGTCCAAACAATGGCTAGAAGAGGCATCTGCTAAAACACAGTAGCTCTGTGTTGTGTACTGCAGTAGTTTTGCACACCAGCAAGTTGCTGGGGATCTCTCAGCTCCCTCGGTTCTTCAGCACTGTAAGTATTGTAGAAGCAGTGGAATGTTCTTCTTGATGGTCTTTTTCCCCCTTTTCTTGGCAAATTCCACCCAAGCCCTCACGGGTGGCGTCCAAGGGCCTTTCTGTGCACACCAGAGGCACTTCTTAGATTTTTTTAGTGCCTCAGGGCTCTCTGAATGCCTTTATTTATGGCCAAGAAGCATCTGAGTGCCTTGCTACTTGACCCAGGGGCCTCTGACAGCCTACCTTAGCAGCCAGTGTCCTCCAAAGGACTTTCTGTGTGCCCTAGGGGGCTCTGAGGGCATTCCAGTGCATCCCAGAGTCCTTGGAGTGCCTTCCTCTGCTCTGGGGGCCTTCTTGTGCTGTTCTGTGTGCACCAGACACTACCAAGTGCCTCCAGGTGAGCCGCAAAGGGGCTCCAGGTATTTCTGTGAGGCCCAGGGGCCTCAGACATCATTTTGGGGAGGCCACAGAGCCTGCTGGCAAGCTTTGTGGGTGCCTGTGCATCCATAAGGATGAAACCACAGCAGGGAGATGGCCACTGGAGGGATGAGAGGAATCCCCCTCAGTGCTGTATGTGCATGTGTGTGTGTGTTAGTGAGGGGGTCTGTACCAGCAACTGGAATGGTATAGAAGATCACGGGGGCTTGTACATCCATGTACCAGCAACTGGGGAAACTAGGATCTGTGGGCCAGCTACTGGGCAGATTGAATGCAGCAAGAATCAACTAAAGCACAAAAAGCCCTTGACAGTATTGTCAGGAGTGTTTCCTCTCTTAATTAAAGACATGAAAGATTGCTAGTGCTGGAGTGATTCCTTAGGTGGGAAGAGACCCAGTCATGTCATTGCTTGCTTTCATCTGCTGGTCTAGCACAGAACAAATTCGTATGTCCAATAGTACCAGAGAAGTGTAATTTTATAGACTGTCTTCTAAGCGTAAATAAAACTTGTCAGGTAATTATTGGAACTGCCTGTAGTGTCAGTGAGAAAATGAAATAGGAATACAGAAGCCTGCATTCCTTTGGCTCTTAAGCAAGGGTAGAGGGTGCAAACCTTGCAAAACTACAAAGAATCTCTAGAAAAAGTCCAACACAAACCAAAACCATCTCGGAACTCACTGTAATCGGACCTAACACAGGAAAATGTTAAGGCAGATAGAATTACTGGGTTACTAATACCACTACTTCAATAGAAGTAAAAGTTTACCTTACGTTGACCAAAGAACGTGCCATTATTCATGTCCTCATTATCTTCCACTACTACTACTTCCACTCTTTCAAGAGTTTTATTGCACAGTTTCACTATATTTCTCAGCTTTAGAAGTACACAGCAGTGCCTGTTACAAAGAAAACTCTGGAGAGACAAAAAAAAAGTCTTGCAGAAAGAGGAAATGGATTATATTGTGCTTGAATTTAGTTTCCCAGGCTACTGAGCTGGCTAGGACACAAGCAACTTTGGAGTTAGGAGACCCATAATCTCTAATTGCTGGAAGCCAAAAAGTTGGTCGAGAAAAATATGACTCTGTACATGCCTCAGCTTCTTTTGCAAGTTCCCTAACACTTGTACATAGGGTGCTACTGAAGCCAGGACACTGGAGTAGTGGATCCAGCATGGCTGTCCTGTGCTACAGGAAAGTTGTTCTTGCACACATCTTCAGGCCCTTCTCAAGTTGAAGAAAGATGAGGAACTACTGGAAAGAGTCCAGCGGAGGGCTACGAAGGTGATTAGGGGACTGGAACATCTCTCCTACAAGGAGGGGCTGAAAGAGCTGGGCTTGTTTGGCCTGAAGAAAAGAAGGCTGAGCAGGGACCTTATAAATGCCTACAAACATCTTAAGGGTAGGTGTCAAGAGGATGGGGCCAGACTCTTTTCAGTGGTGCCCAGAGACAGGACAAGGGACAATGGGCACAAACTGAAGCATAGAAAGTTCCACCTGAATGTGAGGAAGAACTTCTTTACTTTAAGGGTGATGGAGCACTGGAACAGATTGCCCAGAGAGGTCGTGGATTCTCCTTCTTCGGAGATATTCAAGACCTGCCTGGACAAGGTCCTGTGCAGCCTGCTCTAGGTGAGCCTGCTTTGACAGGGGGGTTGGACTAGATGATCCCCAGAGGTCCCTTCCAATGCCTACCATTCTGCGATTCTGTGATATTGTTTTGCTCTGCTTCCGCTAGTGTGCTGCAGTGAAGCGAAAGCATACAGAAGAATTGTTTCTAATAGCTGCTCCTCTGTTTAAGTTTGGATGTAATTAGGAGGAGAAGATGTTCACCTGGATCAAGCACAAATGTTCCGTTTCTACAGAGTATGTCTTTCAGCTTTGTCATATTACAGGCAGAGTCCTAAGCTTCCCTACAGCTCTGTAACCAAGGATGTGTAGAGCTAGCCCAATAGAAATATAAAGAGTGAGATGGATGGGGAGGGCTGTAATGACTGTGTCATGCGCTGAATTCCAAGATTGTCAGGCATACCAGAACATGCTAGTGCTACTTTATCTTGAAAATATGTTACACACAGACTTTGCTGAGGAACAGTCCTTGTCCTTTTCAAAATACCTTTCTGTTCTGTTTTAATTTGAGGAGGCATATAACAGTGGTACAGGAGAAGATGCCAATTCACTTCTCAGTGAAATGGGTTCAGGTAAGTGATCTTTTTTGCTTTAGTTCCTAGTGTAAGAGCAGATAACCAGTTTTGTTTGTCTACTCTGTATGTGTACTTTGGTATTTCAGGTTTTTCTTCATATATTATGGAAATGAATAAAATTTTTTAGCAGACAGAAGTGTCCTTTCTGACTCCAGTGTCAGTTAGCAAACACTGTCTGCTAACACAACCTGAAAAGAAACAGAAAAGCTGAGTAAAAAAATGTTTTGTTTTGCATTCTTCTCAGTATGACTATTACCTCAGTGAACAGTTCGGTGTTCCCAAGAAAATGGACACCTGAACTGCCCACAAATTGATTTTTTTTTTTATTAAAATTGGAAGAGAATCAAAATAAGGTAAAAATGCTTTTTGAAGGACATTTTACCAGAAGGTCTTGCAAACTGGATAAATGCAGGGACTTTCTGGTGACACTTACAAAATTTGTTTGAACTATTTAAAAACTTCTTAACATTTCTCATTTTATTCTTGTCAGCTTCAGTTCCTGTGCTATGTTCTTTTGATGTACCATCAGTTTCTTTGCTTCTTCCACATGACATCTGTGTAGAGGGTCAAGGCAGTGCACAAAGATGAGTACATGAGGGGTTCTGCCTCACTAAGCCTCTGACTTTTTCTTCCTTCTGACTTTTGAACCCAAGGACTGCAGTAGTGGAGGGACCCTTGGCTGAACAAAAGGAAGCAGAGAGAAACTTTTGGCAGACCACATTCTTGAATAACCATAGTTTATGAAGATCTTAGTGGCAACAATCCACTTCTTCCTGTGAACCATGATATTTTTCTTCATAGTTAATAAATATTAAAGTGCCATCTCCCCCCTCCTCTTGTCATCTTTGGTTAGAAAGTCTTTAACTCAGTGACAACTGCCTGTTAGTGCAGGAAGACAGAGCCCTGGATCTAACGTTGTATTTCCAACGTGAGATGAGTAACACAGCACAAGGCCTACAAGCTCTGTAAAGCCAGGAAGACCTAGGCTATCTAGAAGCGATATATCACACGACAGAGAGAAGATGTACTTCTCATGTTACGGAAAGCCTCAAGGTTAATTTTTCGGCATTGGGCATGTACCATTTTATGCATATATTGACTCATTTATTTATTTAGTTATTAATGTAGTCTGCATTTGTTTTTACTGGTGCTTTGTAGTGACAGTATATTCTGTGCACTTCAGAAAATATTACTTGTAAAAAATACAACAGCGTGCTTATGATATGCAGAAGTTACAGCAGTATGTTCTGCAGTGTTTTGAACCAGTGATCGACAAGCAGACCTGGAATAAAGGGGGCTCCACTTCCAAAAACATGCTTCATTCTGATCTGGAGCTTGTATGTGATCTTCAATATCTTCCCTGTATCGGGAAGGCAAGCAAATTTTTCAGCAAGTATATGGAAAATGGTGCAAAAATAAATAAACTGTTCATTTTCTTCCTACATTTGCTTATGTTTCTTTTACTCTACCCTGACATACCATTTTTAAAACATAGAGTTTGGAGGAAAAACAATTTCCTGCAAGAAATATGGAAAATAGTTCACTACTGGAAATGAAGCAGCATCAGAAAGGCCTGTGTTCTGGTGTATATATATACCTACATAGAAGTGTAGGTAACAGCTGTCACATGAGGCTCAAGCACCTGATACAAACTCTTTATTTTTAGGTCCAGAATTTCTGGCTTTGGTTTTCCATTGCTGACAACCCATGAAGAGATGTCACACTACAGCAGCAAAGCATAAACATGTTCCAGTTGCTTCCTCCTACTATGTTCTTATGGTTACCTGAATGCTCATATTGTCCTTGAACTTGCACATTGTCCTACTTGAAAGATGGAGTCTTACTGAGTGAATCAGAGAGACTCTTACTGAGTAAATGATCCTGTGTTGAAATACTGCTCATCTACAAAGTCCTTTTGCCCTGACAAGAGACAGTGAGGTTTTTGACCATTCCAAGCGAAGACATGAAACAATATTTTGGTCACTACTTTCCATGAAGATACTTAATTATTGCTACTAGATGGATCTGCTGCCATTTAAAATAGTGGTTGATATTTTTACTTCCTTCAGTTTTAAGAAGACTGAACCAAATCTTTGAAACTCTTTTCTGATTCTGATATGACTCACTGTATGAAAAGTTTTCCACACACACTGAAGAAGATTCTGTTTCTTCACTGAAAAATCTGCTTGGGATGAGTGCAGTGCTGTACTGGGGTGGTAGACTCCTGTGTCCACACACTTCTGCTGATTTGAAGTGAATGCTACAGAAGCAGAGCTCCACCTGCACTGCAAAATCAGCATTTGTTGCTTCTGTGTATTTTTTTCTTTTCCCCATTATTTTTTAATATATGTGACATGATTTTGATCTTTTAACATTGATCAATGTCTGTAGTCTATCAATGGGAAGAGCAAACCTGTTAAATCTGCTGTCTTGTTCTGTGAGATAGTATGGTTGATATGCATCAACAGATGTATTATGTGGTCCTTCCCGTACCTGTTGATATCTTATTACATCTTTATTTGCGTTTCATGCAATAGGAAATATGAGTACAACAGTCTGTCATACTGGGTGGAATCATGAATTGGTGCATGTTGACAGCCATCCACTGTATAATTTATGTACACAAATTCACCTGTAAAATACTAAAGTGCTTTTTTTTCATGACAGATGCATATTAATAACAATACTGTTTTAAAATTAGAACATCAGTGGTATTCAATTTTAGAATGCAGGAAATTCCTGTATTTTACAGTGTGACAATCACTGCAGAAAGATTCATGTCATTATATTTAACCTTCTTCCACTGTTGTTCAGCAATCAAAACCACTAGATTACAACTCCAAATGCATCTTTCTTTGTTTCTTTCCTCTGTAGTAACATCCTCTCTGATGTCCTTGTAACTGTGTACTCTGTTGGAGGCAAAATAGCTGCTGGCTGGAGTTTTCTTTGGATAGATATGAAGTGTCCATATCTCTTGCTGAACAGAGAAACATCTACTCAGCTCTATCAAGAAGCAGAGATGATCATGAATTAAAAAGGTAGGAAATATTCCATAATAATTATTATTTAATTCTACCTTCATAATTATCTGACACACTTTTTTTTGCTGAATACAGCCTGTCTACTGAGCAGGAAACGAAAAATTCTGAAATGTTGAATCTTTTTAAAGGATAATAATTCCCATTCTTCCTTAGGTGAGTTCTTCATATTTATTTGTTCTGTAAAAGCTAGAAGAGGCAAGAATTCTCTTAAAGAGCTGTCCATAGATTTACTTAAATAAAAGTTGCAAAAATAATTTCTCAATTCCAGAACACTGAGTCCATAATTTATTTTTAAGCTAATAAAAATATCTTGAAATAAGGTAAATGAAGGACTGATCTTAGAATAGAAGAATCCAGGCCCCAGGAGCTATAGCCCATTCAGCTTTTTGCAATACAGTGTAAGAACAACCAAACAGGAGCATGTGCTAGTGTTTTGAAACTGTGTATGCTTCCTCTTTTCAGTGCAGGATGGCTCTCACTAGGTCGAGCCCCAGACCTGATGCCATGTGTTCAAAGTAAGAGCAGCAACGTATTTTTCCACCAAAACCTTACTTACCTGTAAATTATTTTGTGTATTTTGGAGGGGGAAAAAAAATCTAAGGTCTCTTCTTTACTTGGAGAGAGCAAATGTACAAATAAACCCGATTTTGCCTGTGGAAGGTTGAGACAAACATGACAGTCCCCTAAGAGGTTTAGAGATTATCTTCCAGAAAAATAAACCAGAGGAAAGCCCTCAAAATCAGAAGGCTCATGTTGATCAACTGGCTAATCTGGAACCAGATCTGTTCTTTCAATGTTCTGGTTTATGATACTCAGCATAGTATTAAGTCATGCTTCAATGGCTCATAACTGATTTCTGTGGCTTCTGTTTTCCAAGGCTAGCTCAGAGGAAGCTGCTGCAACTGCAGCCACTATTCTGCACTGGCAGGGAGGTGGGGTGTGGGCAGTAAGAGAGAGAGAAACAGTTTGATACTGATGGCATTTTCTGGATCTCAGTAAGAAAGGCCTGACAACAAACGGCTTCATAAAATACTTGTTACAAGAAGACAGGAAAAGAAGAGTAATACAGACAATGAGCATATTTTACATCGCTTCAGATGCTGGAAATGCTGAGTTCATGCAGGTTAGATGGTCCCCAGATGAATTTTCCCTCCATGGACAGGATCTGCACAGTGTGCTGCAGGCGCATGCTAGCTTGCTGTACACACAGGTCATTTCAGCACCATCATGACACACAGAGAGTGGTGCATGGTAGTTGTTGGAATATTCTGCTTCGAGACACACAGGGCTACTGGTAGCATATGATGCATGCTGATGTCATGAACTATGTTTGCCTTATGCTGTTTGTGCCCTGGTCAAGGGAAAGATACTGAGGCCACTGGACCCTGAGTGGCCACGCAAAATTGTTGCAGTCTGTTTTATTGTGGACTTGCCTGCATCTCGGGGGCATACAGGGGTGTTCATGGTGGTGGACCTTTTTATCAAGGTGGCTATTTTTATTCCACTAAAGAAGCAGCCCACAGCCTCTCAGACTTTTGTTGTTGCACCATGTGTCTCATTGCCACGGCCTGCAGGACAGCATGGTGACAGATTGTGGGGCCCAGTTTTGTGCCCTACTCTGAAGGTGCAACTCTTTGTTTCCACCCCATATCATCCACAGTCTGATGGTCATCAGGAGGAGGTGAACCGAATCCTGAAGCAGTATCTCCATTGTATTAGTTACCATCAGGATGACTGGGTCTCTGTTTCTGCTAGCAGAATTTGCCTGCAACAGTCATGTCCACTCTTCCATGCCGCAGACCATCTGAATGCACATTGTGGTTTTAATCCCTGCCTGGGTAAGCTTACTTTTCATCTGCAGCTTCCGCATGCTCTCAGGCTTCACCCTGTTCTTCACTTCGCCCTACTAAAACTTGTTCATCGAGATCCCTTGCAGTGAGTTTGGGACCAGAGGTATATTGTGTCCAGCTATCTTGAACTGCTGGATATCCCAGGATACCCTCCAGATTTGACTGATAGGGCAGAGTACAACATGGAGGATTGTTCTAGGGGCCGGTGTTGGAGGTACATGGCCTGGCTAAGGTATGGGATTCAAGCCTATCATCCTGGTAAGCTGGGTGCAAAGAAAGATGAAGATGGGCAGACCCTGTGTGGAGTGGTGTAAGGGTTACATTTCTCACTGCTCAAAGGAGACAACGTTTTGTAATTATTGTGCATTGCGCTGCCTTTGTGTTATCTGGAGAGCTAATAAAACTGGCTAGCAGGCAGACCTCCTCTTATGAGCAATTGTCTGCTAAAGACTTCAAAGCTTATGCCTTTGTCTCTCTCATTTTCGGCTGACCCTGTCAGATAATGGGGAAATCCATGGATCCTGGGGTTGCACATCTTGGGGGAAGTGGTAGGAATTTTGGATATATCGTGGAAGTGTTTAATGGGGTGTCCTAGCCAGGATGAGTTCAAGAGTATTAACATGGTGAAAGGGTTACAATAACAGTATTTGTATTTGAGTAAGTCACTCACTTTATGGTCAGAGAGGACTACAGTTAGCTTGCGAGACAGGGCTAACTAACCACTCCACGCTGTCTGTGCAGTGGTACATTCTGCAGTAGATTAAGCCAGTGAATGACAGGCAGACCAGTAGTAAGAAAGATCCATTTCCAGCAGAATGCTTCCTTCTGAACTCTTCATGCTCATTTGTGACTTGCCATACTTTCTTGTGTACAGGAATGAAAATCAGCTTTTCAGCAAGTGGATTGGAAATGGTGGGAAAGCAGGTCCTTTGACTAGATGGTTTACTTTTCAAGCAGTCTTAAATGTGTGGTAGTAGGAAAATTATGAACAATATTTTTGTGTGTGTGTGAATTATAATTAGAGTAAAACCTAAGTTATTATTATCAAATATTTTTCAGCACTTTCTCCCTTTCCATTCACAATCCTTTTTCTCCTGCTTTTCCAGTGTGCTGGAAAAATTTTCCAGATTATTTGGAGGACCTGTCTTGAAAGAGATTATATATACAGATATTACACATGACTCTTCAGGACTGAACCATGATCTGCTACCTCAGCCCTATATGTCTAAACCACAGCTGCATCTCAGGAGTCGTGTGTCCTTGTATTTTTCCTGCCAAGTATTCTTTCTATGACTTGTGTAGAGTAAAGTACATCATAGATTTCAATCATAATATTACTCTGCTGATGAATGCGTTACTAACAGAGCAATAAATGCTTTCAAAATGATCACAAAACTTCCAAGGCCAAGCAAGTAGAAACTCTTTATCCTATGTTAGTAAGAAATGACAAAGAGAACAGTGAACATCTGCTCAGCTAGGCAAGGAAATGACTGTCTTTCTGTTAGAGGGTAAACGTAAATTTGTCAGAGTGATTAAGGTATGAAGAAACTATATTTTGGTTAATATTTAATATCAGCATGTCCTTAAGGATAGTCTTCTTTTGTTCCAGCTACTGTTTGTCAGCTGTAATAATGTCACACAAGGCCAAATTTGATGTAACGCTGCTCTTCTGCTTGCCATGTAGTATACGAATCCAAATGCCTTCACTGATTTTTCTTATCCCCTTTTTCTGCTAGTTGGTACATTTAAAGAGTACGGTATAACAGTTCTGCTCATTGCTGAGCAACGAAAACTCTCATGTCTCAGATGTTTACTTCTTCGCTATTTATCGACCAGAATACAGTTCCTTGCCTCTGTGCTCTACTGTACTAGGAAGATTTAGCTTGACTTTTAATATAGGCTACTGCAGCTCAGCAGTGAGTGCCATAGTTGGGTAACAGTTAGGTTGCCCAGGAAGGAAAGACTGCCAAAAAGGCAGAGTGACAGGTAGCTGGTGGAATCATCTCTGACTTGAATATTGGGCAGTTTTCCAACTGCTTGAAAAAATGCAGTATGCATGTGGATTCAGCTTGAACTGAAATCCTTAGCTTCTAAAATGAAAACTAGATAGTCTTTTGTATTGGTTGAATGTAAATCCATAGCAGTGTTAAAATTGAGTGCAAATGTGATCTGGCTAGATATATGTAAAATATTTACATTGCAGATTTAAGACTCTGAATGTTTTCCTACTTTTTTATAAAATCCATATTATTTTCATGGAAAAAATGCACAACATCATAGCAAGTCATCTCATTCCAAGATATTTTCAGAATGTAAATATGAAGTTTTATGATACTTTACCTCTGAGTATGAGAGAGAGAAGTATGTAGTACATTAAAAAGCATTAAGAAAAATCACAGGAAATATTATGTAAGTTAAGCTCTTGTGATTGATTGTGACAGATATGCTTGACCCCCTAGCCATACTTTGGTTCAGATTGGCTAAGTGAAAACAGGCCTCAAGCCCCGTGGTGAACCTTCATGCTGGAAAGCTCCTGGCTCATGTACAAGGAAGTGAAGGTGCCTCAGAAAAATATTTCAAAAGGTAGTTTCAAAACCCCAAAATACAAGATAACTGAAGATACAAGAACAAGATACGAGAGCTAAAAGAAGACATCTATCTTGTCTACACTATTGACTTAGCAGCCAATTACTTCAGTCTATAAATATTACCATCAGAAAGGGCCTGATGGGTTCCCTAAGTTGCAGCTGGACTGCACACCAGGTGACTTTCCACTTGAGCAAGGACACCTCTTGAGGTTTGAGATTTCTTACGTGACACTAAGAGATCCTTCACTACTCAAGGCAGAGAGATTTCTTACTCACAACAGATCCTCAGTAAGCGACTGATAAGATGCTGAATTAATACTAATGGAACATTGTTAATCCATGTATTATTACAAACATTGTATAGAGAATTCCATTAGTCATAAACCATTGTTTAAGTCTGAGATTAAGATTAGACCTAGCTGCACCTAGGCTCTCTAACGAGCTTAGAAAGCAAAGTGGTCCGCTCTGAACCTCCAGGACACAATGGGAGAGTTCTTCTTGCTCTTTGCATCTCCGGTTTCTGTGTGATCCATGCTAACTCAATTCTAAATCAATTTGCTTTTATTGTAGTAAAAGTTTTTTTTTGTTTCCTGACTGGTGTGCTGTAACACTGTATGCTTCTTGTTCCTTCAGCCCATGAGACTTAAAAATGCTGGAGATGACTAGTACCAACAAGAAGTCTGTACCTTGAACTGCCTAGTAAATTGTCTTCAGTGGCAGATGTTCTCACCTGATTTTAAGGGATTTGCAGCACTTACAGTATGCCATCATCCTTCAAAGGAAAAATTTAAACACTTGCAAATATATGTCTGTAAAGTGATGTCAACTCTGTAAAATCCTATGAACATGAAAACGGTTTGATCAAGATGTCCCTGCTCATGGCAGGGGGTTGGTACTAGATGATCTTTAAGGTCCCTTCCAACCCTTACCATTCTCTGATTCTATGATCACTGATGGTATTCATCTCTCTTTGTAAACTTTGAGGAAGCTGTAGGTGCTGTCTTCTCCTTAGACGATCTCTGACAGGCAATTTTGTATTATCTAAGGTACGCCTACCTCCTGGGATAGCCAGGAATGGAGATTTACACTGAGAAGTGATTCTCAATGTAATTCTAGCTTTTTTGCTTTGTCCTAAGTCAGATTTTAATAAATTATGTTTTCTTTTTTTTAATCTTTTGCTCTTTACTTTATATCAGTTATTCATAACGTAGACAGCTGTCAGGAGCAAGGATCTGTCTTTATCACAGAAGCAGGGTGTCCTAGGTTTGGCCAGGACAGGGTTAATTTTCACCGGAATCCAGGAAGGGGCACAGCCGGGCAGGCTGACCCCACCTGGCCAAACAGAGCAGGGTATTCCATACCATGTGCCATCATGCTGGGTGCTGGTGGGGGGGAGCTGGGCGGGTGGAACTCTCTCGCAGCTCGGGAGCACAAAGGCAGTCAGTGAGAGCGGCTCTGTTCTGGGGTTTGTGTTGTGTATTCTCCTTATCTGTATCGTTGTTGTTCCTGTTCCCTTTGTTTGCTGTTCTGTTAAACTGCCCTTATCCTGACCCATCAGTTTCTGCCTGTTTCTTTCCATTCTCCTCCGCACCCGGAGGCGGGAGGGGTGGCCGCGTGGTGCTTTTGTTGCCGGCCACAGCCAAACCATAACACAGGGCAATTTGAAGATGAAAATATGGGTGATTATCTGTTGCATCTTCAGGGGAAATATTTACCAATTGCTTTCCACATTCAGTCTATACATCCTTGTGGGAAAAGAACTATGAACTAGATAAAAGTCAGCATTTTCAACTTAATTTACATAATATCAGGAGACTAAAATGACACAGAGTATTCTTATAACAGTAAGAAATAAATTAGATCTACAAAAATTCTGTTTCACAAGTCACTCTTACTAGCTGTCAGGGTAAAGACATATGCTTTAACAGGAATAATGTTGCCTTAAGTAAAAGGAAATTAAGAATATATTCAATTATGAGAAACACTGTGAGGATACAATTCCAATATTCTACATTGTTGCTGAAAAATGTTCATATTCATCTTCACAGGTTTGAAATAGTTTTTTCTCTGTTAGAACGAATTTTTCTGGGAATATATCTTACTTTTTCTATGTGGATGAGCTAGAATATATTTACACATACCAACAAACAAAGTATAAGTATAGAATACCACAATTACTCTCATTAATTTTTTATCTTTCATTATTGGGGTATGTCTGGATGATAAAGGGAAAGCACATGAGGCAAAGTTGGGATATTGATCTAATCATTTGGTAGCAGTTTAGTGTAATCTCTGTGTTAGTCACGTCTTTATCTGTATAATATTAGATAACCTAGTGTCCTCCAAAAGTATTGCTGTAGACAATGTTTCTCACTGTAGTACCTGTAAACCTTTTTAATATATACAGAAGGAGATTTAATCTACCAATAACTGTGTTTGTGTTCTGTCTTTGCTTTGGAAAACATGAAGTTCACAACATAGACATGCATCTGACCAAAAATCACTATGTCACACATGTTTTCTGGAAGCTGAAAAAGTATATTTCTATAGGTCCCAGCTGGCAACTAAGCACCACACAGCTGCTCACTCCCCCCCTCTCTCCACGACAACACGATGAAGAGAATTGGAAGACTAAGAGTGAGAAAACTCATGGTTTGAGATAGGGACACTTTAATGGGTAAAGCAAAAGCTGTGTGCACATGCACAGCAAAATAAGATATTAATTCACTTCCCTTTGGGAAGCAGGTGTTCAGCCATCTACAGGAAAGCAGAGCTCCGTCATACATAAAGGTTATATGGGAAGGCAAATACCATACCTCCAAATGCCCCCTCCCCTCCCTTCTTCTTCCCCGCAACTTTATACCCTGAGCATGAAGTCACATAGTATGGAATATTGTTGTGGTCAGTCATGTCAGCTGCCCTGATTGTGTCCTCTCCCAGCTTCTTGTGCACTCCCCACCTTCTCATTGACAAGCTGAAAAGTCCTTAACTGCTCAGCAACAGCTAAAATATCAGTGTATTAGCAAGATTCTTGTCACACTACTTGCAAAACACAGCACTATACTAGCTACCAGGAAGAATACTCAAGCCCAGCCAAAACCAGGACAACATAGACAATGTTTCTGTGTACATGTCTATATCTATTTCTCCTTTGTTTCCTATATTGATTCATTGATCACTGGCAATTAGGGACCATTAGAGACCATATACGGTGCCAGAAGGTTTTGTATTAAAGGTAGTCCTTGTACTATTAAATTCTTATTAAAATCAAAGTGACTTTCTTATTGAGAAAACTGTCAAGTTTAATTATTGTAAAAGTGGTGTACAAAATTCAGTGGGTGCTGTACTGTGTGATTCCTCTGTTCCTTGACACAAAAGAAAGAACGTTCTCAAAAGACGTGAGCAGAACTAGTACAAACTAGAGCCATAACAGGCTGGAGCACTGCTTTACAGAAAAACAAACTGATCTCACTCCTGTGATCTTGTGTATTTTCACAAGTCAGTGGCACGTTATGAAGATGCAAGCCACTACTCGTATACAGTGCCTTGGAGGTCAGGATAAGGAAAGCTCCCAACTCACTAATATGGTTACATATTTTAAACACATTGTTTACCTTGTCTACTACATTTGACAGAAGCTGCCCTTCTGATACAGGTGCTTGACTAAAGCTGATGCAGACCAGGTATTGATTAACATTTCCTTTTTCACATGAAGCTTGTCTGTAAGCCTCTGGAAAGTCACGGTTCATGGTTGGAAACCAATGGGATTGTGTTGGATACCATCATTAGGAGCATCAGATGGCTGGAGAAGAATCTCCATAGCCTCAGAAACAGGCCGCTGAATCCAGTCTGTAAAGAGATTGATATGATGTCCAATGGATACGATCTAAATGAGAAAGGATGTAATGAAGTGTTTCTTTTCCTTGCTGGTGGTCATCAGTTGTGTATAGTGTTCATTCAGAAAGAAAACCTCAGGAGAAATAGTCAAATCTGGTGAAGCTGGCAAGTGCAAATGTGCATATACAAATCTGAAAGAAAATTGAGAAGTTTTCCCTGGTTCAAAACTGGCAAGTATGTCTGGAAAGAAGATCTGATGCAGAAAAGGGGTTGCGAACAGGTTAAATTCTTGTCACTACAAGATGCTATAAATACCGTCCTGGAGATATACTTTATTTACAGCTTTGTTGTAGGAAATTGAGTACATATTTTTTCCCATTTCTTTTTGTTCTGTTTTTCAAATTACTTATTATTTTTGCCTTCTATGGCTTCAGTAGCAGAAAAAAAATGAATATGATATTACTAAAAGTTTTTTGGGTGTAGGCTGAACTGTCTTGATTGGAAGGGTAAAGAGTACAGAAAACAGATTAAAAAGAGGTGCTTCCACAGAGAAGTGACTTGCTATAGAGAAGTAGTCCAGTAGAAAACATATGACCATCTGTCAAAGAATCTTAATTCTACTTCTGGCTCTGTGATTGTTATAGTTTGGCTGCAGCCGGCAACAAAAGGGCCACATGGCCACCCCTCCCCCCGCAGGGGTGCAGAGGAGAATGGAAAGAAACAGGCAGAAACTGGTGGGTAGGGATAAGGGCAGTTTAACAGAAGAGCAAACAAAAGAGAACAGTAACAACAATGATACAGCTAAGGAGAATACACAAAACAAAATAGCAGAAGGCAGAAAGAAACTCTCACCGCCCACCGCCGCCACGCACTCTCGAGCCACGGGTGACTTCCGGCCGCCCAGCTCCCCCCAGCCAGAACCCAGCATGACGACACATGGTATGGAATATCCTGCTCTGTTTGGCCAGGTGGGGTCAGCCCGCCCGGCTGTGTGCCCTCCTGGCTCCTGGTGAAAATTAACCCTGTACTGGCCGAACCCAGGACAGTGATTTACATGCTATATGTCTTCAGGTCAAATAATTTCTTCATTTGTCTCTCCACAAGCCCTTCCATCTGCTTCTGTTGACAATATTTCACAATGTATTTAAAATTTCTCTTGAAAGCTTTCTCTGCAGCAATGGTCTAAAATAGAATATCTTCTCAGAGTTAGCCTGAAAAATTGACCAGAATTAATAATGTCAGAAACCTGGGAAAAAGATTATGCTGTATTTAAATCTTTTCCTACATGGTATGTTCTTGATTCAGCTTCTCCCCTAGCTGAAACTACAGTGTGTTTCCTCACTTTGTTAATTTAGAATTTTCAAAATAGTTAAAGAACTAATAGGTTAGATAGATAAACAGTGTACAATAACACACCCTGTTTCCACCCACTCCCATGTCCCCCAAATCAATGAGCAATATGAAAAAGCACAAAAAGACAATTGGCTTATTCAATAACCCATAGCACAGCATTCTAAAGTCTTTCACTTGTATGTTGCCTTAAAGGCTTTTAGCCAACAAATCACACTATATAAGCGATTCTTGTTAGTCACGAGTTACCATGCTTTCACTCTTACTTTTAACATTCTCAGAAATTAATACAGTGAGGCTTTTAATAGAAAGACATGGATTTATTCCTGTGAAAGCACTCTCATGAAGCATACAGCTGCCTCACATAATGAAATGCTAAGACTGTGCAGCTAGGTTTTCAAAATGTCAAAGGATTTTACATGCTTCAGTCTGGTTACCCAACCTAAAACATCCTTTTACCAAAGTCCTGAGCACTACAACTCCCTCTGGGGTTTCTGGGAGCTCTACGATGCTTATCTGTCACCTGATTTCACTGTTATCTCTAGCTGCTTTTTACATCATTACGTAATATTCATCTTCCACTTGAGGTTTAGATAAATTATTACCTTCTTTAAGATCTTGGTTTTGCCACACCCAACACACAAACAGTCTTCTATGGATGTTTTGCAAGTTCGTCTGCTTTTAGCTTATCTATCATTTCCAGCATCAGCTGGAAAGAGGTGAGACTCTACTATCCTTTGGTGGCTGCATGTGATCACAGTCACTCTAATCTGCTGGAGTAGTGCTCTGCCACTAGCAAGCGAAGGTAGGTAGCTAGTGAAGAACCTGACAGCTAGTCATTATAGCCAGTTCTCATTTGTATATGCTGGAAAAATCAAATTGCTAACAAATAAGGAGAAGTGAGGGTCTGCTGCCTGACAGTATCTGATACCTTGCACTTGTTATGAAGTTTGAGAAATATTGCTGTATACAGCAATATTTTTCTTTACAGTTAATAAGATGAAAATTTTACAAAAACTTAAACCACCTAATAGCCCTAATAGTCCTCTCTGGGAGGACTAGAAAATACATTACTCACTGTCTGTACAAATCTGCCTGATGACAGCTGTTCTCTCCTCTCAGTCATTGCCAGTTTAGCCTGCTAATTCTGAATGAATGCCATTGCCAAATGGCATTCATTCAGAATCAGAGAGTTTGTTATTGGCAACAGCCAGTCATTGTGTCATTTTTCTCCATTTTCTGTAGTTGCGTTGTTCCATTATCTACCTCATGTTTTCCTCATATTATGTAATTTTGTGGGAAAGAACTGTAGAGTGATGTATTTGGAGAAGGTGAACTAAATTTCAAAAGAACATACTTTCACTGACAATACTACACCTGTCTTCTCTGAAGTCCTAGAGAGAAGGCATCAAGCCAGAGATCAAGCTAAAATAATGTAATAAGCTACTGCTGAATCATTGTATACATGATAAATGATTGTGAGCACAAGTGTAGTCTCATAAATAAAATAGATCAAGTGAATCTGCCTTGAATGTAGGTTACTAAGCTGTGGTAACATTCTGATTGCCTGGCTTTACGGCTAGTGACATTTCCACATTCCCCTTCTGCCCAGTAAACTAATTAGGAATTTTTGCATAAAGTGTAATGTCAGGACTGAAAGGAGAGAACACTGAACGACAACTTTTCTGAAATTTAGAAACAATACTGTGGTTTACATAAGGTTGAATTTAGGAATGTTAGAAGTTATTTCTCCCCTGCAGAAAAAAAATAAGAGAAAGTTTTATATTATTCATTTGCTCGTAATCAGGACACTTACCTAGATCTTGCATACTCAGTTTACAGTCCTTGTTTTGCCTGACTCAGATGTGACAAATGCAACTAGATGACACAACCTCAGGATTGCAGAATCACACATCTGTCTCACTAATGACCTTAGTAACTCATCTATTAGGGAGAGATTTTGACCTTTAAACAGTCTCAGCCATCATATGCACTGCATGTAAGACTGCGAGAATTGGTGCCTTAACTAGAACACAAAAGCCTAAAATCAAGTCTTTGCTCTCTTTAAATTCACATCCACATTTCAGGACAATTGTATAGCTGACCTTTACTGTTGCTTGGTAATATCTTGGCAGATTAGACAATCATTTAGATCTAGGATCAGCTCTCTTTTGTGTGGATTTTACAGGCACACACCAAGCCAGAGGACATAGCACATGCAAGTCCTACAATTCTCTGCCTCCAGTCACGCTGTTCTCCAGATTCTGTTTGTAGTGATAGGAACAGAAAGAAGGACAGAGTAGAAAGCCTAATGTGGACAGCACAAAAACATTAGTTCATAGTTGGGACAGGTGAAGATTGCCTTCTCTGAGTGTTAGTTAAATACCAAATAAAGGCATATCCTAAGACATCTGCATTTTAGATGACTACTGTAACTGCTAAGTAATTGGTTCGACTAATTTCTCTTTAGGTTCAACAGGAATTTCACATCTGATGTGAAAAATCTTTTCCAACTAACATTTTATTGGCAACAATACATTTCTGGGAGGAAAATGCAGTTTGGCAAGTTTTTTCTATTAATCACTATCAGCATTTCCAAGCATAAACATACAAGACATATGTCAAGGTGCTGGCAATTTCCTAATAGCCGAAACTTCTGTGTATTCTGTAGCTTGACTATGTTGTCCATAAGATGACAAAATACGCTAAACAGTAACTGGATCTCGAAGGCAGTCAGGCCAGTAACAGTTATTTCAATATTATCAGGTACATTACCTGTTAAGGTTGTTCTGAGAACATTATGTGTTTGGCCTGTGATGATTGGGTGACACTTGAAGGGGAGATTTAAAATAAACCTGATGTGACATCATCTCATCTTGCTGGTGTAAACACAGGTATTAATGGGTTTTTTTCTATTTTTTTGCCAATATCTTGCCTTAAATTAAAAATAAACAAACAGAAAAGCTCTTTTCCTAGCCTTGGCAACTATCTTTTGTTAAGATGGTATTTTCTGATGCTTATGGGAATAGCAACGAAGCAAAGATAATTAAAGCTAAGTGCATTCAAATCTCAAACCAATCTACATTTTGCAAAACCATCAAAGCATGCATAGAGAGTTTTGGTCTTCTTATGTGCCTAAGTACTTCTCATCTTCCTATCCAGTTTCTTTTCACTTGGATTTGTAAGAAGCTAAGCAAGTGACTTTGCAAGCCTTTTTAGAAGGCTTCTGGATGCAAGGAAGCTCCTTTGCAGAAGACTCCAGTGTCTTCTGAGTAATTTAGCCGAAGTGCTTCATGCAGCTCTGGTGCCACATTAGTGCCATGGAGCTGACTTTCTTGAGGACACAGTATGCTCCCACTGCTTCCCAGCCCCAGCCTGACTTGTTTATAATCAGTTCAGATTTCTCTGCATGTAAGTACTTTGCTGTATGTGGGTGTAAACAGATGCCTTTGCCATAGAAAGAACATGTGTGAGGCAATGCTGTCATTAGATACCAATGTCCTTTGGGCACAAGCTTATCTTACGAAATTTTTTGTGAAAATATGGAAGCAATGCCTTGTCTGCTGCCTACAGAGAAGTTTTTTTTTTTTAGTAGCTTTCTCATATTTCTGTGACTGTTTTTGTTTGCAGTTTGTCTTCTCATTTGGCAGTCTCAAAGTATTATTTATCCTTGAAACGTACTGCTGTGTATCAGTATTAAGTGAGCCAAGGCAGTTGTTGAATGTGTAGTCAGCTACCCCTGATATTGTTACGTGGTGATTATATTACATACTCCTAGTATTACATCACCTCACAGCACACTGATGTTTCAAAATACATACTCTGCATTCCAGCCAGACACCCTACCAAGCATTGCTCTGTTCCAATATTCTGTGCATCTGGTAGTATTCCTTAAGTGTTTTGTAAGATCCCCTGCAGACATGAAAAGCACTTTGAAAGTTTCAGATACAGCATAGTCTTATCAGTCTTCTTTTAGCCCATACTCTGTTCTTTTCCTTCAAGACAGTGCCATTTTTCAATGTCCAGCCAAGGCATCACTGAGGAGTGCTAATGTTCGCATAAATTTGCATACAAGAGGCTGCTGCACACACAACTGAAGTCATGTGAATTTCTCAGAAATACGATGATAAGACTCTTAGGTGTTATTCACAACCTTATGTTTTATTTTCAACAGAAATGCACTTCCTAAGACTGTTGAATTAACTATAACATCTTGGCATCACGCTACTGGGTCGTTGTTGTTGCTGATGTGCGACTGAAGAAGACCAGAGGTTAGTGGGGAAAGTTTAAAGCTGTATGCTTCAGGTGAGCTGTTTTCTATTCCCCATTCTCAGGAGCTTGGTCCAAGGTTTCTGAACCATCTCTTAGGTTCTCTGCCTAGGTTTCTTACTCTAATGAAGGTAATGTGAGTGGAGAGATTAGGATAGAAAGAACACCATTTTAATTGTGATGGGGACTGAGAAGTGCCAGACATACTGTGGGTATTGTGGGAAGCTAGCTAGGATATTGCAACAGCCAGCTAGTCATTGCATAGGCATACTTGTGGTTGGTTATTCCAGAGAATGGTAATTTTTTTTTCCCCTTCTGGAAACTGAATTGGAAATGTACTGTTGCAGTGAGGTATCCTATGTCACCAAATCATGACAGTTAAAATTGCTGTGAAACGCAGTGCTCTCTTTGTCCTCTACCTTAGCTGGCAACTGTCATATGCGCTGGAAAGATTTTATTGCGTTGTAATGGTGATGATTTTACACTTGAACAGAAATCATCAGCATGAGAACTGAACATATTCATGCAATTAGTGTGCAGGTAGTTGTGTGCATCATTTCCACAGTTTCATTTCCAGGGAATATAGCAATTTTCCATACTAGAATCATAGAATCTTAGAATGCTTTGGGTTGGAAGGGACATTTAGAGGTCATCTAGTCCAACACCCCTGCAGTGAGCAGGGACATTTTTAACTAGACCAGGTTGCTCAGAGCCACTTCCAACCTGGCCTTGAATGTTTCTAGGGATGGGGCCTCCACTACCTGTCTGGACAACCCGTTCCAATGTTTCACCAGCCCCATTGTAAATAATTTCTTCCTTATATCCAGTCTAAATCTACCCTCCCTTAGTTTAAAGCTATTACTCCTTCTCCTATCACAACAGGTCTTGCTAACATATTTTCCCCAACTTTCTTATACATCCCCTTTAAGTACTGAAAGGTCACAGTAAGGTCTCCCTGCAGCAGTCTCTTCTCCAGGCTGAACAGCCCTAACTGTCTCAGCTTTTCTTCATAGCAGAGGTGCCTGAGCCCTTGGACAATTTTCGTCACCTTCCTTAAAAATACTATGGGAAAACTACTCTTCAGTTCAGAAATTATAGTCTTCAGTCTAGAAATTACGGAGTTATATACCTGGCTTTTGTAACTCCTTGTAAAACTACTGAAGTCCTGTAGAGCTATGTCAGTCTACCCATTCATATCGACAGTGTGGCCCATTAACACAATATATAGTATACAGAGAGTCTTGAAAATTGGGAGTTGTCTAAAAAGTTTTCAAAACTTGATGCACTTAATGGAATGCATTGCATAATGGAATAAAACTAGACAGAACTGGTTAACTCTGAGTCCTTGGGACGGACATTTTATGTTATTTTATTCTCATATAAGTTATACTTTATTTCTTTATCTTTGAATCCTGTGACAATATCTTGTTTTACTGTATGAATCTGTCTTGAAGGAGCTACTAGAGTGAAAAGTGCCAAGACAGCAAAGGGAGCACCATTCATTTCACTCCGAAGAGCCTGAGCTCTTCAGATAAATCTCTTCAGTGAAGTTGAACCGCAAAATTATTTGTTTTTTAGTACAAGGGCTTGTCAATACTTGAAAACTGTTCCAGATTAAATTTTGTTATTCACTACTATGTCTTCAGTCCAGAAACATTTTTGTGCATTATTGGTTCTTTAATAACCAGTACTTATTCCCTGCCTTTGGAGCCAGAGGTGTGGGGATGATGAATTTCTAACCCATAGCAACTTTTTCTGTCTGGCGGTGTATCCCTCTGGTAAGCCATGTTCCTTTTTAGCTATTTGGATTGTCTGTCTCTTCACATCTATACCATTTACTGGTCCAAAGTTATCCTGACCAAGGGGCACGCTGATTTTTAGATCAACTTTTTGTACACCACCCAGAACTATCTTTTCCAATTGCCACCAGCTGCAAAGTTCACACACCTGTGTGTGAATACATGTCTTATCCATGACTATTTACTGCACTATTTTGTGATTCAGGCTGCATTGTCTTTCTCTGCAGAAATCTCGTAATTATACTGCTACTCTAATAACAAGAATCACGTTAAATCAGTGTTTTTTAAATGTGGTTGTGGAATAAATGTATGGACATAGACTTTCCAATGGACAGGATGTAGACTAAAATTTTAATACCAGTAAAAATTCTATAACTGGTTTCTCACAACATGAGCATAACTGGCATCAAACAGCACCACATAAGCCACCTTAAGTTCAATCTATTTGCTTATAATGGACAACAGGAATAAAAAGACACTAAAAGCATGAAGTCTTTCTTGAAATAGAGAAAATAAGAAGCGTTACATTAATCTCTGAAATGTTTTTCACTTTTTATTTAAAAACATATCAGAGCAACTATAGCCTTTGATTAGAAACAATGATATGTCTGTTCAACATAGTGTTACCAGGTTTTTTTTACCTGCTTTTCTCAAAGATTAAAGTAACACTGCCAACATGTGTTGGATGGACTTTCAATGAAATAAATAAAACACCAGAAAAATCACCACAGGCAAGCAGATAGAACTCTAGCTGCTAAATGTACACATAAATCAGAGCTTAAAAACCTTGGCGAGACTTTCTGCTTTCGTGTTGCCTTGAGATGCTGTAAATTAAATTATCATGGTATAAAAGATCCACTGTCATGTTCATCTTGTTTATCACATGCTGTGATCTCTGTCCTGTTCCATACTTTATCTGGCTGAAGGTTATATTTTCATAGCAAGTAAAAGCTCTACAGCCTTCTACATAGTTTAAGACTGTGAGAATACATCACTAAAAACCGTTATTTTGCTACAGAAGTATTATTCCCACAGTATTCTTAAAATTTTCTTTTATAATCCTCTTCAGATGATTGCAAAGGTTTTTGTATTCATGAAAGCCTTGTGCAAAAAATCAAATTAGGGATGTCAACACTTTACATTTCAGAGAAGTATGTGCAATAATATGCACATTTTCTGTAGCAGTACCCTGGCTGTTCTACTATGTCTTGTGCTTGCTCCTGCTGTATGGAAGGTCAAGAACACATCAACAAATATAGTACCCTATGGTATGCTGTGCTCGGTGAACATGCCTATCTGAAGTACAGTTACCTACTTTGCATGGTTCAGCAGTCTCATATAATTCAATAATTCATAATTCAATACTTCCATGATTCACAGCACTTAACTTTGTGATACTAGCACAAAAATTAATTAAAAAATGACATTAAGAGACCGGGTGCTATCTTCAGTTCATAGTGCTTTCGCAGTTTTCCAGTTTGCAAAAGGAGAAAATAATACTAGTCAGTTGCCTAATGGGGTGCTGCAGAGATGAGCTGTGAGCATGGATGACTTCTTAAAATCCACAATGTTACTATGGCTGTAAAAAATAGGGTACTTATGCATCCTTTTCATAACTTCTTCATTAATCACAGTGGTAGAAGCTCTTGAAATTCATGACCATTGCTGTGGCTTTACTGCCGTTGATGTCATTTAGTGTTGACTTCAATAAGAAAAAAGTCCTCTCAACAATCTGAGTGCTTTTATAATGCTCAGTGTGACTTCATTCTGATTAGATTTCCTACCTTCAGTAGGTAAGAGGAACTGACTGCTTCGTGACTTGAGCCAGGAATGGAATCTTTGCAAAAAGAGAGTCAAATCCATCTATGTAGAAATATGAAGAGCTGAACCCTAAGGGGGAGATTGCCGGAGACAGCTTACCACTGGAAAGAGTGGGGAATCTTCCTTCTCTTCTTTGCCACTCGCTTTGAGCTGAGGTTGCTTAGCTGCATGTTCATGAGCTCTCGTTTTACTGATGTTATTCACATCACTCGTAGATTCTGGTAAAGCTCTGTAACCCAGAATTAGATTATCTATTGTTTTGCTAAAGAAGTTTTCTGCAAGATTAGGCAGTTGAAGAGCTGAATCAACCTGCAGAGGAATACCTCCTAAGGAACCTAAACGTACAGAAGTCCATGGGACCTGATGAGATGCAGTCCAGAGTCCTGAGGGAGCTGGCTGATGTAGTTGCCAAGCCACTCTCCATGATATTTGAAAAGTCATGGCAGTCAGGGGAAGTCCCCAGTGACTGGAAAAAGGGAAACATTGTGCGCCTTTTCAAAAAGGGTAGAAAGGAAGACCCTGGGAACTACCGACCTGTCAGCCTCACCTCTGTGCCTGGGAAGATCAGGGAACAGATCCTCCTGGAAGATATGCTAAGGCACATGGAGGCCAGGGAGGTGATTCGAGACAGCCAGCATGGCTTCACCAAGGGCAAGTCCTGCCTGACCAACCTAGTGGCTTTCTATGATGGTGTAACAACAAG
>Ga0065711_1032313_pt1 | contig 27557 bp, 12 predicted proteins | sample Hoacrofraction12_FD_59098 | JGI IMG/M metagenome (GOLD analysis project Ga0065711, IMG submission 59098) | Hoatzin crop microbial communities from Cojedes, Venezuela - Epithelial fraction 12 v2 (version 2) | ecosystem: Host-associated > Birds > Digestive system > Esophagus > Crop | place...
TTTCTTTCTTTCTTTCTTTCTTTCTTTCTTTCTTTCTTTCTTTCTTTCTTTCTTTCTTTCTTTCTTTCTTTCTTTCTTTCTTTCTTTCTTTCTTTCTTTCTTTCTTTCTTTCTTTTCTTTCTTTCTCTTTCTCTCTTTCTTTCTCTCTTTCTTTCTCTCTTTCTTTTTTCTCTCTTTCTCTTTCTCTTTCTCTTTCTCTCTCTTTCTTTCTTTCTCTCTTTCTTTCTCTCTTTCTTTCTCTCTTTCTATCTTTCTCTTCTTTCTTTTCTTCTTTTTTTTTCTTTTTTTCTTTTCTTTCTTTTCTTTCTTTTCTTTCTTTTCTTTCTTTTCTTTCTTTTCTTTTTTTCTTTGTTATTTTGGTTCTTCAGTTACCTGATGGATAGTTTTATCTGTAGCTAAAATCACAAGTAGTAACTTAAGCCAGCACTAGCCTTTGTTTTCTAATCCATTCAGGAGCAGAAGTGACATGGTTTCACAGGCCAGAACAAGGTTTTTCCTCTGGGTGACACATCTTTCACAAGTCAATAAATTAAGCAAATCTATATGGAGAACTAGAATGTGTTGCCCAGAGAAGTGGTGATATCTCTGTCCTTGGAGATATTCAGAAGCAGTCTGGACATGGTCCTGGGCAATCTTCTCTCGGTGTCCCCCACTGAGTGGGGGAGTTGGACAGTGATGACCCCCAGAGGTTCCTGCCAGTCTCAGTTATTCTGTGATTCTGTAGTTAGATATTTGTATCTGGTTAGCACTATTTTTTTTTTATCATGTAATGAGGGTGAATTTATGCCTCTAGTATGCTATAATTCAATTTCAGAATCCTGTATCACTTTTTGAGCTCCTTCAATATTTAACACTCAATCTCCTGTACTTTGTTTCACTGCCCATTCTCCTAGTTCATAGTCATTGAGCTTCCCTTACAAAGAGATTTTTTAGTAAAAAGCTGGGAATTTCTGTCACTGGAGGAATTTGTGAGCATTGCTGTGCTGCTGCACTATTTGACTGCTGTAAGCGGCAAGCCTCATTTGTGAGGCTGCAAGCTAATGAAGAAGTTTTCACAGTGCTGAGATTACTAGAAAAACATATATGAACCATATCCCAAATGACTTAAAAGTTCTCAGGACTAAGCACAGAAATGGGGTAAAATAAAATTATGTATAAATGCTATTTTGAAAGTAGTATTAGAAAACCTTCAATTTGTGCCAAATGTGTGATCGAAATCTGGGCGCTGAACTACTAATCTGTTTACATAGCAAGTCCTCTGCATCAGCGCCTGAACATTTGAACTTAAGTTTATAAGCAAGCAGATTTGATGATTTTTTTAATCAACAGATCTCAGTTTCTCCCCTATATGTGAAACTTTCTTGGGTTGTACATGTCTGGTTTTGCACACGCAAGCCAATATTTTAAAACACGAAGAGCTGACACAGCTCTTCAGTCAAGAATGTGGGATGGCTACTTGCAATCACTCCACTGCTGGGGGACAGCTACTTCTTCTAGGAAAGAGTATAGTTATTGCTATACAACAACAATACATCAGTATTTATTCTAGCTATTATTATTTAATGCCTCTAGTGGGAATATTTGGAGATACCTTACACAGTGTATAAACAAAAAGAATGTTTGCAATTTGAGGTTCTACTGAAGCAGTTACAAATGAATAAATATTTATGGGACTCAGTGGAGCTACACTCCCAGTCTTCTGTAGGTCCTTTCGTAGTGTGAGGACCTACAAATATTCTTATTTTCATTGTTAAATAAAGTTGAAGGGACTAAGGGTCTGACCCCAGTGCAGCCGGAGACTCTGTGATAGCCCCTGGGAAAACAAACAGAATAAGCAGCTTAGTATAGACAAGATTTGAAGTTCATAGTTCATATGAATGGCCTGAAATTTTCCAACAGACCTTGAGACAGAAGCAAGGCTTGAGTACTGGACACTACATCCCATTCCAGAGCGGATACATACAAAAGCACAAAGTTTGTATGTTCTGTTCTGCTTTCATGAAACTTTTACATTATGTAATTTAGTTTTGCATGAAGTAGTTTTGCATATCATTCATCATTACAATACAAGAATGATTATTATAATATAGTAAAAGTCTAAAAGATGACTCACATACTTGTTCTAGGAAGCTGAGCAAGCAAATATAATTTTGTTAGATTGTATTTGTTATCCTGGCAAATTGTGGGGCTGGCAAGAGGGGTGACAACAGTAAAATCCTGGTTGAGCTCTCCCTACATGTAACCTGTTATTTCAGTGTGTTGAAAGTGTTTTTGTATATAATCTATGATGGGTTTTCAGATACAATCAAATAAGTCTTACTATCAAATAAGTCTGTTCTGACTTGTAAGACAGTATATCATTTTCTTCTGTTGCTCTTACAGTTAATGAAGAAATCCATTCTTCCTCTGTTAAAAGTAATTTATCTTTTGCACATCATACTATAATTCATTTTGCTTATATCAGTCTACCTTTGTTCAAGTTTCCAGTCTCTCTGGCACTGTGTCTCATCCTTAATACTTTACATATTTGTATTTTATTTTTTGGTTTCATTATTAATTTCTGAGATTGCCAAGTTAAGGTGTGTGCATCAGATCCTAAACACCTCCCTCCTTTCCTCAATTTACTGGAGAAAATTTACTGGCTTTTCACTGTATACTAAGTCATAGAGAAGAAAAGGCATAACAACAATACAGAAGACAGTGCATTTTTATCGGTGATGTAAATTTTATATAATTTTGTGGCATAGAAATCAGTGTTTCCTTTGGGGCAAACAATTAAATAGGCAATAAATATTGAAGATTAAAAAGAAAATAACTAAGATTTTTTTTTTAATAAATAATGTAATGGTCAAATTTTATGTTAAGTAGCTAGTGTTGTATTAATAGAACAGAGATTTAAGCTGGACTGTTAATTATATTGCTATGTGTAATAGTATGCATTCATTCTTTCAGAATTACCAACTGGGAGAATTTATGTTATTTTTCACAAAAAAATTACATTCAATTTTCCAGAAGAAATGGCTGCTAAGTATCAGCATGTTACCAATAAACTTACTATCAATGTGAAACTCAATTACCTATCATGGACATACATCTGTTTCCTAAGGCACATGTTGAGGAATTTGAATGACTGAACAGTGAATATAGCCTGTCTAGAACATGGAAGTCTTTGTGCCAACGGACGTTTTCTCACTCCCCTAGGTACATACAGTTGATTAACATATTGCATTTCTGAATTATTTCTGTAGGCCACATTTCTGGCACATTAATTAAAATACCTGTTAATACCTTTTCTAATAAAGGATGAATTATTGTAAAGTCAGTCCTATAAATCCATGCGTATACCTCCAGATTTCAGAATTAAATTCAAAAGTGCCTTTCATTTTGTGTAGGTTTTTAAAAAATGTCTTCCCCACAGATATAAATAGAACACATTTCTTGTGTGTCTCTCTTAAAGCACTCCTTTAATTACTATGCACAAGATAATAAACAAACCTACCATATGCTGCCAAATTAGTCAAATGCCAGGAAAAGCTAAATAAAAACAGAGAGACAAACTTTTAATTACACTCTCTGAAAACCTTTGGCAGTAAGTAATATTCTTTACTTGGCATTCTGCTTCAGTGTGAAAGGGCAGAAAATGTGACCAAGCTAATATATCAAATGGTAGCAAGAGAACTTTCTAAGAAAGAAGGAAAGAAAACATTGAGATAGAGGGAAATTTGGAGCACAGAATGTTATTTTCATTTGTCCTTATGTGAACATCTTTATAAATATACATAGCAAATGGTTAGACTTCGACTGTTGTTTGCTGAGAAGACATTAATTCAGAACCTAAGTGTAATAAAATAATTTTTTTTTAAATCGATGAAACAAAAATCCCACACAATTAAGCTGCTATCAAAATATATCCTAAAATAATTTGAATAAGAACTCAATGACTCCCTGAATTATACATTATTAATGCACTGAAAAATAAAAAAAGAAACCAATTTTAAACAAGAGTTACTTGTCCCCCATTAGTCCAGAAATAAAAATGTGTATCTAATGTTAGTATTGGACTCTACAGAGCATCCACCAGTGTCAGTACTTTCACTGAGAAAAAAAAAAAACACCTGAAAAAATAAAACATTTTCAAAGTATGATTTCTTCTCCTCTCTTATGGCAGCAGTGCATACACCTACCTTATAACTAGTGTGAGTGAGGTGAAGAGGTCTGACCTAAGCCGACTGCTGCCTTCCTACTGAATGCGATTTCACAGGAAAGATGGATTATATACCTATTCCACATTACCACTAGACCAGTAGCTAGGGCGGTCTTATAGGTGACAAGAACCAAGCTCCTTCAAGCAAATGAAAGAACTGAAAGTTGCTAGATATTTGGGTGGCTATTATATTACAGAGGATAGTGTGTCACTTCTTCATCTTTTTCCACATTTCTAGAGGAAGACTCAATCCAGTATTAGCTAAATGTTTAAATCAGACTTCAGTGGGATTAGTGATCTGCTTAACAGCCTACTCCCTTTCATTGTATATTTTCTTTGAATGTAAACATGCTGTAAATGAAAGTGACATTTAGAAATAATTAAATATATGCTGTTTGTATCATACTGTACTTTTCACTCGACAGCACTGCTGTTTTGAACTACTAAAGTTTAAAGACTGCTTGGGCAATGAGAACAGTGGGGAAAAACAGCTCACATAATGCTATTAGAAGGTAGCTGCATGCAGACTGTCTGTTGGGAATGCTTTTGAACTCATTGTGGTGGCTTGGCCCTGGCTGGACAGCAGGTCCCCACAAAATCTGCGCTATCCCCTCCCCTCCTCAACTGGACAGGGGAGCAAAAATATGACAAAAAGCTTGTGGGTTGAGAAAAGGATAGGGAGACATCACTCAGCAAATACCGTCATGGGCAAAACAGACTTGACTTGGGGAAATTAGTTTAATTTGTTGCCAATCAAACCAGAGTAGGGTAATGAGAAATAATAACTAAATCTTAAAACACCCTCCCCCACTCCTCCCTTCTTCCCGGGCTCAACTTCACTCCCGATTCTCTACCTCCTTCCCCCCTGAGCAACACAGGGGGACAGGGAATGGGGGTTAGGGTCAGTTCATCACATGGTGTCTCTGTCGCTCCTTCCTCCTCTGTCTTGGAGCCGGCCAGCATTGGCTCTGGCGGCTTCTCACAGAAGCCACCCCTGCAGCCCCGCTGCTACCAAAACCTTGCCCTGCAAACCCAATACACCCCTGTTAACCTGAACGATTCCCAGGAATTGCTGGCCATTCCCAGGAATGGCTCTGGTTGGTTGAGAGTTCCAGTGCTTAAGAAAATTTACAAATGTAGCCTATGTGTTCATGGTTATGAGTGTTGCTAATTTTATTAAAGCTAGGACAAAAATCACATTATTGATGTATTTACATCAATGACATATGTCCTGTTGGCATCAATAAAGCAAATATTTCAGAGCACAAACTGCAGGAACAAAGTCTTCTGACATAACAAGTTAATACGATTGCATATGCTATCTTAGTATTCCTTTGTACTGGTATGTAAGCTGCCTGACAGCATGATATGTAAAGGCTTAACACCTTTGAAAAATTCACTCATGTAGAAATAACATCAACTGTGAATTCTTCGTCCTTTAGAACATTTGGAGCCAAATTCTGCAAAACTTTATGAGTAGTCTTAATACTAGTATTTCACCGAGGACAAGTCACCCCGACAGTAGTTTGCCTAGTTTGATAGCTGAACTTTTTCCGTGAAGAGAACATGATGTCCAAAATTCTGTGGTTCTTACAGCTTCGTCATTGTTTATTCAGACATATTCTCAATGAAAGAAGCACTTAGTTCAGTCCTGATTACATTAAGTCAGTGGAAACAAAGACTCTGTAAAAGCTGAGTAATTCTTAAAATAATGCCTAGGAAATGTAATATGGTTGTTCCACACAGGTGTAAGTTTAAGCTCTCAAATAATGGAGAAACTGTTTTGTAGGTAAGTAAACATCACTAGAAAAGTTAACTCTTAAGACTGTGTTTTTAACATTATTTTGTGAAACAAATAAATGCAATGTAATCATTGTACTCCAAGAGGTGCAAAAGCGAATAATAGAATTGCAGTTTCCTTGAATGCCCTTCAGTTATTTCAATGCTACATTGTCTGAAATGGAACAAAATTATTGCTCCTTCATTGCTGTCTAAAAACCATTAAGATTGTAAACAATACTGCAGCTGACTGGGCTGTTATCTTAATAGGGTATTCATCAAAGTCTTTGCAGATTCACAGTGTAATGTTTCTCAAACTGAAATTAGAGTATTATTATGTAAAATTTTAATTTAATTCATGTTTTATAAGAACTATATTAAAAGCATAAAGTGTTACTTTGATTTTTTGATTTGTGTTGTCAGGGTGATGACTTGGAGACGCATCGTATGTGCACTATACCCTTTTCCTGTCCATAATGTTACCTCCAGATGAAAATTATGGTGTCTTTGTCCAACCAAGGGAAAATGTTTCGTATAATTTTAATATCCATAAGTTGATAGTTGCTGTACATCCAAAGTTCTTTCTGTTACAGTTCTATTACTGACTACATTAGATTTACACTTCACATTCACTAGGCCTGTAACAAGATGCCCTGAAATTATTTGCCCGTTGCAGATGTGAAAAGGTAAAAGAGTATTTTATTCCCTAATTGTATGGGATTTTGTAGGGGAGTCTGAAGTGCTTCATCTATGATGTAGTCAATAGAGATGAATCAATCAAATTTATGGCTGAAATTACCTTGCTAGATATATGAGTGTGATTCTTACTGGTTTCCATGATAAGCTAGTGGTCTGGATGAGCAGGGCTGTTATTTACACAGAGGGAAGACTACCCTGAATCTGGAGTTTTCATAACTTTTTTTTGTTATTGCTGATTTTCTTTTTTTTTTTTCCCACAACAGAAGTGTTTCTGCTTCAGGGCAGAATTCCTCCCTCAGCACAGATTTCTTAGAAAACGTTTTCCATGTGCTGAATTTCATGATTTTTTTGCACCAATACATTTTAAGTATCGTCTTAGCTGTAATATACAGAATAGACTTACACTGATTTATTTCACCTAAGATATTTCTGACATCAGATAGTCAGTAGTCACTAAACAAAGAATACTAGTGTAGTTTAGGCCCACTTAAAACAGCTTTACTTCCCAATTACATTGAGAACAGAATAAAATCTGGGGGTCTTATTTTTCAGATTAGTGTATGTGCTTTCCTGTAGTTTAGCAGTCTATGGTTACAGTGTGTTGTTTCTGTATCGCAGCTATATTTATCTAATTTGATCTTAAAAGACAGTTTTAAATGCAGGCCGTAAACAGTTTTGTTATCATTCTTAGCCTTATGAACAGGCTTTGTATATGTGATAACTTTGATACTATTATTACATTTCTGCTCCTATCCTGTGTGTATTCAGAATTCTGTAACTGTTATTATGTAGCAGAGTTTTATCAAGCCTACATTGTTATATATAGTTGAATATTGGCTACATACAGTTTGAGATTATCTGTTCAGATCTGTGGAACAGTTATTTTTTAGACATGTATTAACACTGATATTTTTTTCTTGGAAAATTTAGAAAACCTATTCCTAAATAATTGCAGTTAATATCCATTGTGTATATGTGCATGTCATACTGCACTAACATATTAGCTGGAACTCTGTGTTGCACAAGAGTGGAATGGGATCCTAAAATCAAGTATATTCAGCAATGAAATAGGCTGTTCACTGGTTGAAATTCTTTTACTAAGCTCAAGAAGATTGTTCATTTTTTAATACATTAATATAAAACCAAGGTTTTCAATTTAACCAGCAACTTTCTGTTCTGCTGATTAACGATTCTCACATCGCTTTTTGAAAACATATAATAGAAGCTTGACCCAAAAAAATCCTATTCTAAAATTTTGAGTTGATTACTCTTACTCCTACATAATCAAATTTTATGTACAGAGCTAAATGATGAGTTACTTCACAAGAAATGACAGTATCCCACTGTGCTTATATGACAGTATGAGGAATATGCTTTAATGTGTAGTATTGAAAAACTACAAAAACCTCCTGCATGTAACTTAGCAGTTGCTTAAAAGTGTGAAATAGCAATTTAGGACAGAAAGCAAATTAGTTTCAGTCATTCATAATTACTCTTCAGCATAAAGTGAAATGCAAAGTAAATGCAGACACAGAAAAGAATGCTGATCTGAGCTTTTAAATTTAAGATACGTAAAAACTTTTGGAGTCTATCAAAAAATTTCAGTACAGGTCTTTATCAAAGAGAATGGTTGCTTTCAAAGGTAAAAACAGCTGTATCTATTTCAGGTCAGATGCTTTATCCATGTTTTTGGAATTTCTTATATTACATTCCTTATATGAATGTTCTCTCAAAAATTTCTCCTTCAGACATCTTTTCCTGAAAAAAAAATAAGATTCAGTAAAAATGGGTTTTAAAAATCCTCCTCTGTGGTAAAGGATCACTTTTTCCCAAGAGGTCATAGGCATGAATCAAGCTCACAATTGCATGTGATTGCGTATGTGCAATTGTGCATGAGAATCTATATGACATAGCAATATTAAGATTTTGCATTTTTTAGTTTATATTTTACTTTACTGTTCCTGTGCCGATGTTAAATTTTTGGTACCCTTTGCAATGCTAAAGTTTTTTGTGTATAGGAGTGTATGAGTTGTCATAAAAATGAGTTTTTAAATATGTACAATAGATTGAATAATGACTCAATATTTACTAGAAATCACATATATCACCCTACAACATGTACAACCATCTGGTTCTCAACTATGCTTAGGGGTACATAGTGTGGATGCATAGAATTAATCCAGTTTCTATAGGAGTGATGTGAAGGACAAGTATATTTTATTTTATCAGAGGAGGTATATTTTAAAACTTACCAAAGATGTAATATTAGCTAGCCAGATTTGTTTTGATTTTTCCTACCCCTTAATGAAAGTAATCTGGCTTGCTTTTTCCTGTGATGTGTAAAGGAAGATTGTTTTCTGTACACATAATCACAAGAAAAAATTTTAAACCCAATTTTATCATTTAACTTTTTGTTCATATTTTTATCCCAGCAAATCAATGCCATTTAATTTTAAATAAATTATTTTTTTATTTTAACAATCTCCGTAAAAGTGAGTAAATTACAATAATATCACATTATAGAATATCCAATTATTACGTGCTTCAATATTGACCAAACTGAAAAACAAACCAACCTCATTAGCAATTGTTTAATGCAGAATAAGGTCAATGTGCATCTCTTAATCCTGAAAAAAACATGTCAGGAATCACATGTTAAAAAATCAATCAGTAGCTTCTCTGACTTGTAATTGCAGGGATAAATGATTTACTTGAAGCTGGAAAATACATGTATTATTCATCAGCATTCTATCTCTCCATCTGTGTTGAGATATATTTGAGAGCTACCCTCATCAAGAGACTGGAATTAAAATTAATATGCTTACATTGATTTCTCTGTATTCCTTTTTCTTTTTTAAGACTGTGATACTGGATTAAGCATAGAATTTTTTTGTTTTTCAGTAGTAAGAACCAGAAACTTCCTAATGTGGATGTAATATTAGACGAGTATTTTAAGTACAGTATTCAGTTACTTTTTCTTAATTCTTTTGTTGTTCTGATGCCATCTGTTTTGTATGATTTTTACAACAGGTCGTGAGACCAGACTGGAGGACTTCTAGTTTTTCTGTCATGTCTCTTCTTACCCAGTTTTCTGCTTATATGATTTTTTTTTTTTTTTTCATTTTTAACTTTTATGAGGTAGGAGTGTCACTGTCTTTCTCTTTTTGTGTTTAATGTGTTTTATTGCCAGGATCCCCTGATAATGGTCATCACTGATAGCCGTACACTGTAGTCTGGAACAGTGCAGCAAAACTGATTTTATTAGGAGGAAACTGGAAGGCAAATAGCATCTCTTGGAATGAGGCAGAGGGTGATGTATATGTATGTATAGTCTATCCAGAAGCACCAGTGACAGTAACATTAGTGGCTTCACTACAGAGCCCTGGGAGATCTAGCTGCAGCCTCCCTTGTAGTATAGGAGCTCAGAGAGGGCAATGACCAAGCATTTGGGGGTTTGTTTTATTTTTCCTTCTTCTAGCAGCCAGTGATGCCGGTTCTTAAACTGACTTTTGTGGCCCCTAAAATCAGGCATCCTTGAGGTTTTAATTTCCAGTGCGACTTGGATGGTCTATTGCAAGGAAACCCTAGGTCTGTGAGATTAACACAAGTCCATTACAAGTATTACACTGGCATGAACTGCAATTACATTTATTCTAGTAAACTTCAAAGGAAAAGTTTGAGGTTACAAAACTGGTGAAAGAGTGCTGTAAGTGAAAATCATAAATAAGAGGTTACAAACTTAAAATATAGCTGACTTCTGCTCTTAGCTTTATCTGTCACTTGAGGGATAATTCTTAGACTATATTGTTGCTAAAGCAACCAGATGTTAGGCTGCCTCAAAGATGACAAGTCCTAAAAGAGAAAACTGATCACTTTTATTCTAAATAGAAATAAGGATCATCAGAATCTATCTAAACATAATTAATCTTTAAAGCTGTACCACAATTACTTTGAACTTCCTTGTATTTGTAAAATGTAATTGTTGTCATAGATTAGACATGGAGTTGTGTAAATACTAAATTGTTAACTCTTTTCTTTCATGTTAGACAGTATGAGTAATATTGTGACATATTTTCTGGCTTGATTACAATTTACCAATTTCATTTCTGTATAAGTATTTTTAGTATGTTTTTGGTGAGACAATATATGAAAAGCAGTTTTGAATTTATAGTAGTTTTGTAGTACAGAACAAACAACTACACCAGTACTGCAAAAGAACACACTCTGAACAGTTTAAAGGCTTCTGACAATGACAATCTTTCCATCTGTTTTTGTTTTCTTTTGTTTGAATGATCTATATATTATTATGACCATGAGTCATCATAATTTTGCAGAACAACAAAATACTTTTTTCTTTTCAGCGGTACAGAAAGTGGATATATTTTGTTCTGAGGGCCATATCAGAAATGTGACATCTGTTCTTTATAAACCAGGAGACAGTGATTTCTATTGGGTGTCCCCAACAACTTCTGAATTACTTCAGTCTTACATGCCATAAACCCCATTTAAGATGAGTGAAAACTGATTTTGGTAATAAGAATACTTTTTTTTTTTTTTATTTTTCTGACAGAGAAGTTAGACAAGAAGCCATGTTAAATGAAAAAGAAAAATTAAGAATACTTTCCTCTCTCTCCATGTGATCTCCCTGAACTTCTGAAAGTTAGTTCTGTGGTTGAGCAGTTCCCACAGAAGGTGATTGTTGCCATAAGCTTTAAATATCCCCTGGTGAATAGATAATCTATTTTAAGCAGAATTCAACTGACAAAATATATCAGTTTTGAAGTGCAGACATCAAATTTCTTTCACTGTGGAACACTTAGCAGTTAAACGTGTAAAAGTAATTTTAAGTAAAAAGTCAAAGAATGCCCCCAAGAAGTGCATCAGTAAAGGTCTCTCATAGAAATGGGGAGGGAGTTTTGTTAATTTCCAGATGCTATATGCCAATAACACAAAGGTAGAGTTAACATGACAAATTGTCTAATGATATCCTGGGTCCTCCTTCTTGCCCTTTTTGAAGACTGGAGTGACACTGGCTTTTCTCCAGTCCTCAGGCACCTCTCCTATCCTCCAGGACCTTTCAGAGGTGATGGAGAGTGGCTCTTTAGTGTTTTGTGGTAGCAGAACATTTGTTCTTGTTTGGGTTCCAGACAAGAAACTTAGCTGGCTATCTGAGTCAGAATAGATGTGTTATTTGACTATGACTGCTTGTTTTGCCTAGTCTGCTAGGTATTAGTTTTCTTATATCTTTTGTTGACTATATTTATGTCAGCATTTGCAATGTTTGCTTCTGATCATGCATCTTATAATGTAGTACACAATGCGTAAAATCTTGATAGCATTTTTTGATTAATTTTATGGCTTCGGGTTTCCGCTTTTATTTTTATGTGTTGCTTATAATTTTGTGACGAAATAGTTCTGTCCTAATTGTCTTCCTCTGTTGTTTTAAAAAGCTTGTTTGCTACAAAATACTCTGTGTTTAGTAAATCCTTCAGACACAGACTTTTAAACTAACAAGTGTTTACTTACACTGTCCTTAATGAATGTCCTTGGAATCTCGTGTATGATTTTTTTTCTTCTTTTCAGTGTTGACTGTGTGGTGGAGTCCTGACAGCCTCGTGGCCCTTTGTCATTCTTTTTCCAACTCCTTGTAAATAATGAATTTCAGAAAGACACAAAAGCATATTGTCTGGCTATTATGTTTTTATCTGATGGGAGGGAGATGCACCACCAACAGCCTTTAGCACAAGCCAGTTGTTGCACTAGATTACATGAGAGGTCAAGCTGCGCATTGCTGGTCAGTTAGTGTCCCGCACTAGATTTTACATGTCTGATTGTGAAGCAGAATCTGATGTTTAATACAGAATCTTATCAAGTTTGGGAGACACACGTTGCTTTTCTCATGGAAATTCGTTTATTTTTAGCTAAGTTATAAGTGGTAGAAAATCACATGGACAGTTAGCCTCATTTCTTCCCTGAAAATGGCATAAAAGGAGGAAAAAATGCATGGAGTTGACCGATTGTTCAACAGTATATAATAGCAGAGTTACCTTTTTGCCTCTTGTGGAATGAGGTTTTACGCTCTTCGTAGAGAGACAGATGCAAAATGTACATCCATTTTATGGAAAACTGTAGAAGAGACAAATACCTTCATTACCTGTAGTATGTATTTCTTTGAAGTCCTACTGATGATTCCAGTAGAATTAACAGCTCCTTTTTTAAAATTTATTTTTAATAACAGACTAAAAAATGCATGAAGAAAGACAATACTCCAGCCAGACAGTAATGTATTTAGTAATAAAAAAAAGAAAATGCTACACTGCAAACATAATGACACTCTTTCCAGAGAGAAAATGTGTCTGTGTAAATTCCAGTAGTCAACAATAGCATATGACTAATTTTTTAAAGAAGTTCTTCTAAAGGAAGCTCTTATGGAACACTGTTCCTGGGCCACACAGAGACTATGAAACAGTAATATGGAATCTATTTCATTCTGCAGAAAAAAAGTATTCATGATACTAAACAAGATTGGTGCTTACTAAATATTCCTCATACCTCCTTTTTTCCCAGGTATTTCTTAGAGTATCTACTTTATTAGAATGTTAAAGACATAGAAAATCAAGCAGTAATGCGTTAAGCAGCAATACTGGAAGAACAAAATAAAAAAAAATATAACCCCAACCACTATAATATTATAGCTGTATTTCATGATAGTGGGCTTGGTATAACTTGGAAGTATTCAAGATGTCTGCAAGAACATTACATTTTACGTATTAATCGATTACCTTCACCCTTACCTTTACAGTTGCTTTCTGAATGAAAGATCATTTGAAGTGTGTTTCTTATGTAGCAGTAGTTTATAGCAATTAGGCTTGCAAACTGGTTACTTTGTACTGCATGTTAATATCTAGTCCATTCCAAGATCAGATTCGCTTACTAAGCTAGTCGATGAGCTTCAGCAATGGCTCAATTGTTTGCATTCCAATTCACTTATCTTAAAAGTATAATTGGGGCATGACTGGAATAAATGCTCGGTTTCCCAATTTAGATATATTCACTAGAAAGATCATGGTTAACTCAGGGACAATTAATGTTGTAAACATGCAATTAATTTTCTGTACAGTCCTGGAAGCATACCATCTAGTAAGGTTTCCATATTTCTGAAATAATATGTGCTTTTAATTTTTTGCAATTCGTCAACCTGAAATAAGATTTTAAATTATTTTCACTTCAATCTCGCTTTATGTATGAGCTGTAAATTAATATTTTCTTATTTTTCCAGAAGAAAATAGGTGGGATTCTATTGCTCCTTATGTAAGGTGTATGCCAATGTGAGAGAATTAAATTATTGCATGTTCTTGTCATATTCTACAGCTGCTACTTTTACATTCATATTAAAAGTTGGTCCTCTGTGTGTGTGTTATTTGAGAATTTCTTTTCCGTCAGCTTCCTACCTGTCTTTGTCTAACCTTAAGTTTAAGGTGGATAAGATCTGAGGGGCACTAACTTAAGAAAACACATGACAGAGAAAGAAAAAGTTGAGAGAGAAGTTGCAAATTGGTGAGCAGATACCAAGAAATAGTTTGGGATTGTAAATGAATGAAATAAATGTGCAAAGATCAATGGACTGGAACAAGTGAAATGCGAAAATATAATTAACCAAAAAGAAAGAGAGAAAGGAAGAAATCATTGTGCCTATACAGAGTATATCAACAGCGGTTTGCAGTCTGGAGCAGAGAAATGAAATCCGGCTGACATTGCTCAAATCATAACTTCTGTCACTGCAGAAATGGAAAAGGATGAGCAGGCTGTCAGGGAGTGAAATACAGAGCCAATCTCATGTGAGTGGCACCTGCAATTTTGCAAGCAGTTTAAGAACAATCAAGATAGCTTAAAATGAGAAGGTAGATTTTGTTGAGTGTCTACATACCTCTACAAGTCTAAGATAGGCAAGCCTAATTTATTTGAATTAATCCTGAATTTGCTTTTCCTTTTTCTTCTCCAAATACTAACTTTTCCAAAACCTGCTGGAATTCTTTCTTTTTTCCTCCAGATGTCAGCATTAGATTCAGTCCTCTGCACAAAAATGCTCCTCAACTTTTCCCTGGACGTTCCTTGGAAGTGTTCCCTAAGAGCTGATAATTTGGTACCCTTTTGTTTTTTCATTCTTGCCTGTTTTGGTTTCTTTTCATACTGTTGTTGAACTATGTCATAAGCTACTAACTAGTTTATGAGATTCATAAATCATAGAACAGGTAAAATCCTTCAGATTTTTTTTCATTAAAAATAAGGTGTTTCATCGTTACAAAGCAGACTCTTATGCTTGTATTTGTTCACTGGGCAGAGGCAGAAATTTTCCAATGCTGTCTATCTGAAGTTTATGAATGACTTTTTTTTCTAGGGCCAGCTTTCTAAACTGATCAAGCATACATAGTTGTAACTGATTCAACGTAAATTCTGAAAAAGCATGTTGCTAATTACCAAAACTGGAAGCTCTAAACTGAATTGCACAGAAACAGAGAACAAACTGTTCATTTAAATACCTTTAGTAATACTATAAAACATTGCATATATTTAATTTTCAAGAATTTTGCGAGGTTGAAATTATTGTTTACTGTGATTCAGTGATTATATAGTGATTCTGAAAATACTCAGGTTTGCTTGTGGTTGTCGTGGTTTGGCTTCAGTTGGTAAGCTATTCTTTGAAGATCTGGGTTTCAATAAACTTTCTGCTCAACAGTTTGTTCCCTAACAGTAGGAAATCCCTTGTGGACAAGTCCTATACCCATTAACTGCATTGTTGCAGAAATGTTCTGTGGTTGTAATGTACATGGAGCTGATTTTGAGTTAGCTATGTCAAGCGCAGTCCATTTCTTGATGATCTGTTCCAAGTCATTTGCTTTCTGTCCACCATTGCCTTATTTTGACCCGGTGCACTTTGATATTCAGAAAATGTTCTTTTGGAGTTGTTGTGGTATCTTGACAGCAGCAGTGGTCACATCTCCTGAAAAGAGAAAGTGAGTCACTGAGAAAACACCTGTGTACTTCCCAATGCACTTTAGAGATCCTGTAGCCAGTGTCGCTGCATGATATGGAAAGGAGCACTTTCTGCTTAAGTCTTGCATTACCTGCTCTTCTTATTATGAATTCCAGTGCTTCAAATAATAGAGGTGACTGAAGAAATCTTCCTCACAATTTTCTTCAGCTAAGGTTTGTGAAAAGTTAAAGGTCATTTGTGGTGATCAGTTGTGCGGAGATCCAACCAAGGTGTTAATCGCCTCTTCTCCGTACATGTCTACGAGCTTCAAAGAGGTACTTGAGTAAGAAGGCAGCTTGGCGGCTGTCTTCATTTTATAAACATGGACCTTACAGGGTGCACAAGGGTAAGTTCTGACTACTTTTACAGTTGCTGAATACATTCATTGTCTAAAAGCAGAGTTTAGCAGCTGGAGAAAGAATAGTTTATAAAGTCTACCATGGATGTCCAGTTTACAGAGAACCCACTTTAATACTTCCAGGATGTATACTATACACATTTCTAAAAAAGCTTTCTTAAAATTAGAGCCTTTGTAAATATGTTACTGATGTGTCATTGTTAAACAGCTCTTCAGGAAGTGATGGTGAATGTCATTTCGGAATAAACTTCAGTGATTGCTCTCATGATCATTAAGAAAGAGAAAAATATTTATCTATGACCGTTTAGTCACTGCAGCTTGCATGCAGTATAACATTCTAAGTAGATGCCTGTCATAAATAAGTAATAAATAACATCATAATTTAAAGAACAATATTAAACTGAACCAATTAGTACTGAAATGTCTACACTCTCATCTTAATATATAGTTCTTCATTATATGACATTTAAAGTTTCTGTAACTTGACGCTCAAGTATAATACATTATGACCATTCTCATTAAAACCGGCGTTTCTTATAGCACTTAACAATGTTGGACTCCTACGGATAACATAATGAGGGCAGAATGCATTTTGATTGAGTTACCACTAGGGAGAAATTTAATTTAATTAAACTGGTCTTCATTAAAGTATTACATTGAAGTAAAGTAATTATAAAGGCATGTACAGTATTAGAGAAATCCTGCTGTTTAAAAGACAGAGAAGGCTCATTTTAGAATGATCATAATTTTAAAAAAAAATTTGTTCCAATAATTATCTCAAGACTTCTAAAGCATTCATACCTTGTAAAATCTGGTGATACATATATGCCATTTAAAGCTAATGCTATTCCATCTAGTTGTAATTTCTGCCAATCTGCCTTTGAAAACAAACTTTGGTAGCCCCACTCTGTTTTGTACAACCATCTGCTAAAAATTCAACATAAAAATGTGGCTGTTGAATATAGCTACATTTTAAATAATAGATAAAAGCACAAGGAGATCTCAAATTTTTTGAAGGTGAACTGTTTTAGCCTTTGAAAATATATCACAACACAAGTTCTCATAGGACACATTTTGTCTTGTGCTTTCATTTTCCATAAAGACAATAAACTTATGCAGTTGTCACCCAGCTAGTGCATGTTCAAAATACAAAGAGAGCACATCTGTTTCAGGAAGTCCACGAGAAGGTGAGGGCAGTGTTCAGATAAAGTACAGTGACATTCTTGCTCTTCTGTTGTTCTATTTTTTTTTTTCCTCATCTTCCATTTGCCACTGTTGCTTTTTTTTTCAGGGTGAATTTTCCCATTTGGTTGATTTTCCTTTGCTTTGGCATTGTGGCTGTCAGTTTTCTTGGACAAACACATTGGCTAGATTTTGGATGGAGCATCCACTCTGAGAGATACAAATGACTTTCCCAAGCAGTTCACTTAGCTCCTCATCGTTGTGAAGGCAAGCTGAAGGTTGTGGAGCATACTTCTTGTTGTTGGTGCAAACAAATTTGCCCACCAGCCCAGGAACGTGAGGTCTCACTTGCTTCAGTCCACAGTCCAGGTACACTAGGCACCAATCCCATCTTTGAATGGTTACTTCTGCAGGTGTTGTGGTTTAACCCACCAGATGGCAACTAAGCACTGGACAGCCGCTCGCTCACCCCTCCCCTGCCCCCCAGCAGGGTGAGGAGGGGAATGGACAAAAGGGAAAACTTGTGAGTTGAGATAAAGACAGTTTAATAAGACAACAGAGGAAATACTAAAACTACTACTGCTACAATGACTGTTTCCCATTTCCTTTGTCACTATGTGTGTGTGTGTATGTATGTATGTCTACTTGTGCATATGTTTTAGCATGTGTTGGAAGAATTAATTTTAGGGCTTTTAATTTCCTGCCACCACTTTTGAATTTCCATTCTCTAATAAATTTCTCATGCTACTACATCATTTTTTTAAAAGTCTTTTTTCTCCTTCTTACACAGTTTTGAGAAAACTAAATTTCAGTGCAATTTAGAAAAAAAACTGAAAAAGTGCTACTGAAAAAAAAATTAGCATCTCTATACTCATTCATGTTATTTCAATATTAACATTATTTCTGAGGTGTGTAAACTCATCTCTGCAGTCAAATCCCCTCAGGGCACTGTGGGTATGCACTTAAGGGTAGTGGTGTTTCTTCTCATGAGGGGCCTGGAAAGTAGGGCCAAAGTTAGAAGACCCTGAGGTGGCTTGCCATAATATTGGGAATACAAAAATCCCTTAAAACTGCAGGGTCTCTTGTTTCACAGCCATTCAAACCCCCAGTGCAGGGACAAGTAGGATTGTTGAGTTAAGCCCTTCAGTTTTCTCATGGTATAATATAGACCTTACCTGTTTTATGTTCTTTCAGAATATGGCCTTTAAATAAAAACTGACTTTTAAATATGCAGCCATAGGCCTTTCTCCTGAGATTTTTTTAAATAAAAGTACTCCGTATTCATTTGTTGCATCAGCTCTCCAAGATGACATATGTTTGTTCCAACCTGTTGTGTATAGGTCTAAAGATCTTTTTTCTCATTTTTATCCATTGTAACAGCTGCTTTTTGCACAGCTTAAATATAATCCAAACCACAAAATTGAAGTCAGAATTGGTACTAGTGATCTTTTTACTGTCTGCATCATGTCAATCCAATTTCTGTCGCATATTTGACCTTCCTTCTTAGTCTAATAGGATGGAGCTGGAGATTTTATTATAGTCTCATCAAGTAGCAATCATTCAAAATAACACATTTTGTCCTTTTGCCGGATTCATTACCTTGAAACCCATTCCTTCTATTTTATGTTCTACATAACTCAAATTGCCTAAAGGATTTACTGCATTCCCTAAATAAGTTACTTTAAAAATATTTCCTGATTATGGAGTCTGATTCTTCATTGTCTCATAGTCTCTGTAGTAACTTTACATGTCCTGTGTGATTTTGTGAAGACAGGCTGGGAATACAGTGTTGTCAAAACAGGATATGACCATAAGTTATGGGCAGTGAGAACCTGCCCGTATACAGTCATTAAATTCTGACAACAGGGAGGCTGTTACTGAGTTGATACCAGGGCTCCTCACAGTGACTGCTGCTTCAGCTTTGAAATTTCCTATCTGTGATTACATGTTAGTAGTAAAGGAAACAATTCCCAGGAACGTTCCTGGGCACTGGAACTTTTGTCACATATAGAGCTGAATTGTTATGATGGCCTCTGGACTATTTTCAGCTTGTGGCCTTGGGTTTGCACCCTTTGCCCTTGCTCCAGGTGTTGCACCATGGACATAAGGCTCTGAGCCCTGGTCCTACCCCAAGGGCTGACGCTTTGTGTCACTTGCTCATGTCTGCCTGGTCACTGGCACCCAGGCCCTTGTGCTCCTGTTCTCTGGACATGGAGATGAGCCTTTGATGGACTGATGGCTCCCAGCATGGCCCTGGGTGAAGCCCAGCAGGGCATTAGTTGGGTTCTCCTGACTTCTCATTGTCTACCTGGGCTCCTTTGTGTGTATGCAGATAGGCTTTTACCACGTAACCTAATGATATTCTTGAATGGTGCATAGTTTTTGTTGTGTAAATTGCTTTGGAGAAATATGTGTTTGCAGTATATAACAGATTGAAGGGACACACAAATTAATGCAGGATTTTCATGAATGTGATATATGACAAAGTAATCTGAATTTGAATTAAACATGTGACAAAATTTATCAATTTTTGTTATTTTATCATACCAATGACTGATGGCTTTACTAGATTCAAGATACAAACTGTTGCGTGCTGTGAACTTTTCTACTGAAAGTAGAAAATTACTTTCTGAACCCAGAGCTCTACACTAGGCTTTCATACAGGCTAAAAAACCTCATGTCACACTTCTGCCAGTGCCACAGTCACAGTAGGCATTTGGTTAGAGTCTGGAAGTCCTACATCTGAAGTATATACTGTATTGACTTCTCTGTAATAAGAACTCCTTCTTTTTGGTTTGTTATTAGGACCAGAGAAAAAAGTACCGTTATTGCATGCACACAAATGCATACACACAAACATTCTTTCTCTGTCATACTACAAATTCCACATGAACTTCAAAAGCCTTTCCTTTCCTTGTCTTTTCTTTTTTCTTTCCTTTCGTACAAGACTTTCTGGCAGTTTCATTTCTACTGCATATTTCCAGATATCTCTGCTGGTCAATATGGGTTGTATTTATGCTGACAAAGCGTAATTATATTGTTATAGATAGCACATAATGTAGAAGTCATGATTAAAATCATTGACTGTGAAAACTGATAAAAACCTCTTAGAGAAATTGTTTAAGATCCTGCTATGATCACATAGTTACTGTATGAACTGAAAAAAAGTTTTCTCACATGATACAGCTGTTTAATATAACCAAAATAATGTGTGTGGTAATGTAGGATCCTCTGGAGAAAAGTGCATACCACAAACTTTTCTAGACTGAGATACCTGAGGGTCCTTGCCTTAGTACATTCTTCCTCCTGTAGAGATTTTCAATGTGTCATGTTCCCATCTTCAGCTGTAGGCATTCCTGAGAATTCTCACTCCTTTTACACCAAAAATTCAATTTTTTGTCTTATTCCTCTGGTACTTACAAGATGTGTTATCTGTGTTCAAACTAAACTCAATTGGGAACGTATTGAAACATGAGCTGGAAGAGCGGTACAGAGCAGTATTGTTTTGCTGATAGATAACAAATTACTGCCAGCAGAGAACTGCAGATGCTTCCAAAGGCTTCATTTAATGAACATTTTAAGGTGAGTATATCATGGTTCTGGTGGAAGAAGCACTATGTGACTTTTTGCCACGCTTGTGATTTGTTTTTTCTGGTATTTTGTTGATCAAATAGGATTCTGCCTGCAGATGTACACATTTGCTGGAAATTTGGATCTGATTTACTGTGAGCTTCTAAAATGGATCAAATTCCACTAAAAGGCACAGCTAGACATATCTCAACTGAAACTTGGTGCAAAATTGGCAAAAAATATTTTAAATAAATGGTGCAAAATATTTCTGTATGTAAGATGTACAAACTTACAAGATTAAAAAATAAATACACTATCTGTATGGACTTGTCCAGGACCCAACAGGTTTCTGATAGCATACAAATGTTTCACTAAAAATATAGACTTATTCCTACATTTTATACAGGATTTAAGATTATCATTTACCTTAAAAGAAGGCTTATTTATGTTTTCATGCTCAGTTTTTATGCAAAGAACTTTGAGACAAATACCTTCCCTTGAAGGACAATGGTGAAACAGTAGTAAAATGATTGCTTCAAATAGTTCAAATCACATGCCAGAAAAAAAATATGAGAAAGGATGCAGAGTACTACAGTATGATTAGTATATCTTTATGGTTCTTAGGTGTTACTTATGCTATAGCCTGCCAGTTCTCCAGACAAAACAGAGCCATGTCCCTTCTTTCTTCCGTTTCCAGAAGAGTAAAGGATTCCCCATGCCATACTGTTGTCTCTCATTGTAGCAAATGCAGGAATTACTTCATCCTTGTTTAAAAGACTTCTGAAAAATGTCTTACAACAAACCAAACAAACTGAAGTACCAAAGTACAAAATAAAAACTGAAGCAATATATGCTAAAAAAGATATTTCAGTAGTGCTTGGATCTAGCATGTTAACCGTACTTGGGAGAAGCGATTGTAAGTCTCAAGTGAAGCCTGGTCTGGGGCGTTTGAAGCTCTTGATTCACCTGGTGTCAGGGTAGTGGCCCTTTGTCCCACTGCAGTAGGCACTTAGGTCTGGCAACCTCCTGTTATTTGGTTGGGTTTGGGTTTGGTGTTGGTTTTTCTCGATGACATCCCATTTTTCCTTGGTTGTTTCCGTGCCTGCTTGTTTTCTCTTCCACGTTGCTGCAATCCGCTTTACATGTCTCTCAGCTTGTTGCTTCAATTAACTTCTCGATGGACCCCCTGGCAGCTTGCATCGTCTCCCACTGCTGTTTCCTATCTCCCTGCTGCTTTTTATCACTTTGCGTGCGTTTTGGTGATCACTAGCCGGCTGCCTAGACTATTGTTTGGAGCACTAGTGATTCCCTGCTGATTTTATCACTTATTCCCTACAGATCTTTTGTTAAACTTGTATTTTGTTCTCTATCCAATTTTGATATTAGATTTCTGGCTTTGGGACTCTTATAAACCAAATCCAAGGTACCTTTCCCAGAAACGTTCAATCTCTATAGAAGACAATGATTTTTCTTTGAATTTCAAACATTAGAAGGGGTTATGTGAGACCAAACAAAAATGCAATTAAAAGAAATAAGACTGACAATTAATTTTTTAATCTATGACTGTATTTTTCCTGTGTTTTTTTTCCATTTTATTGCCAGTTACTTGTAAATTATGAGAAGTAAACTAATAAATAGCACTGTATCACTTCTGTGTTTCCCAGTCAAGCCATATTAAGTATTTATCCCTGTTTGTGAAATTCACTTAATCGCTTGCAACATTAATACCCTACTTTTTGTAGTATTCAGTATTTTCAAAACCTTGCAGGGACACTTATGGTCTTATGGGAAAGTCAGAATAATACTATGTCTAAGTCAGAAACCAGAAGTAAATTGTATGTATCACAAATATTATAACATTATTTATTAAAAACATTATTATAATTACTTTTTTCTGATTGGTTTCAGTCAGTCTTCATCATGAGGTACACATTTCAGAAGCAGCTTCTTAGCTCCAGCAAAGAATTATTCAAGCAAACAAAATAGTACCTGTAAAATCTGCGAATTGAACCATTGGGGGCCTTTTTTTGTTCATGTTTATAGTAAGATTCAGCCTGCAGACAACATCGGTGTTTTTTGATGGGCCTTATTCATTGATTCATTTTCAAGACTATACAATCTTATTATGTATCCTGTAGTCATGAGAGAGGATTAGAAATTTAATTTCTAATTAGAGTGTTTGTGGAACCAGTTGATCTGTTGCTTATGTTCCTCTTTAAAGCTTTGTGTGACCAAAATAATATCTTTACAAAGGAATTTATACCAAGTTTTGTAATGTATTATTATTATGAATGTCATTCTATTTTAAATAAGAAATTAATTTAATTAACCCCAGATTTTGTATTTGTAAGGTATTATTATAGCTGGTGTTAAGCAAGTTATACTAGTACTGAATAACAAGAACAAAAAATCATTCACATCTGTGCCTTCTTGTATGTTGAATTATTTTGCAAACTTTATGGACTGAGAAGGTTCATGTTGTCAGAATTTTCTGCCTTGCAGTCTATTCTTGAATTTTAGATTACCCTGTGTATAATCTATAAATGGGAGGGACACATAAGATACCATTTCTGTTGCTGTACATGACAACCACCGTCAGGCACCAGATGACTCAGAGATAAAATATAACTCTATGTGTGTATTAGAACAATGTCAAAGACTTTTATTATCATTGTCATCAGTTTTCATAATTTCTGTGCTAATCACGGTTTAATCTTTTTTAATTTGAAGTCATTGAGGTGAATTTTTAATTTATTGAGTAAAGCTAATAAATTAAATAGTGCTGTCTACTTTTCCCAGAACAGCCTGAGTTTTTATTTAAAATCTTAACTTTTATTTTTGAAAGCTAAAAAAGTTTGAGGATTTTAAAACTTCTTTTTTTTTTTTCACAGAAAGGGAGCACTTTTCCAAATGCATCCAGAATACCTCATTCTGTTAAATGCATTTAGAAATAAGCTAAAACCAGTTCAAATCTTTACTTACTTTCGTTGAGCTTTGTAAGTAAACTTTTGAATGGAGTCTTCTAGTACCCATTTTGTGCACAGATTCAGCAGATTGTTATTTGATTAGTAAGTAAAATCAGAAGAAAATATACTAGCTTTTTTTTAGCATTTTGAATGTTACTTACTAACAGTATGAACCAAGTTAGTTGTGTAACACATAAGAGATTATGTATATTTTACTAGATATTACTGGTAACACTTGCATTAGGTAATTCCTTAGCAGAGGACGGAATTCCTGTGACAAAGTGTGTAGTAACTTTTAACTATAGGTATAAGGGTATAGACACAGAAACAGGTGTATGCAAGAGCCAGCTTCATTTTTATGGTAAATTAGTCTGAGAACAAACATAATTTATATTTCGTTGATGAAAGGACGTTCCATAATTCCATCACAAATTGCTTTCTCCCTATTACAGTCAGGCATTTAGAGAAAAAAAAATTAAAAAGTTGGAAATATAATTTAAATACATAAAGAGCACAGGAACACATGTAGTGAATAACAATGAATGGCTTGTCCTGCACAGGACACCATTCAGTGGAAATTTCGTATTTACACAGAGACATATGGCACTATACAGTCGTCTTTAACAACCATCCTAAGTAAGAAAAGCAAATTAGGGACTATTTTTCTTCGGTATGTGATAGCACATACTGAACACAAGCCTGAACTGTTTATTATGAAAGCATATAGAATCTTCACCGAACAAGTGGAATCCCGCAGGAAATAGTTTATGAACTATGAGCCTGAAGATTAAATCTCAAGATACTTTAAACACTTCACCTGACTATAATATATTTGTAATGTGTTAAAAGTGTGTAATGCTACCGTATTTTTCTTGCGGAGGCATTAGGGACTTAGTAAGGTGAAGTCTTTTGTCAACAGGAGGAATCTAGACTGTCAGATCAGATTTAAATATACAGCAGGTGATGGTTATAGAGTTTTATCCTGTGGATTAACTTTGTGCCAGTGCCAGAACTACGATTCTTTACAATATGAAGTATTACCGTAAGCTTCTGTCAGAGCAGAAAGAAGCCCTTTGCTGTACTTTATTCTAAATACCGAGAGTGAGAATGATATTTTGAGTCAGTCAAGAGTAAACACAGAGAGACATTTGTCTACTGTCCATATTCCAGATGCGGCTGCAATGACTACAGTTTGGGTCTGAAAAGGGAAGGGATATGGAAATACAGTGGTGGATTTCTTAGAGATTTCAGTCTCCTACCAGCTAGGCAGTTTGCAGAATTGTGGTGTAGGTCTGGTTGGTAGTCTGTCTGGAATTTTAACTGGATTTTATCGATTGGCAGCCAGTATTTACAACATTTTGGGATTCACTGATTATGACGTGGGAGGGTGACAGTGTTTTCTCCCTGAAAAGGAAGAAAGACCAACACTGTCACTAAGGAAGGACAAACCTATGGAATGAAGAAAGCTCAGACTGAGAATAAACAGCTGAATTCTGGTTTTGGTTGTGTCAGTGGCACAACACATGAAGATGAGAAGCTGTTTTGTATGAGTATCAAAGGGAATCCAACAGTTTTAGCAAACCCTAATCTTGATCACTCTTTGCATTGGTTTCCCAATCTGGAAAATGAAAATATTTAATCCTCTGTAAGCCATGTATGTATGAATGTCCATATGGATTTAAAACAGTTCTGTTTTTAAAACTGGGTCTACAAGTTAGTGACATAAAATTTATCCTGTATTTTGAGTTTACTTTGTAATAATGGGATTTATGAGTACCTGTCAAAAGGAAACTATAGCATACACAATTCTTTAGAAGTAGAAACAGTTGCCATTGTCTTCAATATTATCAATGATAACAGATATCAAATAATTTTTATTCAAACCATAAGGTTTTTCATAGAATCAGGTGGGATCTTATGTTTCGTGTGCACAAGAAAAAATATTTTAACACCATCAAAAAGATAAAAGTACATTGTTTTGTTGATTTATTTCATAGATGTCTTGAAAATATTAATCATATATGAAATCCAAGATTGTGTTAGTCTTGTGGCTATTTATTTTAAGGTCAGCTAATCCAGTTACTGTGTACATATTAAGAAAAACTGAGTTGCCACATCAGACAGGACTTGCTTATTTCCGACTACTTGTGTAGTTGTGAAATGTGGAAGTTCTGAGTCTAAGCTACCATTGCTGTGATTTCTTGGTTAAACTTACAAAATGAAGAATAGGGAAATTACTCAGAGCAAATAGAAACAAAAATTATCTTGTCTACATATGTTGCTGTAATATCACCATTAGTAACTCTGGTCTGGATACAGTCACAGTAATAAAACCTTGAGGTTAAGGATGTACTTCTCATGTAATCTAACAATAGATTAATGCAGCCCGTTTGCATCCAAGCCTAACATTGTATATGGAGTTGTGTTCAGCTAAACAGATTTACTGTCAGCTGAAGTTTCCGTTAGTTTCCATTTCTTTGGAGATATACATACATCAGTAATGGTCCCTGATCTAAAACAAGTAAATGTCAATGTGTTTAAGACATTTTATCTTAAAGAAGATTTTTATTTTTTATTTAGTACTATCAACTATTCCTGTTGTTATTTACTTGTTATACTGCATTTTGATTTAAGTTTGAGAGAAGTAGACTCTACAGTGGAGTATGCACATCTACCACACTGAGAAGACTCGGAATTCAGACTCACAAAATTGCTCAGAGCTCAGTTTGATGAAATTTTTTTTCCCTGCCTACATCCTGTTTCTGCCAGTGAAATATACTCCTTGTCTTCCTGTAGCTGAAATTAATTCTTCATCATACTTAAGAGTTTCCTACTTGCTTTTGTTCTCCTTGTTCCTCTCTGAACTTCTCCCAACATCCATATTTTTATTGGACATTAGAATACGTAAGTGGAGAATACTTCAAAGAAGCAGAAGCCTCAGCTAGTGGAGGCTCAAAAAGTCCTACACTTAAGACTGCTTGTTTAGTTAGAAGAAGGTTTGAGATTTTATTATTTGCTTGTTTTTCTTGGAGCTATGAAAACAGATACTAAAAGAGTAGCTTTAGTGTGAACGTCAGCCTGGGCTGAATGTGTTAGCACAGCTACAGTGAAAATTGTTCAGATTTTGCTTTCACAATTGATAATGACAAATTTGGAGTGAATCCACTGGAATAAGTGAAATTATTGTAGGTTTACACCATTGCTGAAGGCGAAGTTAGAATACTTATTGTATTAGCTAATTAAGTTAGGCTGGACATTAAATAACGAAGAATGTGAAAAGGGAGAACTATAGATTTATTTTAGATAGCTTAAATATGTCAAAATATACTTGATAAGACTGTCTTATCAACTCCACTAATGCCATTGGTGCACCTTACATTGTGTCTTCACTGTGACAAACATGCTTAAATTTCTGTAAGTTTTTCTTCAATATTAGCCATACAAGTATATACTTTACAATATGTTAAAACATACTAGTTGCATAGAACAAATTTCACTCATCATAAACAGAAAATAAGGCTTAACAGAATTCTGATACACAACATCATATAGGACACAAATTGAACCTTCAATTGTACATCACATTTTCATGGCATGGATTGTTACGAGGTGGGAGTAGGAAAGGATTTTAATAGATACCTGTTTCAGCATGTATCCAGTAAATGTAAAGATCTGTTGCACTCAATGCATATTTTGTAATTAAAAATTAAATATAAGAAGTCATTTTAGTATAGGAAAGTCTTAAAACCAGTAGTGATCACACAT
>Ga0065711_1032315_pt1 | contig 27556 bp, 11 predicted proteins | sample Hoacrofraction12_FD_59098 | JGI IMG/M metagenome (GOLD analysis project Ga0065711, IMG submission 59098) | Hoatzin crop microbial communities from Cojedes, Venezuela - Epithelial fraction 12 v2 (version 2) | ecosystem: Host-associated > Birds > Digestive system > Esophagus > Crop | place...
CAGGTTGGACAGGGCTCTGAGCAACCTGATCTAGTTAGCGGTGTCCCTGCTCGCTGCAGGGGGGTTGGACTAGATGACCTCTAGGGGTCCCTTCCGACCCAAAACTTTCTATGATTCTATGATTCTATGAAATCTGTATTACAGCCTATCAGTGTTTCACTGCCTGAAACTGGAGCTGTTTTGGAGGCTGTGGGGTATAGCCTGAGTGTGGGCACATGGGAGTGCTTGAGGATGCCAGTGTTGCTGGAACACTGTTGGAGGACAGTACAGGGCAGAATAGTTGCACTACATAGCCATCATGGGCAGGGATATGAGAGCTCTCTGACACATGCTATCCCCCAAACTCTACCCAGCAAATTCTGGTGGGTGCCAAAACCATGACTGGGAGCATGATAGAAATTAAATAACATGCACGATGACAGATTGAGTCCTTAAGCCCACTTCCTGGATCTGGTTTATTTAGCAGTGTATATATAGCTTATGATACACACATTCCTGACTAATTTTTCCACTTCTTTTGCTTGTTCTTTTATTAACGCCCCAGGCAAAAAAGATTGTACAATGCAATTGAGTCAGTAGAATCTTTTAACAGGAGCTAGCATTCAGCAAAGAAAAGAATAAAGACAGGAAGCAAGTATGAAGAAACAAAAACATGATTACAGTGAGACATTACATGCAATTAATGATAGTCCAACTCTGAGATGGAAACAAAGGCTTAGATAGCCATGGCAGCAATATTTCCATCGATGTGGTGACCTACTCAAACATGCAAATTGTTCTGTCCCCAGTGTCATAGATGACTGTAACAGCAAAGCTAGAAAAGATGTCTTAAGCTTTGGGGACTTGTTTGCTTTTATTCCCCTCAGAAAAAAGGGACAAGCTAGAAATCCAGCTGCAGAAAGAGACAATAACAGCCGCCTTTTACAGACAAACTGCTCTAGCAGTTCAGATGGCTTCCTTGCCCCTTTGCAATTAGCTATGAATTTTTGAAGCCCTTCTCTCCTTGCAGAGAAGACACAATAGAGATGATGAGGGCTAATCGTGGTGTGTGAGCCAACACTCCCATTAGTGGGCTCTGATGCAATCACAACTCTACTAACTACATCTGAGCACCGATCAGTCTCTAGCACAGAAAGCCTGAAGTAAGAATAAATGTAGACTGTAATTACATTTATAAAAACACCTATGAAGAAACTGAAAGCTAATGTGTTTGTGCAAAAAGGGTGTGCTCTGTTTTTCTAGGGACGTTCACACTACGACTGATTTTGCTGCAGCTGGTCTTCAAGTAAATGAAGGCAAAGTCATTATCTGCTGACCAGTATAATTAAAGAAGTGATTACTTTAACAAGTAATTGGTAACTAAATGCCTAACCAGTAATCAGAAACACAGGCCATATGTCTTGAAATATGACCAAGTCATTTGCATAGTGTTTATATGCTATAAATTGAAGTCAAATGAAAAATCTGCTGACAGGAAATAAGTAGTAATAAGGGTAGAGTTATATGTTAAATCCTTCATTGTGGATCATTTAGGTAATATTCCATTCATTTTAGATTCATGAGTATAAGCCTTTACAGATTGGGCATGCATACCATAAATCTCAGGTTATCCATTATTAGGTGGCATTGTGCTGTTTGCAGTTCTACATGTTTACTTTGTGCATAATTAACTGCATAATAGCTGTCTGTTCTACACAGAATTTACACTCAGGCTCTCATGAAAACAAATGACTCTAGAAAGTAGGGCAGTTTCATTAAGCTCTCTGCAATCTGCATTTTCTAATACTGGTTCTCAGAAAACGGAGTTGCAGCTCTGATTTTCCAACTGCAATCAGAATAAAATCCAGTCTTTCAAAAGGCCCCATGTTTGTTTTTCAGAATATTTTATAAATCTCACAGAAGTAGCTGGAACGCCAAGGGGTGGAGACAGTGAAGCTGAGAATACCTGATACATTTCCATAAAAAAAATAAGTACGGAGCAGATTTGGACAGGCAATTGATCATTGCACAGCTCCATGCTATGGATCAAAAACTTCACCCTGCAGTTCTTCTATTTCTGTGCACGATTACCGCTACTAGGTCAACTACTTCTGCCATACAGTTTCTTTATACACTGTATGTCAGCAAAAGCTCCCAGATTTCTTTTTCCATAATGCAAAATTGGATGGAGAAAAAAATTAAATAAGGCTGAAAGAAAGGGGGGAAAGCTGCTAATAAAATAGTCAGGCTCAAAGAAAGAGGGAAAATCTACTAATAAGGAGGCCTGCAGCCACAGAATAAAATGAGAAAAAATATAGAGAAGTGGTGAATTTGACTGCTTCATGGAACTGCAAGCTGATGTCTCTATATTTTAAAATCATCTAGATGCTCCATAAAGAATATTTAGTACAAATGCAGGTATGCAGTGAATATTACTTTACAGCTGATCTGCTACATAAAGAAAGTGTTTTATAACAGGAGTTTTTTCAAAAGTGATTACTAAAAATGTGTGGGAAGAAATCTTATAACCTACCCTTATGTTTGAAGGAAGTATTGTGATAAAATGTGACTATCATGGTGCAGAATAATATAAATATTCATAACAAATAAAATCTCTCAGATTGGGCAGCTCTAAGCTAAAAGTATGAAGAATGTAAATGGCCTACTAATGCTAATGAGCTTCCATTTTCCCCCTATGAAATGATGTAGGGCTATACTTGAGGGGAACAAATTAAATGTGAATTTAATTGCAAATATAATAACATGTTTTATACAAATTCCTTTGTTTCCGTTGTTTTACAGGTTACCAAAATGTAAATTTACATTTTTTTCTTACAATAAATATACACTACATTCTCTTGGGGGGGGAGGGGGTGGAAATTATGTCTTTCCTGATTTTCCTTTTTACTTTTAAAAGAAGCTGTGTTTTCTTTCAGGACAGTAGAGGGAGGGGCTCTTTTTTATCATTTTTCTAATTGTTTTTCTTGGAAGGGATCTCCCTCAGTCCATACCCTACATCACTCACAGAAGTTTGGCATCTCTGATTTGTGTAGTGTCAGAATGCAGAATTTTTCATTGCAGGAAATTCCAAGATCTTGTGAAGCAAATGACAGTGGCATTCCAAAATCTTATTGAAACAGGTATATATTTCTACAGCCTGGCATGGTTTCTTTTATTTTTTTCCAAACTCTTCACTATTGAAAAGTACATATGACAACATATCAAATTCAGAACAAAACCATTCCACATTCTGCAAGATGATGTCTACACATTTTTAAATTATCTAGATGCTATGTAAACAATAATGAATACCAATGCAGGTATGGAGTGAATATTATTTTACACCCATCTGCTGGATAAAGAAAGTGCTTTAGAACAGGAGTTACACTCAGTCCTCATACTGATTAGTCCCAATGTATTTTTCTGCTCGCCTTTGTTTTTGAAATACAAGGTATGAGCAGCTAGCAAACAAGTTTGTACTGCAGGATTTTCCAGGCTGAGATTTATTTATATCTTCCCAACTCAGATGTTACAACACTGTTGCTTTATACCCTACCTTTCAGCAAAACACCTAATTATTAAAAAACCCTCCTGTAGATCGTTGTTTTATATTCTTTTTGTAGATGGTTTATTAACGTATACAGACACCTAAATTTAATAAAAGGGTAATCAAAGGCTGTTAAGCACCCAATGGAAGTCCATAGAAGTTTCTCCTTATTTCCCTTTTATGCCTTTGAGAATCCCTACTCTCACCCCTGCAAGCACCATTGTACAAGTCGAAATAGAAGTCTGCATTCAACAAACAGCTACTTCAGCAGAGTTATCTTTTTAATTCACAAGCCCCCATCATCTTTCTTATAAGAAAAAAAAAGGGAACTAGAAAAGAGACGGAACTCTTCAAAGAGAAGTAAAATAAAACTTTAGACATTAAATGCCACTGGGACCCAGGCACGTTCAAAAGGTAGCTGTATAAAACCATGTACAGCTGAGAGTCTTAAGCAAATGCTGCCCATCTCAGCTATGATCAAATCCAATACTTCACTTTGAACATCTGCTGCTGTAAAGCAGCACTGCCTCCTGGCTTTCAGGAGGCTTGTTCATTTTAATTAATTGAGCACTTGATTCTTTTCAACTTGTGTTTGCTCATGTTATATTAGATAGTATATACATATTATGTATGTACGAATGTATATATGTGTATCTTTGCTATGCAATTTATAAACACAGATATACATACACGTGCTGTGGTGTGAAAGATTATTTCCAATATATTTTGTAACAAGAAATACACATAAAAGCAATTTTGTTTCAACAAAACACGTCTATTTGTGATTTTATCATCCTCACAAGAATATTTTGTTCCATGAAAAAGGTAAAAGATTAAAAGAATGAGGAAGAGATAATTCAGGACTTGTATTAGCTTTATAATGCTGATGATGTACAGTACAGTATTGAAAAGCATGCTTGAAGGAGATGAGAGCACTTACTAATGAGCTTTTAATTGTGCATAGTAAGAACCAAGAAAATAGCATTCTCTGTTTGACAGGTTTCTTTTTAAAAAACAGCTAATGACTGCAGGGCCAAAGACCTTTCCCTTTCTTTATAATACTCAGTGGTGCATAAGTTGCTTCTCTGTAAGAGCTCCAGAGAACTGGAGAAGATTATCCTGCAGAATTGCCCAGTCTGGCACTTTGTTCTACTTAGAAGTAAGCAGTGAATCAGGGAGTGTGAAGAGGTATGCCTACAGCTTATAGTTAGCCAAAATTTTGGTAGATGAATTCTTAGGAATGACCAGAGAGGGGAAGGACAAGTCTGAGCAGCTTCAAAGAGCTATTTCAGACTTCGGCTACGGTTTGTGTTGTCTGCAGCAGCCCAGGACAACAAGGCAGTAAGGACTTCCCAGCTGCTCCTTGACCATCTGGGTTAGATTCCTCTCACCTACCTGACTACAGTCATTGATGATACAAGCATCTATATATGAACTGGTAATGCCCGGTTTCCCTCCTGGGCAATGGAGAGAAAGAGGTCCTACTGAGGTTCAGTGGCCTATTTTAGGTAGTTCCTGTGGGATGAGAGGTTTTATACCCTAAAAAACGTCTTTCTCTGACAAGGAGGAGAATGGAGAGACATACCTTGGTATTAAGCACCTGCATTGCAGATGTCCATAATTTGGTCAGAAGAATCCAACCATTTTGCCTGCTCTAGTTCTCACGATTGATACAGTGCTGTTCAAGGCCTTGACTGCAAGTAACTGTTTTTCAGCTGTTGTAGCTCTCTGGTGCAAACAGTAGCAAAGTTTTTGTCTGTAAACCTGTGGAGACAGAAGTCCTGCAGCAGCAGAATTTAATCTGGCCTGGCCAGCTGAATCATTCTAGAAAAAGTCTGGATCAAAATTCACAGTCTGAGTACATGAACGCATAATATCTGGCTCCTGGCTCCATTTTTTGGAGCCTCTTCTACCTAGATGATGTCTATCAAACGTGATCTTTCCTTTCAAGGTCTTTCCATGTTGTTGAACGAGCTCTGACTTATTTTTTTTCTAGAAACGCTTTGTGTTGGAAATGAGAATTGTGCTACTCTGCTCACGTGATCATCTGTATCACTGGGAAAGCAAAGTCACGGGAAAAACAGGCTGTCCTATGTGAGCTGCTGGTGGTGAGACTGCATCATATTGTCCTATATGAGGTCTTATCGCAAAGGGTTCTAGCAGTTCATCCACCAGAGCAAGCAGGCAACAAGCTTCAGTCCTGTTACGAACTTATCCTGATGATGATATTCACTTCCAGGCTGGTCTTTAAATACGTAGAAAAAGTTCTACTAGAAATTCTGGATTCCAGAAAATCATAATGTCTTGGTTTATTGTTTTAGTCACTTTCATCTATGCAAATGTACTTTTTGTAGACAATAAGAATGAGGCATGCATCTCTATTCACTAGGTAAAACATCCTGTTCCTCTGTGAGCCAGCATATTTTTCAAGAACAAACAGAATCATGAATGTTTAACATATAAAAGCAGAAAAACACAAGAAATAATTGGAAATAAACTTATTTCATCCCAAACATCCATTATAACAGCAGGCGTTTTTTAAAGGAACTGATTTTACATCCTGCGTGCTTAAGCCATAGAGATTCCTAGTTCTGTCCATTGGCTACAAAGGAAGACCCCAGTGAGAAAATCAGGTGAAGATATCTAATCAAAAGCTAAGCAACATGAATGCCACCATTCCTGTTTTCTGATTGAGTTTTCACTCTTGCAAGTCATACATGTAAATTTAGAGTTCAAAGCCAACTTCTCTGGTGAGTTGTAAATATTTACAGTTATTATCTTGGATATCATCCTGGGTTACTGCTACATTTACCCTGCTGATTTTTCTTATTCTAGAATTTCGATCAAAGATTCTGTTGGGAAAAGTCATCTTCCACCCTGCCAGTTTTGTTTATTCAAGGTAGCAGGAGTTTTTCTTATGGTAAAATGTGTTCTCGTCTCTACATTGTGCTATGATCACAGTAAAATCCTGAGGCTGGTTATCTCAACAAGAATGCTAAACTGATATGTGTGAAAGTGATGACTGCTTAGACCTATATTCCACAACTTGTATATAGGTGCAAATAAAACAAGCTATATTTAAACTTCATGTCACTGATTTCTTCTTTAGTAGGAAGAGAAATTATAATGCCCTGGGCATTTACAAGTGTTCTGAAAAAGATTAGGTTAAGAAAAAAGCTACTAGCATTGACATTCGTAAGAACCATTTCACAATGTGTCTTCCACAGTATTATGCAGAATTTACTTAATGTTTGATGTTTTTATGTGATTTCTCTACACTTTGTAAATTAATTTGCTTGCACAGTCATAGCAAATGAGTATAAGTTATCTGACATAAAGAACCTATGAAATTTGTATAAGTATTAGCAGGGGTCGTCCTTGTATGTTTTTCACAGAGGCATGCTTGAATCCTTAGTTATAGTTCAGTTTAAATTGCTTTCAGAACATGGCATCAGTTAATACCACAGGAAGACATTTGCAGCAGTAGGAACTGTTACAAAGCCAACTTGAGCCCCTTCTTCAACTGCTGTATATAAACATCAAATCAGGAAAATAAAAGAGCATACTCAGTTCCACTGTAAACACAAATGGCTCTCGAACATGCTGCTTCACAGTCAGGTTCACTGAGGTTGAAGGTGCTTTTCACAGCCATAATCCTCTAATTGTTGCACAGTGAAAATACTCTGATGTCCAGCAAGCAGTTTATAGCACACTTGTGAAGTCAGCCCAAGCCAGACCCTATATTAATTACATCACTAGTATTGACTTTCATTTATTTTCCAATCTAAATGTCTCAGACATACTTGAACAAAATGCATGTCAGCTCATAATGCCTGGTTTCTATTCAGTAATAGGAACGACAAATGTATAGTCTGCAGCAATTTCTGTCAAACCAGTGTCATGTTATTTTTAAACTCTATTTGGTAGGGAGATTGAAGTGTTGTGAATAGGGCTATCAGTCTCTATACCACCTACAACGTCTTTGGAGACAATTTTCATCACATTTGAATAATGTTTTGGCACAGGAACACTTTATCTCTAAGATCTGGAAACAGCACTTATATGCAGTTTTCTTACATTTGTCATGTTCGGTATATTCTGAAAGAGTTAGAAAGAAACATGTCATTTTCCTTTCTGCCTGACTGGAAGTTCTGTTAGTGCTTGTCATCAGCAGGGCAGAGAGACCACCGGAAACACAATTAGGCATTCTGCAATGACTTATCCACACTCAGAAATAACACCATCTTTTCCCCAAGAGACTATGATGTTCTAACATTGATGTCTGCTCTCTCTGTAAGAGTCATAAAAGGAAACTAACTTTACTGTCTCCCGCAGCCTACTAATGCGTGATGAAAGAGCCACATATCCTGTATAACAGAAGATCAAGTGCATCCGAAAGAGGAGATTTCATCAATGAAAGAGAGAGAACTTCTATCAAAACCTAGTGAAGACATCTCCCCCCTGAGATTTGTCAAGACCCTTTTTTATACAACAATGTGAATTACTACTGTCTGTATCCTGGTCTGCACAGCGGTCAGGGGCTTATCTGCAAATAGTGGCAGATCACCATGACAACTTACATCAGCCTGGTTGTTTAAGGTTTGTTGTTTCTGGTAGAAGTTTAAATTCTATACCTTCCTCAGTAATCATAACACGTGAAGACTGAACTAAGAGCCTATGCATTTATATTTACTTTCTGTCTACTATTGTATGCCTTTTGTGATCGCTCTCATTTCAGCTTGCTTCATCATATTTTTAACTTGTATTAAATTTCCACTACCAATAATGTGAGTTAGGCACTGCAAAAGGAACCATGAAAATGAGAATAAAGAAGTAGCCTTTAACCAAGAAACTTATAAGTGATAATCATTTAATGAGACATCACATATAAAAAAAGAGAAAAAGCGAAAACATGGTAAGAATACAGCTAACATAAATTTGTTGTACAGTAATCAGAATTTATGTGCTGTTTCTTTCTAATGAAATATTAATAAGCCATCAGTTGCACCAGCCAAACAACAAAAACTACAAGTATAAAAACAAAAAGGCATGAATGACTTTGTTTTAATTGTTGATTAATTTCAATCTCTCCTACTGTTGATCAACTGCTGTTACAAACAGAATATGTTTCTTTCAGTTTAGGGGGATTTTTTATAATTCAGCAAAAGATCTTTCTAGTTTATTCTTTAACAGAACTCCATCTCTTAGGATTAGTGGGAAGTGCTTGGACTGAGCAAAATCAGTCTGCTAATCCCAAGGATCCTACTGTGCATGCCATTCTAATCTCCTTACTAGAAATGGAATTACTGCTATTTTGAATGCGGAGGGCAACCCTTCTCCACATTAATCACCATTATTTAGCAGTCAGAAGAGTCAGATCCCATCCTTCACTTGACACATCCCTGAAATCAACAGTTATGAACTTTCAGTGTTCAAAATGGAAATTTAGAAGAGAGAGTATGAAAATTTTAAACACTTACCTGTTCAAATATGTATGGTTCAAGTGAAATGGAATAGAAACAAGTAATATTCAAAATCTCGGTACCTCAATGATGTGCCAACATACACAGGCTTATTTTGAACAGTCAGTATTTATGTAAAAGCAAGCTGTGAAAGGGAATGAGAGAGCCAAAGGTCCATCTAGATCGGTATACTGTCTCTGTAATCATAATGTTATGCCTTGCAAGAATGAAAATGAGGCATGCACATCTATTGCTTTGTCCTATCTTCAGCTTTTTTCACTTCAGTTCCTGATTTAAAGAGAAGAGATGCTTTCCTGTGATAAATACAGCTACTAAGTTATGACTATACAGAAGTCTACAGTATTCTCCAGACATAACAAAAGGGCCTATCAATAAGCCAATTCAGCCATCAGAAGTAATTTAGCCTATGCAGCAAGCTTTGCATAGGTTAGTTTCTCTAGATTATAGCTGAATTTTGTCATATGTAGTTGGGCCGTATTACTTCTGCTCTTGAAATTGGCTAATTTAAACCTAGCTCTACACTAACATGACGTCATTACACTGACTACAGCATAAAACAACGTGGCTTTTTGCAGAAATACTTCAGTGAGGTTTATGCTCCACCGGTAGATTCACCAATGCTCAAACACGTGTCTAAAAAAGACAAATGTTTCTTGACTTTCTCTGTTGACTACGGAGGAACACAAGCTGTATCGCTTGGACGCCTAATGAGCAAAGGTTGAAGAGAAGTGACACATATCCCACCTTTGTCACCTCAGCATGTGTCACTGTTTCCTAGTCTAGTTTTCTAATATGTCTAGTACTCTTTATAGCCTTTGTTATTTGGTGAAAGGCAGATTATGCTGGAAATCTAAACGTGGAAGTTTTTGGAGCAGGGAGATCAAAATGTATTCCTCTGGATCATAATGTTTAATGCAAGCACAAGCCTAATAGTTTATCATAACCTCAGTCAAAGATATTTAATAATGAAACACACTGTTGCTAGCACATGCTCTCTGTAGTTTTACCTCAGATTTTGACACATCAAGAATCTAGAAAAAAATCGTAATATTGTTATCACACATATTTACTGCCCCATTAATGCGGTTGTGTTAGAGATATAGACACAGGTCATGTCTTCGATGGACTGAGGCGTTGACATTGCTAGTATTTAGCCTTTTCAATTCCATTTAAAAGAGATATAATTAGATACATTAGATATAATTAGATGGAATCATTGCTGAACATTGTGGTAGGCCACACTGTCGCTGTACAACTTTTTCTAACCTTATTTATTGAAATATTGTCAATACTATGCATATGAAATTGACTTTGCAGAGACAGAGCTTTGCCAAAACCACATATCTGATAGTTTTGAATTTGGAGAAACTTTTGTTTCTACTCTTTAGAAACAACTTTCTTGGTCCAGTCTTTAGAAACTTTCACGTAAGTAATTTGGGGAAAAATAACTTGCTGCTTTGTGAAATGGGTGTGAAATGATAGGCAGACACCCTGAATCTGTCCTTGAATTGTATGTTTGACCCAGGAACCAGTCTCCAGAGAGTTGTATCATGATCTGAGTTCTATGATTCAAGACTATTTTCTAATGTAAGCCAGACTATGCTGTACCCCAGCATGTATAAAATGAGTAAAGGACTTTATTTACTCTAATCTCCAAGTAAGCGTTAAGCTCTTCACTCTTTTCTAATATGCATTTAAATGACTTTAAGTCTTCTTTATGTTCCAGTCTTAAACTGATACTTGATGTTTTGTATGGTTTGTGTTCAGGGAAAAAAAAGAAAAAAGAAAGATATTCGCTTCGACATTCTGACCCCAGAAGAAATAACATGAGTTTCATACTTATCGATCTGTTTTTCTGTTTTAGCTAGAGAATCTCTGCTTATAATTTTTTAAGGACTTGTAGGCATCATAGAATCATAGAATCATGGGTTGGAAAAGACCTCTAAGATCATCAAGTTCAACCATCCATCAAACACCACCATGCCTACTAAACCATATCCTGAAGTGTCATATCTACACATTTTTAAAACACCTCCAGGGATGGTGACTCAACCACCTCCTTGGCAGCCTGTTCGAATGCCTGACCACTCTTTCAGTAAAGAAATTTTTCCTAATATCTAATCTAAACCTCTCCTGACGCAACTTGAGGCCATTGCCTCTCGTCCTATCACTAGTTACCTGGGAGAAGAGATCAACACCTGCCTCACTACAGCCTCCTTTCAGGTAGCTGTAGAGAGCAGTAAGGGCCCCCCTCAGCCTCCTCTTCTCCAGACTAAACAGCCCCAGCTCCCTCAGCCACTGCTCATAAGACTTGTTCTCTAGACCCCTCACCAGCCTCGTTGCCCTTCTCTGGACACCCTCCAGCAACTCAAAGTCTTTCTTGTAATGAGGGGCCCAAAGCCAAACACAGTACTCAAGGTGCAGCCTCACCAGTGCCAAGTACAGGGGCGCGATCACCTCCCTACTCCTGCTGGCCACACTATTCCTGATACAAGCCAGGAATCCATTGGTCTTCTTGGCCACCTGGGCACACTGCTGGCTCATGTTCAGCCAGCTGTCAACCAACACCCTAAGGTCCTTTTCTGCTGGGCAGCTTTCCAGCCACCTTTCCCCAAGCCTGTAGCGTTGCATGGGGTTGTTGTGACCAAAGTGCAGGACCCGGCACAAGTGTTATTGAGCCTCCTGCAACTGACCTCAGCCCATCGATCCAGCCTGTCCAGATCCCTCTGCAGGGCCTTCCTACCCTCAACCAGGTTGACACTCCTGCCCGGCTTGGTGTCCTTCCAGTTGTGCCATTAAAATTTTTTACGTCCTAACAACATACTAATTAATGTTCTCTGATGGTTCTGCATGCAAAATTGCAGTGGAAAGTGTGTCCCAAAACAGAAAAGTTTGGAATTCTGTCCTGGTTCAGCTGGGATAAGGTTCATTTTCACCAGAAGCCAGGAGGGGACACAGCTTAGGGACAGCTGACCCCAAGTGGCCAAACAAACAGGGTATTTGATACCATGTGGTGTCATGCTGGGTTTGGAGTGGGGGAGCTGGGTGGAGGGAGGTTAATCACTGCACGGGAGCGCACTGGGCATCGGGCAGTGAGAGAGAGTTGCTCTGTGCATTCCCTTGGGTTTTTCTGTATATTCTTCTTATCAGTATTATCGTTGTTACTGTTCATGTCCTTTGCTGTTCTGTTAAACTGTCCTTATCCTGACCCGTGAGTTTTGCCATTTTCTTCCAATTCTCCTCCCCGCCCCAGCAGGGGGAGGGGCAGCAGAGTGACCGCATGGTCCTTTGTTGTCGTCTGGGGCTAAATCACAACAAATTCAAAAGCAGAAGTCAAGTGGTGTCTCTTACTAACTTTGGTTGATATGAAACCTTCGTTTAACACATCTGCCATCATATTTAAATAAAAATAGTTTGAATTTCAGAAAAGAATACGTACAGCATTTTTTAAAGTCATCTCTCACAAGAAAAAGGCTGACCACTCATGTTGCCTAGCAACTCCATATTGTTACAGAGAATCCAATTGTAATGGTTTGGGGAGTGCTAGTTAGAAGTAATAGTTTGCGTGAGGAAGATATTAATGCCTGTTCTCGTTAGGAACTGCACCTCTTTATTATCATTAACGTTGGTCAGCACTGTTCCAGGGTCAGCCATCTGCCTGGGTATGCCTTTGACTGCATGAAATGGCAGGTGAACATCGTACTATCAGCAGCGTATTGACGGAAGAACACTGTGCTTCAGAAATTAACAGGGGAACAAAACAGGACCTTGTTTGGGCTTTCACACTGCTAAGATAGTAACATATTGCACATTTAATAATATGTCCCGTCTGAGGATTTCAAAGACCTTTGCAAGCACTGAAGCTAGAGGTCATGAGTTGTCATATCAGTCCTCATGGGCAGGGCTTCCACTGATCACTTCTAGCATTTCTTTAATGTTTTTTCCTTTTACACAATTTTTTATATTGATTTAGTTTTCCCTTATCCCCTCTCCACTTTTTTTTTAGTCTTCCCTTTTTGCAAAGCACTGACAATTAGCACTTGGGATACAATTTAGGCATTAAAATTGGCATTAAAATTTTAAAGTTATATCTGCTCCAGCTCTGTGTTCCTAAGTAACATTTCTGTGGGCAGAGCCATTTTAGATAGGCTGACTCAGAAACAAACTTACTGGAAAAAAACAGGCCCTGGTGGGTTATTGTGTATTTTGGTTTTTTTTCCTGGATGTTAAATTTGTGCTTGAATATAGGCCTTTAAGAAGCTTACAAAGACAAAAACCACAGGCACTGCATCAAGACATCCAACTTAGATGATTATTTAAATTTGCTGAATTCTGACTTTTTATGTCCAAAATGTTAAGGTGAGTTCTGTTCACGAAGCTTTGTGTTTCCATCTGTCTTTTTTCTCTTGAGGAGCTGTATTTACGAACCTTTTATTCTTGGCGCAGAGGAGTTATGACACTCTGATATGTTGTAAACAAATACCATCTTCCAAGCCTGTAGTTCATGTTTATGATGAATACAAGCATAGCAGAAATCAGTTCCATCCAGATAGTAAGAAACTGCTTTGGCTTCCCGAGTAAGCATTGTCTTCAATCATGAAGCACCAATAAATATGCTTCAATTTAAGCTTGCAGGTAGCCCCACTGAAATATGACTTCCCTTGAGCTCTACAGAACTAATCTCTGACAGAAGCTAGAGAAAGACTTAAAAATGAAAATGCTATTTTGCCCTTCATGGTGTTTCCTCTCAGCTAATATCTGTCTATGGCTGAAGAACATACTGAGTGAAAGGGAATACCTGTACATCCATATTAAATAACCCCTTTTAAACTTCTCTTCCATTAATTAATCTTACTGCTTTCCACTTTCTCACTTTTAGCTTCTACAGCCACAATGGATTCCCAGTCTTACATCTGTGTAATGTGAAGAAGGAATTCCTTTTGTTGAAGTCTGCTGCCTGTTAAGCTCCTCTGGTATTTTCTGATGTAAGAAATAGTCCCCATTTCTTCCCTGCATATCTTTTGCCAGTCACTTCAGTCTCTTAGTGTCATAGTTTAACCCGGCAGCTGGCAACTAAGCACTACACAGCCACTCACTCACCTGTCCCCTTCCTCCCCACCTCGATAAGGAGGAAAAATGGACAAAAGGGAAATCTCATGGGTTGAGATAAAGACAGTTTAATAAGGTAACAAAGGAAATACTAGTGCTAATAATAATACTAGTAATAGTAATGATAATAACAATTATAATAATGAATATGTAAAACAAACTATATACAGTACAATTTTTCTCACCACCTGACAATGGATTCGCAACCAGTCCCCTAGTAGCAATCACAGAACCCAGAAATCACAAATTTTGCTAAATTCTCAAAAAAGTTGGAACTGCCAGACAAGAAGGGATTCATAATCATGGAAAACAGAAGAGCAGATATCTTCCTGCCCCCCAGCCAACCCCCATTAATAAACTGAGTGTGACGTCTATTGTATGAAATATTTCATTTGAAACCGCGGGGTATCTAAAACACTAAGCAAGAAATGTTGAGCTGGTGGCAACTGAACACACAATTCTGCACAGCTGCAACATGTTCAGGGATAGATATTTTAGGGGGCACACTGAAATTCACTGGTGAATAGCTCAGAAGGACAACAAAGGCATTCATTATTTCAGCTGAAAGGCCTATTGCTGCTGAATGGTGTAGTCCAAATGTCCTATCACTGGACAGATGGATCATTAAGGAATAGGATGTGCTGATGATGGAAGAGGTGCCTAAACTTAGAAGACATCATAATAAGTACCTTACTACATGTCTCCCATTCATTATACTCATTGAAAAGAAGCACTGCCTTTGTTTTCACTGTACCAGGCTAAGTCAGCTGTTAAAATACCAGGCCTTTATTGTCTGTATCTTCATCTGCATGCTTTCTCCACTGACTAGAACAGCCGTAGCTACATCATATTTCTTACTAGGGATTTATCTTCTCAGCATAGCTCTCACCATAACTCTGATGCATTTCTCTTTTTGATCTGAAACTTTTTTGTGGGAACTGTTGGTAGCAACAAGTATCAAGTTCAAATACATACATATTCCTTTCAAAATTAAGAAATATTCCACTTCTGGCTCTTGCTGTTGTTGCCCTGGTTTCACCTTTTTTCTTCCGTATGCCAGGGTTTTCGCTCCCTTAGCCTCAGGGACAGATTTTGATGCCACTGAGAGGCCCTAAATCAGAGAGCTGTGTGGAAAGAGCAGTGTAAGATGAGGCAGCAAAAAATGCGTCATCACTCTCTTTGTTCAGAAGCTGCATTTAATCCTTGGCATTCACTCTTGGTCCCTTTCTGCACTACAGTGCAGCTATGCGCTTGCCTGGCCACATACCTTGCTGAACCAGATCCTGATTCTGACCTGCACTTTGACTTCCTTGACCTCAGTCAGACTTATCACTACAGCCTTGTTTGGCATTCACCAGACTTTTGGCTGACCCTGTTTACCTTCACTGGCCGTGCTCCACTCACCTTGTTCCAGTACAGAGGGACTGTGCACTTGTCAGTGAGACCCCAGCCCTTGCTGGCCCTGCCATCACTGTCACTGTTGGCCCCCAGCTCCTCTTCCCATGCAGAACAGTCTGCCTTGCTGCTCCCTGACCATCACCTAGAAATTTGGGTAAGACAACCACTTCATCAGGCATTCTTAGTTAAGCAAGTTTTTTGTTTAAAATGAAAGAAAAACAAAACAACTATTCAGAAAAAAAGACACAATTAGATGTGGTAGCAATAAATAAATCCACATTTACATAAATAGAGACTAAACAGTTAGAATATCAATATTTTAGGTATAAATACTCTGCCACAGTTCCCATAGCTGAGAATATGTATATTAGCTAGATACACAGCTAGTTGACACAGCATTATTATCTTTTAGTGCAACTCCGTCATGACTTGTTGTCACTGGTCAGCAGTGCCCCAAAGCCCATGACTGTAAGGACAGTCTATCTCCCAGCATTTGGTCAAAGCACAGCCAGCATGTTTATGCTGATATACTTGTTGTCAGCTCTGGCAAGGAAGCTGGACTCATCAGTAGATGCTGGCAGAGAGCTTTTGTGTAACATGTTGTACCACATGGCTTCCAAATGAATACACAATGAATTTAGACGTAATTACACCAAGAATGTGTATGACATTATATTTAAAATATGTGTAGCTATACATATACTTCTTGAAGCAGGTCCAGAGGAAGACCACAGAAATGATCAGAGGGATGGAACACCCCTCCTGTGAGGAAAGGCTGAGGGAGTTGGGGCTGCTTGTCCTGGAGAAAAGAAGCTCCAGGGAGACCTTATAGCAGCCTTCCAGCACCTGAAGGGAGTCACAGTTGGTGAAGAGAGCAGTGGTAAATTGCTGTCCAGGATCTCTTTTTATTCTTTCAACGGTGCCAGTCACACTATGCATCTATTGCTGTGATAAGAGGTGACAATAGAGGCACTACATTTGACCCTCTAATGTCCTAGCTAATGATACAAATTTAGTTATTCCATGGTCTTTAAAGTACCTAAAGATTCATTGTGGCTGAATTTGACATTCAGAGAACAGTATCAACGTGTGTCACATGAAAACAATAATGTTTACTTCACTTGATTATTAAAGCAGTCCATTGTAATAGACTGTACAGTGCATGTATTCATAGCTTGCTTACACCTGTGGTTTATAAAAAACAGCCTATATAGTTAGTGGCAAAGCTTGTGTACAAATGTAGTAGATATCGCCTAAATTTAAAATGCTGATGAATAAATGTACATTTAGCTTAATTGAAGCTTCTTTTTGCATGCCAAAATTTTTAAATACATTACTGGTGTGTCTTTCCAAACAGCTGTGGCATTAGATTTTAAGAACCCAAAGAACATTAAATTACACAGATGAATGCACGTTATAAGATTCATAATGATATTGTGGATGGTTCCAAACTATGCATGTATATATTATTACCTAAACCTCAGCTTCCTTAAAGTGGAAGAGCTTCAGAATCTATTTTCTGAGGACAAGAAAACTTTTTAATAATATCAACCATGATTTACATATTACCAGCTGAATTATCGGAAAATATTTCCTGATCAAAAAGTCACAAAAATCACCATGTTATGTCCTTTACATGTTTTCATACTGAAGTGTCCAGCATCATACAGCTTTTTTCAGGTATCTCCCAAAATCTTCAATTTTGGTTTTGATATTTCACGTAGTTAATGCCAACGTTTTTTACAGTGGAATTTCTCTAGAAAAAGCTTAGAGGACTGGAACAAGAAGAAAACAGATGGCAAACCTGTCATCCTGGAATGACATCAAGTGAGTGTATTTGCTTAAGTATAAGATTTTGTTAGGATTTTGTTAGTTTTGGACAGCTAAGAAAAGTTAGCCAGTTCAGGTAAAGGTGGAAGATTCTAGTTTATTTCAAAGGAGGGTCTAAGGGACGACAGCCACATTCAAGGTATTGCCTATCCCCACCTCCCACCCAGATGAAGTGAGAAACCAAAAAGCACTCTTTTGCAATCAGTAGCTCTTGAACCCTTTCCTGTTCTAACGTCTCACCTTCTGTTGCTGCTTCATTCTACTTTGAAATTGTATTCCTGTGTTTATGACAGAATCAGTTGTCTCAAAAACACTGAGGTTCAACAGTTATTTTTACAAATTTCTTGCAAATATGGGATGAGGAAACACTCATATAGCATGTAAATATAGTTGATGGGGCTAGCGTCGGGGGGAAAAATGAAGGAAGTGCCTCTATTGTCACCTCTTATCACAGCAATAGATGCATAGTGTGACTGGCACTGTTGAAAGAATAAAAAGAGATCCTGGACTGTAATTTACCACTGCTCACTTCACCAACTGTGTAAATTATTGCATGGATCTTCAAAAAGATCTGCTAAGATACTTAGTAAGCACGGTCTAGTCTGACGGTCTAGTGTGCCTGCAGTCCTGGAGTCATCCACTACAATTGGAAAACTTAGTTATTCTCAAGCGGGGCTCCAGAGTAGGTCTGTCCAATACAGCTGGGCAATGCAATGATATCTCTTCCAAAGCAGTCTCCCATTGCCATCAACAAACTGAATATATTCTGCTTCACAATTCCGGCACCAAGGGAAGTCATTGCTTTTCTTTGGAAAAATCCTCTGAAACTCATTTGTTCCTGCTTGTAACTGTCTCTCCAGTGGACTGTGACATTAATTAAATATTATCTGTGTTTGTGTGCTTTAGTTTGATGCAGTTAACGTTTTTCCAGTGGACATAACTTCCTTCAAGATTAGATGAACTGAATGGAAGCTGAGCCAATATCTTGTGAGAAACAGAAAAAAAACGTTTTTTATGAGAGACCACTCATGTTTTAGTCTTTCTGTGGGTAACTGTTTTTTTCTGGTACATTTTTTAGTTGATGAGAAAATTATGTCTTTATTTCAAAGATACGGCAAGAAGTTTCTCAATGAGACATGAGTCTGGGTCACTGACAAATATAGTTCCAAACATTACAGAGTCAGTGTAAGTTCCACACTACTGTTACCAGCAAGTATTGGCTCCTTTCTTATATGAACTCTGGAAAAAATATTCCTGATTCTTCTCTAACATCTCTGCTCAACAGCACGTATTGATTATATTTTTCATGGTTATGGCTTCAGCTTGTGAAAGATTTACTTTTATTTTAGTCTTATTATTTTCTGACTTCTGAATCCAATTCTCCATCTTGTGTTCTGCCTTTTATTCCTCTCAATTAGTAATTATGTTTGGAATTTTCAGTTGCATGGGAACTAGATACTCAAATCCCATTAATCTTCAATTAGATGAACAGTTCTAATGGACATTCGGTTCTCATGGAGACCCAGTGAAAATCTCAGTCATTATTTTTGACTGACCCTGTTCTAATCTAACAAAATATGGCTCGTTCTTCAACCCTAAACTAATTTTTTTTTCCTTATTCTTCCTTTAATAAATATTGACAGGACCATCCATTTAAATCTTAATGAGGCATGTAGTTATGCCATGATCTCAGTGAAAACTGTTGTGGTTTTTAAAGTGTTTTTCCACTCTTGACAGACAACAGTTGACTATCAGATCACTCTGATACTATATTAGGCCTAATTAATCCATATAACTTTTTCCAAGTTAATTTCTTTCCAATCATACTGAAATTATTACAAGAAATCCATAATTTTCTTGAGTGCAAATCACATGACAGGGTTCATGTTTCCTCATTTCTTAAGGCAAAGACGTCTTCAGTCCCAGCTGACGTCTTTGTGTTGTTTGCCTTGAAGAACACACAACAGGAGAGAGATGTATGAGGAAATTTATCAACCTGGATCCAAAGAAACACTCTTTCAAAACAGATTTTTATATGTATTTTATTTACTTTACCTGTTTACTTCCAAAATATTTCTTTACCTTATTGGCCATAACACTGAAGTATTGAACACCTGGTGGCTATGTCAGTGACTCATTAAATTTGACTTGTCTCAGTTCTGTCAGCAGTTATAATTGTATTGCAAGTCTGAAATTACATAAAAGTAGTAAATAACTAACTAAAATTTAGCCTAACATCTTCAGCTAAACAGATGTCTCATTTCTTCCTTTTTCCTTTCTAAGAAGTTTTCAAGATAACAGAAAATCATCAGCATTTCCTTAATTCACTTAATTTTAGTTAAGAACTTATTTCAGCTCTACCTTTCCCAGCTTGCCACAAAAAAAAAAGGAAAAAAATGGATAAAGCTATTAAGGTCATAACAGAAGTTTCATATGGTCATACATGACATAGAATAGGCTCTTTACCTCTCTCTCTCTAGGAGCAATTACTTTCTTTAACAATTATTTTTTGTGCCTTTTCTAAGCTGCGGCTTAACCCCAAACCTATTCTCTAATCAGTATAACCATAAGTCCTTCTCCCATCACTGTTATTCTTCACTGAAGCTCCCTTTACTTTTGATGGGGTTTTTTTGACTGCTTCTGAATAACACTAAGTGTATTTCAGTGCTAAAAACTTAAAATATGATAAAAAATACAAATTTATTTAGATTTTTCTTTTCGTCTGGAAAACCACTTAGTTAAGTCTTATTTATGGAAAGAATTCATCAATATTCTAGTACAATTATACCTGGAAAACCTCCCAGTGAAACTAGTATGCATGAGGAAAGATATTATTTTGTCAGTATTGCTGATTTCCAAAACAAAACCTTTGTAAGCATTTTTATTTAATATAACTATTTACACACAGATACTGTTGGTTACATGTAGGAATTTTCTTTCTATCCTGCTTGCTGACAAAGCAGATTTTTTCTTCATAAGCCACTAATCCCTCTCCCTCTTACTGAAGCATACTTGTCAGTGTTGACACAGATGGCCAATTTCCATCATACACAAATTTAATAGAGCATTTCCCATTGCCTTTCCCATTCAGCAGGCCACACACAAAGTCCTGGACAATGTGAAATACAATTAACATGTTCCTTGTGAGAAGAGACATATAGCATGAACATATTTTACTTACTTCCTCATTCAGAAGTTTCAACAGCAGACTAATCAGGAGCTCTTTTTTAGTGGAAGAGGTTTGTTTTGGCCAGATTTGTTTGGGTTTTTGTCCAGGTGCTGGCAGCGGGTGTGTTGCCTCTGTATGGAGAGGCCAGGGGCTGCCCCATGTCAGACACAGCCAGCTCCAACAGACCCACCACAGGACACGGCTGAGCCCTTCAGCCATGAGATGTCTTAGGTTAAGCGTATTTAAGAAAGGGCAAACTGCCATGCAGCAGTGAGGAGAAAAACAACGATACTGAACACCAAGGCCAGAGAAGACGAAAGGGAAGAGGTGCTGCAGGAGCTGAGGCAGCTATTTCCTTGTAGACCATGGATTTTTGGAAGTGACCATGGTGAAGCAGGTATTCTCTGCAGCCCATGGGCAGGATCACAGCAGAGTAGACAAATATTTCCTGAAGGACCTGCAGCCTGTGGAGATAAGCCCAAGCTGGAGCAGGTTTATGCTAAAGGACTCCAGCCTATGGAGAGGACCCATGCTGGAGCAGGGGAAAAGTGTGAGGAGGAGGGAGTGGCAAGCTTCAGCTGGAGCTCAACTTCTTACTCCCCATCCCCCTGTGCTGCTGAGTGGGGGTGGAGGAGCTGGAAGAGACAGGAATGAAGGAGTGAAGTTCAGCCTGGGAAACAGAGGAGTTGGGAGGAAGGCATTGTTTTAATGTGTCTTTTTTCTGTACTATCTAAACCTATTTTAATTGTCAATAAATTAAATTAATTTTCCCCTAGTCAAGTCTGTTTTACCCGTAACATTAATTGGTAAGTGATCTCCTTGTCTTTATCTCAACCCGTGAGCTTTCCATCTTATTTTTGGCCCCTGTCCCACTGAGGAGGGGGAGTGAGAGAGCAACTGGATGAGTGTCTGGCAGCCAGCCGAGGTAAACCCACCACAAGCTTTTACATATCCTTGGTCCAGGGTACTTACCAAACTTATGATCCTAGTTTGGGAGCAAGTTTATAGATTTTTCCCAGATGAACAGGTAGCTTACTCTTTAGGTGCCCGAACTTTTACCATAAACTGTAGACTCTTTCTTTCTGTTTCTGAGTTGTTTTGGTTTTTCGGTTGTTTTGGTTTGTTTAATTAAGGTTATTTTGAATTATATGATGTTCTTTTATTGCTGAGTAGGATTATGTAAGTACATATCAAATATGATGCATTGTACAACAGTGACTAAGCAAGCATAGTGTGTTACAATAAACAGGTTCTTTGTATTAACAAAGGGTAATTTTGCACATACTGAAGTGTCACCAATCTGCATGATTTTGTGTGTTAAGAAATGAGATAGTTATAAGCTTCTCATTTTTACTACTCTATCAAAGTGCATCCACTGGAACTGTGCATACAAGTGGAAACCATTTGTACTGGAATGTGACAGTAAGAAATATTGTTCACTAAGTATTCCCATTACTCATATTAGGTAGAAGCAGGATGGCATCAAAGGAATCTAACTGCAGAGATATGAGTGGTGAATAAAACTAATTAGAGTCACATTTAGTATCTCTACGTGGTTTATGTCAAACTAACAGTATGCCTGTACTTCCCATGGCAAGTAATAGATCTCTTAATTTTTCCACAATAAACCACTATAGTTCTCCATCTCAGATAATACTTGAATAACGTGAAGTTACAAGAATTTTGTTAGAGAAGTATTTTAATGTTCTCTCTACCTTGCCAGAAGGAATGTTAATGTATAAAATCAGTTTTATAGTTAATGTTTCAATCTGAGGTGTGAGACAATAATAACTTCTATTTTCAGCACCAATATAGACTACATAGATTAAAAAAAGTACCGTGTTACTTATTATGGATAGACTAGTTGAAAAAAAATCTCACTGGTAATAAGAGAGAAGGATTTCTCACATTTTCTATTATGTAGGACTTATCCTATGGAAATAGAAAAATAATTCATCAGAATCAATGAAGTCACTCTGGGTTTAGACCATTATAAGTCAGAGCACAAATTGGATCATTGAGTATAAATATCAGGAATTAAAACCTTAATTTTTTCCTCATGCAAATTCAGGTGATCTGAATTATTGACTTGTTGATAAGAACAGTTTTCCTATGTTTAAATGCCTACAAAAATAAAATCAGAAAGAAGTAAATATGCCATTAAGTTCCTCTCTGTAAAAATACATGATATGTAAGATATATGTGATAGGTGATCCCATTTTAATTTTGAAAATGCAGACCTGTTAAATATTGTGAAGTAAATTTATCTACCTCAAATAAGGCACATTAATGGTAATCATTCATAGGAAAGACAGGCACCTCAAATCCGTTTTAAAGATGATGGAGAGAAATAGGCACCTTGTATCTATCCTAAAATAGAAGTGTTCAAAATTGGTGAAATGAAAAGACATGCCATTATTTTTTCCCTTCCTGAATTAAACAAAAGACTAAGAAGGCTGATTTAGAGTTAAGTGAGAACAGTTAGATCAGATTAATTCAATTCTGCCCTATGTTTTTAAAAAAACAGAGACACACTCACTTGATTTGTGTTATTTGTTATGACTTAAGGAGCACACACATGAACAGAAGATGTCTGGCAATGCCCACTTGGATATGGGAGGTGCAATTTTCTTTTCTACCAACAAAGACAGGTCAGGAAAATTGTGTTTGCATCCAAGTGCAATTGTTATCAGCAATGGTAGCAGAGCCTTCAGAAGAGCTGGTCCACTTTTACTCCAAAATAAGGAAACTGCAAGTAAAAGTTAGTTCCCATTCATCTGAAAATTATAGAAAAGACATTTACATGCAGATACATGACAACCAGGGCTGTTACATATCTTTACTTAATAGTATTTCTAAATAATATTCCTATTTAACACTAGATAACACTAATTATTATTGATATTTAGTACTAGGAAATATTAAATGTCTGCAACACGCTCAACCAATAGAATAAAACCAACTTGCTCAAAATTCCCTCAAAATCAGAAAACAATCTGCGTTTCTGTCTGAGCAAATTTTGTTCCGGTTGTAATTACATTGATGAATGTTGTAGATTAAATCTTCCTAATTCAGTGATGCATTATCACTGTTGGGAGGGAATTTTCTTCTGTTCTCTTGTGTTCACCCACACACATGCAAATATGAGCTTTTAAAGTGTTTATTCATAAAACACTGCAATTGTGCATTTCATGAAAAACACAAGCAAGGATCTAACACAATCGCTAGCTATGAATATACTAAAGAACTGTCACATTATTTTTAGCATCTTTCATCAAGCTCCTGTATAATTTGCATGTCAAAATGCCTTCTTTCAAAACTGTTAACTTCTTAGAGTCATTTATGTTCCCTAATGAAAGGTACTACTAGTGTTTTCCCAATATACAGAATCTAAAATATCATTATCTTCAAAATATCATTTTCATTTTTCAAGACAACTATATATAGGGCACATGGGATTGACATTTTCAAATAATCATGAAAATTAATTGCAAGCAGATGATTAAATATAGTTTTAATATATAACTAGCACCTAGTAATGTCCAGTAAGAGATTTCTGTATAGTCAATCACTTTCTAACAACTAGTTAACATCTTATTCTGGTTTATTGCTTACAAGTTACTTCTTTCCATTTTAAATTTGTGAGACCAGTTTTAGGAAGTTCTACATTTAAGATTGAGACACATATATTTCTATCAGCAATGCTGGGAACTGAAAAAGCTCATCTCATAAAACCAAGAATTTGTATCTGTCAGTAATGAAATTGATATGATGCTTTCTTGTTGGAAGGCAATGAACAGCAAAGTAATTTAATCTTCCACCTTTATAGGTGAGACATACACAAGTCTTACAAAATGTCTTTGCTACATTAAACGAATTTTTCTGGAAAAAAATAAGGGATGCAGTAATAATTCATAATGAGAAAATCTCTTGCGTCCTTAAGAACTAATCTTATTTCAGCTAATGTTGTTAGCAGAACAAGTTTGGAGACATATGTAAGTGCATTACTTTTGGATGTGTTCTACAGCATTGTGGTAAAGTGGAAGGCTTTTGAAAACATATTCTTACTCAAACATTCAACAGCTAGGCATGACATCTTAAGAAGAGAAAGTCAGACACAAAAGTGTACTTGCTGTCAAAAAGAGCCCATAAAACCATTATGGAAAGATACTCTTTTAAAAAGTCCTTGAGTATTTAAAGTAACAATATCATGTTTATCAACCACCATCTGGAAACTAGCCAGTTTTCTGTTTGCTTGTTTATTTTGACATTCACTCTACTGAAAGCTGCTTCAGAACCTCACTGTGCTCTGGAACAATTTAAGCATCCATTGTTCTAATGATGCCTCTCACTTAACAACAGAAGTGATGCCTCTCACTTAACTATTGAAATACATGTTGGACAGTTTTGTGTTCTGGCTAGAGATGTCTTCAAGCAAGTTGGCACATACTGATCTTTTTCAAAAACCAAGTGCCACATCATAAAGCCTACTGGAAGACTTCTGAAGTCTACAAAGGAAGTAGCTCTAATTTCATTCTGTTTTCTGTGAGACTCTAGACATAAAACAACCAAGTGAAGAGCCCTAACACTTATCTTTGCTGAGGAGTACTAGTCTATGCAAGCTTCTTCTAAGACATTGCTCCATAAAAGGATCGGCTTTCTGGAATTAAAAACCCAGTCTCCTACAAAACCCATAGGAATTCCCATGCTGGCCCCATTTTGTTTGAGTTTAATGGAATTACCAAGTTTAGCTCTTTATTTCAGCTTCAGTATTGTCCTAAAAATATCAAACTGGGATTACAAATCTAGATGATGTTCTCACAGCTGGGCAAACAGTAGGCATGAAGACAATTGAAGGCCTTCGAGAATTAATGGAGAAAAGGACCAAGAACTGTAAATGCTGGCCATGTCCTTTAAGTGTTGTATTTTGGTTACTTCTTATCAGGCTATTTTCTTCTTCCAGTACCAGGAATATGTGACTTATAACCGGGAGAAGTGAAGGAGCAACAGAAAAGAGTAGGTAGTAAATAAGTTGGTTTGCCTCTGGAAGGTGAAGAGCACCACATCAATGCAAAGGTTAACAAACCTTTACACAGTTTGTCTACGAGATGTGTGTTATTAAAATATTAGGTGCTTAATGGTGTCACTGACAATAGATTGCAAAATTGCATTCTGCTATAGAAAAAGTGTTTTGCAATCTTGATGCTTAAAACTTTGCGATCACTTGGTGCCTAAAAATTTGTTTGCTGGCACCAGTAAGAAGCTACCATCTGCAGATGATTCACAATATGACTCACCACAGCTTGTGCAGGGTGAACAGCAGCACATGAGAATTACTCTCTAATCAGTTAATTGAATCTCTGTTAAGTAATATATTGACTTTGTGTTGTTCTTTTGATCCATAAATCATTGTTACATAGTACTGATCCTTCTTTTCATACTTAACAGATCTGCTCTATGTCTGCACTATTATTAAAGATAACTTAGGCATCCATTTTCTTGCCATTTATGTTATCATTAAATATGATTGATAGAAAGCAAATATCCAGTTTAGACTGGGATTAAAAATTTTCTCATCATTTTGTGTTTTTGTCTTTTGTTGGACATTGCCTTAAAGAAGCACCTCTTGAGAAATCTGGAATTAATCTAGGCAAAACAAAGGAAAGGTAAGTAGAAGTATACTATCGCATTTTGCAAATAGGAAACCCAGAAAGATTAACTGTTTTGCACAGGGTGTCATACCTCCAACTGTTGAGATTTGGTTCCTTTATCACAAGAAAAAGCCTCTTCAAAATTCTGGGGTTTCTTGTATTTGCTTTTTTACAATGTCTACTCCCATAAACCAGTTTCTGACTTGTAAGGAAACGTTAGTGGATTTTTTATTTGTTTTGATGGGAAAGGGTTTGGGAGGTTTGGGGTTTTTTACTGTTGTGTGCAGTGAGTCGTCACACCCTGAACACACTCTGGAATAATATGAAACAAATGATAAAGTCAGTGTCATGAGCATCACCTGCATCATCTAAAGTATTAATTGTGTTTAGGGTAGTGTTAGAGAATAAGATAGAACTGCTGGAGTCCAGCCTTGCCCCCACAGAATTTTTCATATGATCGGACTCAAGCTGTGTAAAGTCAATTCATTTTCCTTTTCTCAACTTGTCAATATTGACACAAAACTTTTTCATAAGGAAGAAGAGACAGACCAGACCTACTAACAGGAAAGGGGGGAAAGAGGAGGTCTTTCATTACCAGCACAAGCTGTGCTGCCTCATAAACATTGAGTGATCAAATCCAATAAAGATAAACCCTTGAATTCCTGCTGCTCTACTGCAGTAACACACTGTGAAGGCTTCAGGCACTGGTTTGGGGGAGACTGAATCCCAACATATGGAGGGACTGCCAACAGACACACAGGAGAAAAACAAAGCTGAACTCCTGCATCTCTGTCTCCTGCTGCCTCTCTCTGGCCTTAGGCTGCAAAGCCATTTCACATGCTGATTTTTAACAACACACAAACAATGAAAAAAACAGACTTCAAAATCATTCTTAGTATACTGAGCAATTCTCTTTAAAGAAGCCAGAGAATTTGGTATGGGATAAAATGGAACAGGGAACTTAAGGTTCCCTGTGTAAAGCGAGGACAATTAACTGCCTTTTCTCTACAGAAATTTCCAAATTTAGGGTTCAGCTGCCAGAACTCCAGTATGTATGCAAAAGATCATATTTCTTATTCTGAAACAACATTTCCATGACAAACAGGGTATTCTTCTACCATTTCTGTAAGGCACAGACTGCACGATACCCTCCAAGATATGACCTGGGGGGAGGACCTGATAACTAGTATTATGAGAGCTGATATGGTTCCAAAATTTAATTTAACCATTTCTAGGTCCCTAACTATGTTTGAAGGAAGCAAGAAAGGAGGGAAGGAGGGAAGGAGGGAAGGAAGGAGGGAAGGAAGGAGGGAAGGAAGGAAGGAAGGGAGGAAGGGAGGAAGGAAGGGAGGAAGGGAGGAAGGGAGGAAGGAAGGGAGGGAGGAAGGGA
>Ga0065711_1032316_pt1 | contig 27555 bp, 19 predicted proteins | sample Hoacrofraction12_FD_59098 | JGI IMG/M metagenome (GOLD analysis project Ga0065711, IMG submission 59098) | Hoatzin crop microbial communities from Cojedes, Venezuela - Epithelial fraction 12 v2 (version 2) | ecosystem: Host-associated > Birds > Digestive system > Esophagus > Crop | place...
CTTAAGCAAAACAGTTAGCATAGCTGGACAGGCCGCTGGAAAGGACAGCTAAGAATAAACATGATGTGGGTTAGCAAAAACAAGATGTGTTCAAGGACATGGAGGCGGTCTGTTGCTATTAGCGCTAGTGCATAGTTACCAATCATAAGGGAATGTGGGGCGTGTGAACAGCGTGTGATTTATGTCTGTAGCCTATCCAAATAAGCATGATCACGTGTACAGATATGGAAAATGTATATAACCACGCAAGCAGACCAATAAATCGGAATCGACTGTGCATTGTATCAATGTGTGAGAGTCATTCCTGCCCCTGCATGGATGCTGAAACTCGGCATTGTGGTGACCCCGATGTGATACCGCAGCCGAAGAAGGCAGGGGACTGCCAGCTGGCGAGGTAAGCCGGGCTGCCCGAGAGAGGCAGGAGCAGATCCGCGGCACGCTGGGGGGGCGTGAATATCGGCAGTATGGGTTCCACTGTATCAGTGTTGGAAAAGGCGGCGCAGAAAAGCCTGCCGTAATTGGGGGACTGAGCCAACGTGAAGTTAACTGAAGGAATCAGTGTTGGAAAAGGCAACGCAGAAAGCCTACCGGAATTGGCAGATCGAGCCAACGTGAAGTTAACTGAAAGAGAGATATCGGGTCTATTATTGTGGTACCGCCAACAAAAGCTGATAGTAACGACAGATCGGTTGTTTGACTTGGATGTGTGGCAGAGAATCGGGGACTCTGTGCAGGTCAGCAACAAAGAGGAGCGATTATTAGCCCCTGTTTTTTGAGCTGTCAAATGCATGATCAGCTGAAAGAAACGAAAGCTCAATTGAAAGATTTTACAGAGAATTTTGAAAGAATAAAGTCTTGCAGTTTAAAATCCCTGAGGAAATCATTACTTGGAAATCAGTGCACACAGCTTTAAATGCTCTAAAACTTGTAGAAACTATCTTAGAAGCGGCTGTTACTCCTCCACCGTTATCTCAAAAGCAAGGACAGAGCTGCAGTCTTTTGAAATTTAACCCTACATACGATGAAATTCCTAACCCAACATGAGAAATGCGGGAGTTAAATCTGCCAGAACCTGATGATCCTTTAAATCGAGAGAAATGGGAAGTGGGGTGCAAAATCCAGCACCCCGAAAGTGTACAACAGGGTCCCTCTACAGCAATTGGCATACCCGACCTGAGATCAAAGCAGGGTGAATTCCAGCATAAAACCGCGCAGTCCATCAGACACAGCACAGCCCGCAGCGCCAGCAACCACCACACCAGATGGGTCAGTGAACCTTACACCTGGTGGGGCACATGTCCCCCCCGGGTAACCGACAGCACTGGATGGATGCTGAAACTCGGCACTCCTTCTTCTTTATAACCTGGAAATGTGTGCTTGGTCTTACTACCTGTCTTTAACAAGGTACTAATGTACCTCCACATCCAGGATCTGCTGGATAATAGCTACAAGAAATTCCAATATAAGGCATGAAAACAAGCCTGTGGTGAGTATTCACTCTGTGGCAATTAGCTGTGCTTTGCTGTAACATACTCTGCACTTGCTGAAGGCAGGTTGGCAACAGAGATTCCAGTGGAGCAAGGCGTTACCACTCGGGGACTCTGAAGAAATTTGCAGAGGAAAAGACTGGCTATTCTTTCGAGATCATAAATGCCTCACAGCTACTCTGTACCCTTGCAGACAAGAGCCTTCCCTCTCTGTCTGCTACTTCATCTACTCAATACCCACCAGTTAATGCACAACACATGAAGATAACTTCTTTCCCACAGCGGCAGTGTATCTTGTTTTCTTATTCCATGCAGTTTGTGGGGTATCTCCAAGACATGGCTAGGAAGAACAGGAATTCAGGTTATATGCCATGGCCAGTCTGACCTGAGGCTAGAAATCTACCCAATTCTTTTTCACATTAAATCAGTTTCTGAAATCAGTTTGTCTGGCAAAAAGAGACATTCAGCTTTTACCTTCTTTACCTTTCTTTTTCCTTCTGCTTTTCTGTTACGTTTTAGGGGATTATTTCACTGAAAAGGATTGGATCTAATCATACTGCAATCAAATGAAGCCCTAAGAGATTTCTTTCCTTTATCATCACCCTATTATTACTTGGACCACTAGAAAACAGGAATGTGCATAATTACAATGCTTTTGGTAAGGGAGGAAGGAACAAGTTACATATAAAGAGATGGTGTTAAAAAAGAAAGTGTAATTCAAGAAATTTCCTAATGTGTTATGAGAATTAAAAGAGCAAAGAAAAAAAATTAAAAACCAAGTTTACATATACATCTCTTCAGTTAGTAAATAGCATCAAAAGAGTATACAGTGTTCATTGTACAGAATTAAATGATGGGTAGGTGTAGAATCAGTTCACTATCTTCCTCGAGCAACTGAATAGAAGAGAGGGAGTGAGGAGCATGAGGGAAGAGAGATGTTATTCTGATGCTTTACAATCCACTAAGACGTGAATGACAAAGCTGTTTATAGCTCTTGGGTGATTTGTCTCAGGGCAGAGGTTGTGCATACTGGAAGACTAGCCACTATATAGATAATATGAACTCAAATTTTTAAACAGATTACTGTTCTCATCATCTCCTTGTATGTAACATGCCACCTGAAGTTCTGATACACTGATGAGAAGGTAGAAACAGTTAGAATTATGAAATAATAACTGCCACAGTTTTTTCTGAACGATTAATAGAAGAGCTCAATTAAGTATGATTTTAAGTATCCACTTGAAGAGCAGTTGGCTTGTTTGCAGAGTATAATAGCATTTTTCAGCTGTTATGCCACCTGTCCAGCTGAATGCTTTCAAAGCTGTGTTTATAGAGGCTTAAATATATACAAAGCTCTATTATAACAATACTTTGAAAACACGTGGACAGCAAGCACACATAAATGTGTTTAGAATAGTCTCATACACACTTTGTATTTATACACACAGATGACAAACAAACAAAAACACACATAAGAATGCATTGTGTTTATAAAAATACTTTTCCAAACCCATGCAAAAAAGAAGTCCCTTTATTTTGTATATCTGGCATGTGCATTGTCCCTCATGAATAAATACACTATTATCCAAAAATCCCAGTGTCACATCATATGCTATTTATGGTTTTATTTTTTTTTATTTTAATGAGTAAAAATAAACAGCTATTGTTGTTACAAAGGATTTATAATTGAAATACTGGCTATGTTCATCTAGATATTAATAAAGATGGCAAGGCAAACATAATTGCTTAATTTATTTGTTTTAAATGCAAAAATTGTATAATACTTTCCACCAGATTTTCAGATTTGAGAGCTGCATGAAGGAAGAGCTTCAGATATTTTATCATCTTTTTTTATTGAAAAGTAATTTTCAGCACAATTGCTTGGCATTCTTACAAAGAAGAATGCTAATTCTATGAAAAAGAAAGAGAGAAAGAGAGAAGGAGAGAAAGGAATGAATTAGGAACATTGAAAATTATATGTACTGTGGCCATTAAAATAATTTTTAGGAAATTTTTGAGTAACTGAGTTGGCCATTGTGGCCACACCCCAAAAAACCCACAACAGTAACTTTAAAAAACTAACAAGGAATTAATTAAATAATGGTAAATCCCTGGTGGACTTTGTTAGAGTTTAATTCCTTTCTGACAACTTTTATGCTGGCTGTCATTGAAAAGAATAGCAGGCACATTTTATTTAACCCTAATGCATGAGGTCAGACTTCTACAAAAGTTATACAGAAAAACAAGTTCAATGGACAAGACATGCACAGGCCCACGGTTTGTACACACAATAATTTCCAGTACCCTCTTGTCCTTACTCCTAATAAAGCATAAGCCTTAACCTTCTTCCTGACAGTTTTTAAATTTAAAACTTCTAGCTTCATGTCAAGGCTATCAGTCAGCCTTAAAATTCTACTGCTCATCATAAACCATATGAATGGCTATGTTCTCATTTCTTATGTCAACAGAAACCTTCGCTTCAATCTCAAGCCTTGAACCAAACCTGAGATCAACTTTTATTTTGCTTGTTATGTCCACTCTCCCAGAATCATTCGTCTAGTTGATGGGCTTCTGACATGAAATTGATGGCAATATCTGTAATATAGCAGCCAAAAGCATTCCTTCTAAAAATGTCTCCTGTTCCCATCATCAGCATTAATCAAGATTCCCCCATTTAAGTCCCTGGCATCCACATTAATACCACAACTTGCATAACCTTACATTCCTAAGAAAATATAACACTATTATTTAAAATGTCTAAGTATGAATGTACATTTGACATTGAGTTATTCATTTCAGCCTCAGCTGAGTCTCATTCTCTGGAGATATTCAAAACCTGCCTGGACGCGGTCCTGTGCAACCTGTTTTAGGTGACCCTGCTTTGGCAGGGGGATTGGACTAGATGATCCACAGAGGTTCCTTACAACTCCTACCATTCTGTGATTCTGTAATTCTGTGATTCTGTGATCTTGTGATCCTGATTTTCTTCTGTAGTTATAGCATAGGCTATTCCTGGGAAGTTCCATATACCCTTAAAAACTTTTTGTTTTGGCTGGATTCAACAATCAGTGAATTCTTTCTACCAATATTCTTATGCATTAGTGAAGCTTCTGCTAGTAGTTCACATATGTGAAATTCTATGGAGATCAGTATCAATTGTAGTAATTTGCCATTAATTTAAGAGGACTGGGCCTATCTTAAAAAATATAAAACTAACAAAAGTTTAATGAGGACATATAAGAAGGAAGATGACTATTCCCACTGGTTTCACTATGCTACATTCCAGTCCAAATCAAATATCCAAAAATTTGCACAGAAATATAAGACAAGTGAGAAAAGACTGCTCTTTGGACCAATCCTTGTAGTTGCACACTTTGATCTGGCAACCTTTTTCAGCAGGAGGTTGACAGTTACTACTGGGGGGCTAAGCTAAGATGAGAAAATGAATCGCTTTTCACACTCTTTAGTCACCCATATTTGATGTTGCTTGCAGTATGGCAGATGATACTGTCATTTATTCCCACTTACTGTCTGACATTTTACACAGGGACTAATTCATTTCAGAAAGCTTTGATTTTATTAATCACAGTGGAAGCAGCTTTTAAACTTCTTGTGATATATCCTTGTTGACTAAAGCATTCCAAAAACAAAGAGGCTCAGATTTTCAGCAGCAGAGCCAGAGAATACATACATTGAAAAAGATTCAGTTATAGTCAGAAGAGGGAAATTTATTACAAGACATGAATATCAACTGAAAAAAAAAAAAAGGCAAGAAGGCATGTATAAAGTCCTTTATGTGTAACCAGTCTAGAGTATATTCAGCATATTGCCTCAGTTATGCAAGAGATCTGAGACTGGAGCAGGCTCAAAAACAAAGGAAGAAAATAACAAATCTTAATCTCAAGTATATCGTTCAAGGAAGTCCTCTTACTTCTGCTTACAACAAAAGTTACCACTGCAAAGTTATGGCTTTCCTTTCTTTTTCAATTTAAGTTTAAAATACTAAATGAAATAGATCTGCTTGCTGTTTTGCTAGAGGATTAAAACTTGTTCTCTGAGGATTTTTTATTTCTCATTTTCTTCTATGCAAAATGGTAAAAAAAAATAATAAAAGGGAAAGAAACATTACAGGAATAAAAAGACAATATGCTGCACAGAACAAATATATTACTGTTCACTTTGTTATGTTTCAAAAGTGAGTTTTATTTCTGTTATGTCTCATCTCAGCTGTGTCTTAGTGTGTGACTTTTCTATTTTATGCCTCTGACTCTTTCTTGTGAAAAAAGAAGAGTGCTTGCAACAGCCAACCAGCTTCCATGACAAGAAAAAACAAAATTCCGATGAACCAGTACAGAACTATAAATCACAAATGTATTCACACAAATGATATTTTCACATTGCCACTTGGAGTCAAATGCAATAATACTATGCTGGGAATACAAAATAAAAAAAATTTGTAGCAAAAGCAAGAAAGAAGAACCTTTCATTATCATCGTCCACCTGGCAGAACTATATCACATGCCAAGATAAACAAGCAAAATTATCACATAGACTAAAATAAGAGAGATAATTATCAACTATTAAAAGACTCCAGCAAATCTGTATTGCAACAATGTGAGGGAGACAATTATTTTTGTATGCAATTTATTACGTCTTCAGAAATCTGAATTGTTCCTGCATGTAGTTTTATAGAGCACAGGAATTACTTATGTCAGTCTATGTGATACCTGCTCAAATTTTTTCCCCTAGAACAAAAGCCAGGGCTTTATAGATTTTCTTGTCCCATACGTTCTAAACAAAACGTTAAGGTATAATCACCTTTGCATTTCATAAAGGTAGCATACGATACAAAACTCCAGACCTAAACACATCTTTATCACATAAAAAAGGCAGATTGTCATGTGATTTTGATGATGAATCCCATACCATCCTGCTTTCGGCTGGGATAGAGTTAATTGTCGCAGGAAGCTAGGAGGGGAAACAGCCAGAACAGCTAACCCAAACCAACTGAAAGGATATTCAGTACCATATGATGCCATGCCCAGTATATGAGGTGTTGTGGGTTTTTGGAGGATGCACATCCCATATTACAGCCAGATTGTAAGCTCTCTCCATCATGTGACCTGGAAGAATGATTTCAAATGGGGTCCTGAGCAATGACAAGCCTTCGAACAAATTAAATGGGAGATAGTTCATGCAGTAACCCTTGGGCCAGTCCAGTCAGGACAAGATATTAAAAATGTGCTTTACACAACAGCCCGGGAGAATGGCCTTACCTGGAGTCTCTGGCAGAAAGCAGCAGGGGACACTCAAGGTCGATCTCTGGGTTTGGGAGTCAGGGATACAGAGAATCCGAGGCCCGCTAAACTCCAACTGAAAAAGAGGTATTGGCAGCTTACGCAGGCGTTCAACCTGCTTCAGAAGTGGTTGGCACTGAAGCACAGCTCCTCCTAGCACCCTGACTGCCAGTCCTGGGCTGGATGTTCAAAGAGAGTGTCCCCTCTATACTTCATGCCACTGATGCTATGTGGAGTAAGTGCGTCGTGCTGCTCACACAGCAGGCCCGAATGGGGAAGCCTAGTCGCCCAGGAATTCTGGAAATGATATGGACTGGCCAGGAGGCAAAGATTTCGGAATGTCGCTGGAGGAGGTGACACGTGCTGAATAGGCCCCTCTGTATAATCCACTGCCAGAAAATGAGAACCAGTATGTCATGTCCACAGAAGGCACCTGTTGCATTGTGGCAAGGCACTGAGGGTGGAAGGCTGCTGTATGGAGTCCTAACTGACAAGTCATGGAAACTGCTGAAGAAAAAGCTGAGTCAAGCTAGTCTGCAAAAGTGAAAGCCATCCAGCTGGCTTTAGACATTTAGGCATCAAGAAAAAGGATGAATTGTCTATCTCAATACTGACTCATGGATGGTGGCAAATACTCTGTGGGGGTGGGTTCAGCAATGGAAGAAGAACAACTGGCAGCGCAGAGGCAAACCCATTTGGGCTGCCCCATTGTGGCAAGATATTGCTGCCTGCCTAGAACAGTTGGTTGTATAAACATGTCATGTATATGCCATGTACCCAAGAGTCAGGCCACTAAGGATGATCAAAACAACAAGCAGGTGGATCAGGCTGCTTAGACTGAAGTGGCTCAGGCAGACTGGACTGGCAGCATAAGGGGGAATTATTTATAGCTCAGTGGGCCCATGATACTTCATGCCATCAAGGACAAGATGCAACATATAGATGGGCTCGTGATCAAAGGGTGGACTTGACCATGGACACCATCGCACAGGTTATCCATGAATTTGAAACATGAGCTGCAATCAAGCAAGCCAAGCGGTTAAAGCGTCAGTGGTATGGAGGATGATGGCTGAAATATAGATATGGGGAGACCTGGAAGATTGATATCTCACACTCCCACGAACCTACCAGGGCAAGTACTATGTGTTCACAATGGCAGAAGCAACCACTGGATGGCTGGAAACCTATCCTGTGCCCCATGGCACTTCCCCAAACACTATCCTGGTCCTTAAAAAATAAGTCCTTTGGTGACATGGCACCCCAGAAAGAATTGAGTCAGACAACAGGACTCACTTCCAAAACAATGTCAGAGACATCTGGGCCAAAGAGCATGGCATTGAGTGGGTGTATCACAACCCGTACCACACACAAGCCTCTGGGAAAATCAAATGATACAATGGACTGTTAAAAATTGCTCTGGGTGGTGGAGCCTTGAAACACTGGGATACTTGTTTAGCAAAAGCCACATGGTTAGTTAACACCAGAGGATCCACCAACTGGGCTGGCCCTGCCCAGTCAAAACTTCTACATGCTGTAGAAGGGGATAAAGTCCCCATAGAGCACATAAGAATATGTTAGGAAAGACAGTCTGGGTTAGCTCTGCCTCAGGCAAAGGCAAACCCATCTATGGAATTTCTTTTTCTCAGGGACCTGGGTGCACTTGGCAGGTGATGCAGAAAGATGGGGAAGTCCGATGTGTACCTTAATAGGATATGATTTTTTGTGAGAATAGCAAATAAATTAAATTGTATGATGTTAATTGCTAAATAATCCTGTCACTGTATGTCATCACTACTATAGGTGTTATGTGCCACATGAATGGTATTACAGTGAGAACCACCCAAATTAATGAAGGATGAACTTTGATGAAACTGAGCAAAGTGCAGTGCTGATGGAAATATAACCGGTTTTAGCAAGGAGCACCCAGCCACTTCCTCAAGATTGACATCTTCAACCCGCAGACTGTGGGCGTGGGTCATGCCAGATACACCAGCCACAAGCTCTGGATGCAGCATGCAGACAACATAATAGTGATTTCTGTATGGGATAAATCTGTTTGCAATAAAGACAGACACTGGAAAATGTGAAGAAGCAGTTGTAAACAAGAAGAGAAGCACCAGACAGACAGACTTTGGTGAGATGTCACCTGGAGTACTGTATCCAGTTCTGGAGCCCACAGGAAAGATGTGGACTTGTTGGAGCAGGTCCAGAGGAGAGCACAAAACTAATCAGAGGGTGGAACATCTCTCTTACAGAGAAAGGCTGAGAGAGTTGGGGTTGTTCAGCCTGGAGAAGAGAAGGCTCCAGGGACACCTTCTAACAGTCTTCCAGTACCTGAAGGGAACCTGCTGGAAAGCTGGAGAGGGACTTTTCTACAAGGGCATGTAGTGATAGGATGAAGGGTAATGGCTTCAAACTAATTCAAGATTTAGATTCAATATAAGGAAGAAATTCTCTGCTTTGCAACTGGTTGCCCAGAGAAGTTGTGGATACCCCCTCCCTGGAAGTGTTCAAGGCCAGGCTGTATTGGGCTTTGAGCAACCTGGTCTAGTGGAAGATGTCCCTGCCCATGATTTAGGTGTTGGAACTAGATATTCTTTAAGGTCTCTTCCAACCCAAACCATTCTACGATTCTACTATTCTATGAATAGAGTGATCAAAGTCAGTAACTGCCTAATCCTTGCTTGTTCTTTTGGTATTCCTGGGAAAAAAAGCCATTTATACTTCTCAGTCATAAGCAGGATCACACAACAGAGTATGACAACGTATCTAATGTTTCTCACCCTCCTAAAAACAGCTTAAACTGTTGGGGCAACGGTACTAATAGTGGAGCTCTGCTTCTGTACTTGTTCTTTACACAAACTTCTGAAAAAAAAAAGAAGTGGAAATTATTTCCTTGTAACTGGTGAATTCAATTGCACTTTTTACAGAGGTTGTATTTACTTTTATTGACAGCACACTAGACTGCAACATTTTGTTCAGTGAACATTTATATAAACTAGAAAATTACTTTAGAAATGGTAATGGAATTGTAACTCCAGAAATATAAGAGAGATACAAGGGTGCATCCGTAGAACTGCAGTACATTAAACATCCATTGTTTTATTTGATAAGTAGGATCACAGACACTAAGATCAAAATGTAATCATGAAAGAGAGTTTAATTAAAACAGAGTTCTTTTATATCAGTTAAAGACATACTGCAAATCAAATGGCTATGCACATGCCTGCTATATGCGCTGTTAAGAGCAATTTGCTTCCTTGTGATTTGGCTTTATGAAGTGCCCTCTGCTGATACATACAGTATAGAGTTACATATCCTACGTGTGATTTTTCGTCTTTTTTAGGTTTGCTTATTACAGTAAGCTGTCAACTGTGTTTTCACTGTTACCATACTGCTAGAAGTTGTGACTTGCTGTATGCATGAAAATCATAACAAACATGCATTAGAAAGATGATTTAGGACAACTCAAACCTACAGAAGAAAGGAAAGATGTACCCACTGAGTAGCACTTAGCCAGTTTGTAACCCCATCATGTTACTGGCTGCCTTTTCAGCGTGCCTGACTCCACCCTTAAGACATATAGTTCCAAATTTTATTCTGATCAGAGTAGCTGGTATTTTGGTGAGTTGCCTCCATAACTTTAAGAAATGGTTTATATTACAGAGAACTTGGACAAATCTCTTCTTTGAGGAGATATATCTCCACAGTAAATTTAAACACATTGCTCTTCAAACAAATACAATATGATATGAAATGAGATAAATCTTAAAAGAAGTTTTGGCATTTCCTGTTGTTGAATTCATTGGGGCAGAGAGGGAGAGAGGGGACACAAGTATTTTTGAAATCATGTACATTTTAACATCAACCCAGTGCATGTTACAGTTACAGAGACCAGGAAAATAAATGGGTTTTTATTTAAAATATTTAGATGCATTTCTACAATATTTAAGGAAATTTCTAATTCACTGCTTAACCACAAGAATCAGTAAGGTAAGATTAATTCTATTTTGGTGGTTTCTATAAGGAAACATGGAAAGTAATTTAGCAAGAATGGGCCATAAAATGAAACAGTTATCATTCCATTAGCATTTTCAGTCACTGCTGCATTTACAATATTTCTGTGATCATTTTCTTAATATGATAAAAATAATGGCATAATGGAAAACAGTTTGATATGAAACAATCATATTTTAATAGGTTAGACTAGACTCTTATTTACATATGGCATTCATATGACTTTTATTTGGTAAATATACTTTTAGGTTAGAAATTTTTTTCTGATTTGGAAGGAAAAAAAAGTGTTTCATGTCCTTAAACTTCCATTTGTTCTCTCTTATTGTACCTGTTTTGTTTAGCGACTTGATGCTATGCATTTTAACAAAAACTCTTTTGAAGATCTTTACAAAAATCAATGGTACAACACATCTCATTGTTAATAATAATTAAGGAAAAAAACCCAACCTTTCCTGCCAGAAGTATTGCTGTTATAATCTCACAACCGAATGTGGTTTAACCAAAAGAAAAATGCAACCTGTAACACATCACATATAAGCTTATCAGCTACAGAAGGGCTCGATAAGATTCACTGAAGCAAATGCCTGTGACCACAAGCTGTGGGTTTCTGGTGCTTGCATGAGTTCAGAAGTGGCAACATTGGATTTACTGCCCCAACCCATCAGATAGAATGAGAACTAGTTTCTTGAAGACTGTTTGTGCTATGTGCTCTCTGCAATATAAAGTTTTGATGATATGAAACTCGGTCATGGCAGTTATGAGAAGTTCATGCATGCTTGTTCTGGAAAACATGCTTATATGTACAGAGATACGCTTATCAGTGAAGCAGTTTGTTGGTTTAATGTATAGCGCTGGGAAAGCTGGTACAAACTACATTAGCAGAGCAACATTTATTGGTACATGCCATGTGTGTCTAATGATATTTACCAACACAGAAATGATAGCACAGTAGCACAATACAGAGACCTCAGTGCAGGAGTAAAGCATGGCCAATTTCAAAATGCCCTGTACACTGCAGTAACTTGCATATCATTTGCAAATCTACTTTCTGAAAATCTGGAAGGCAATGCCTTGTAACCAGTTTTTACTAGTGGACAGTAATATTATGAATCCTCAGGGAGAAATACTACCACCATCCGAAAAAGAAAAGCCAGGACATAAATCAATTTCCTTACATCCCCCCTCACTAAAGAAGGAATTGAATATGCATCTGAAAAGAAATGCATGATCTACAGGAACAGAGATGACTGGTCCGTAAGTTACAATGTATATCTACTGATAGCCAGTGCACATCATGCTCTCTCCAGCAAAGACCCTAAATGCTCATTACATTTTGGTACTTTAAAACCTCATTAAATGAGTAATTTTTTCTACAGAGTTCTGACCCTGTTCAGTGGCTCTGCAGAAGTAAACCACCAGCAGCCCCACAAGATTTCACTGGTGATCAACAAATCTTCTCTTCCTTTCATATGCTTTGAACACCCTTTTGTTGTCATGTTCTTATTCATGCTACATAATTTGCACTATTTGACACACCGTGTCAGTGCTGCTAAAGAGTAGCATGCCTTTTAGATTCCATCTGATTTAATATCACCCTTCTGAGTGAGAGAGAAGAGCAATAACATGGAGAGACAGCTTATCATGACTCAGATCATGCACAAAATTATTTCAGAGGTTGCCTAACAGTCAGTGAGATGTGTTGTCAGGAAGAAAGACTAATAAAAGCTCTGACAACCCAGTTAGTTTGTTCTTATCAATTTGCAATGTGCAGAGTATTGCTTTACTTCAAAGTGACTATTACAAACTCGTCAAATTGTTAGTCTACTTTCTACAAAAAATATCCAAGCACCAGAAATCCAAAACCAGATTCTGGAAACCTACCAGCACATTTGGGAAAGTAAGGACTTTCAGCACATTTCATTTCTCAGGTATAACAGCAGCAGTACAAGCTTCTGTTTCACAGATGCCAAAAGATCATTCTTGTTTGCCATTTTTATGGGCCACCATTTTTGAGAGGTAAAGGCACTTAGTCATCATGAGAGTCAGTATAATATTTCATTTTGAGAAGGTAGAGAAGTTAGAAATATTGACTGAATTTTACTTCTGTTATCTGCATTTTACCTAACAAATTCCCACCGTACTTTCAGTAAAGGGTTCTGCTCACCCTTGAGCTGTACAGCTTCCTACTGCAAATACATACAAAGTAATAACATAGACCCGAACATCCCCAGGTGAAGCACAATGCAGAAGACAAGTTTTTAACTGTAGACAACTGTTAATTTCATTTTGTCCTCTGATGATGATATTTAAGTTTCTCACAATACCGGTTCAGCACAGGAAAAGTAGTTACATACTCCTTATCCCCTTATTTGCTTCTTCCACAGGAGAGCTGCCACCCTATCACAACCCAGATCTTCTAGCGCAAAAAAAGACAACATACCTCCTAGGCTAGCAAGTTAACATTGACTGATTCTTACAACTAACATTTCCTTGGCGGGCAAAGAAGAGAGAAAATGAGTGATGGGTGGGTCGAGGACTGCTGTATCCCTGACTCTCTCATTCCCTTTCCAAGAAGCATGTTGACCAAACTCACACACATGCCTCAGCATACCCTGGAGGCTTAGACTCCAGACACGCAGCCTGTGGTCCTGTTCAGAGTATGTATAGCTCTCTTACAGCCTCTGAAACTCTGGTGCGCATAGTGTGTGTGTGCAGATATGTGTATGAAGAAGAGAAGGACAGGCTGGTGAAAACTCCAGTTTTGATTCAGTAAAGATTCAGGGTACAATTCATACCTGGAGCAAACATCAGTGAAAACCTGTGAAAATATTTTCCTGGTGAAAGAGGCCTGGACCAGATGATCATCCAAAGTTGCCTTCACCCTTTTCCCTAGGACTCTATAATGGTTTGATTTTTCTTCATTAATGATTTTAGTAAAAAGCATAGGCTATTTAGAAATGGCAGCTAAATAGTTCTACCAGTTAAGGAAGGATCTGTAATAACAAAGCACAGGAAAAGTACTCTGTTTTTAAGAAATTTAGTAAACTAAAATGCAGTGTAAATTATAGAGAACCATAAGGAACTCTGAAAATGCATGAAATTCAGAAAGCAGATACATCTGAACATTTTTAAATACAGCATTGTTACTTTGGCATAATAGCAAATGCAGTTGATGTGCTATTTATTTACTGATGCAGCCCATTCTAATGGATTTCAAAATGACTGATGTTAGATAAAATTTAAGAGCAGTGAATTATTTAATGTTCCTAAATGGCATACTTGACTACCTGTCACATTTTTGCAGTAAAACATCCAAAGGCAAATATGCTACTCCTTTATACCAGAATAAGCAGATGAGAGAGAAGCCCTTATTTGATTAAAAAACATTAAATCCATGATGACAGAAACTGTATATAAAACAGCAATATAATGAAAAATAATAATATAATAATAATAATATCTGAACACTAAAATCATCTAGTTTCAATGTCGATAATGATTACAAAAGCAATACGAATTATGGGAAGACTTGTCTTGTGGCTCAGATGTTGAGAACAAACACAGCATGATCTCAATCTTTCTTAGACATATGCAGCTCAGCTACGAGACATACCAAGACTGAGATTCATGGCCATACAGTTATCATCAGATCCTGCAACCTTCACTATTATGAGATGACTTGAATGATACTGCACCGGAGGTTTAAGCAACAAAGACTTTCAACAGTTCTGGTTCTCTTTTAAAGCACAAAATACATAAACGGCTTGGTTGCTACAGTCACTTCTTAGCAACAGAAATAAAAGAGAATAATGGCCTAAAAAGACAGAGCAGTAAGCTCATGAGCAACTTCTATAGCATGAAAAGCTTGTCAGCAGGGTAGATGAGATTTCAGATATGTGAGCATCTCCTGTCACATATGGGGAGCTGTCACCTAGAGATGCAGGGAAAATGTCACACAGTATGCACAAAAAAGACTCAATATTGGTTCAAAAAGCAGCAAGCTTTATATATTCCAATGTAACAGAGATGTGTGGGTGCAAGAATCATAGAATCATAGAATGTTTTGGGATGGAAGGGACCTCTAGCCCAATCCCTCTGCAGTGAGCAGGGACATCTTCAACTAGATCAGCTTGCTCAGAGACCCATCCAACCTGGCCTTGAATGTTTCCAGGGATGGAGCCTCCACTACCTCTCTGGGCAACCAGATCTAGTGCTTCACCACCCTCACTGTAAAAAATTTCTTCCTTATATCTAGTATAAATCTACCCTCCCTTAGTTTAAAGCCATTATTACTCCTTGTCCTACCATAACAGGCCTTGTTAAAAATATTTTACCCATCTTTCCTATAGGCCCTCTTCAGGTACTGAAAGGCTGCAATAAGGTCTCCCTGCAGTCTTCTCTTCTCCAGGCTGAACAAGCCCAACTCTCTCAGCCTTTCCTCACAGCAGAGATGCTCCAGCCCTTGGATCATTTTTGTGGCTCTCCTCAGGACCCGCTCCAACAGGTCCATGTCCTTCTTGTGTTGTGGGCTCCAGAGCTGGACGCAGTAATCCAGGTGAGGTTTCAACAGAGCAAAGTGACAGCATCACCTCTCTCGACCTGCTGGCCACACCTCTCTTGATGCAGCCCAGGATATGCTTGGCTTTCTGGGCTGCGAGTGCACATTGTTGCCTCATTGTCCTTCTGGTGTGTCTGGTGCATCCCATCCTTCTGGTGTGTCAACTGCACCACTCAGCTTGGTGTCATCTGCAGACTTGCTGACAGTGCACTTGATCTTGCTGTCTATGTCATTGATGAAAATACCAAACTGTACTTCTTCCAGTACGGACCCCTGAGGGACACCACTTGTCACCAGCGTCCACCTGGACATCCAGCTTCTAACCACTACCCTCTGGATGCGACCTTTCAACCAGTTCCTTAGCCACTGAACAGTCCACCCATCAAATACATATCTCTCCAATTTAGAGAGAAGGATGTCGTGAGGGATCATGCCAAAGGCTTCGCAGAAGTCCAGACAGACCACATCCATAGCTCTTCCCTTGTCCACTGATCTAGTCACGCCATCATAGAAAGCCACGAGGTTGGTCAGGCAGGACTTGCCCTTGGGGAAGCCATGCTGGCTGTCTTGAATCACCTGCCTCTCCTTTATGTGCTTTAGAATAGCTTCTAGGAGGATCTTTTCCATGATCTTCCCAGGCACAGAGGTGAGGCTGACAGGTTGGTAGTTCCCAGGGTTCTCCTTTCTACGCTTTTTAAAAATGGACACAGTGTTTCCCTTCTTCCAGTCACCAGGGACTTCGTCTGACCCCCGTGACCGTTCAAATATTATGGAGAGTGGCTTGGCAATTCCCTTAGGACTCTGCGATGCATCTCATCAGGTCCCATAGATTGACCTATGTTCAGGTTCCTCAGGTGGTCACAAATCTGGTCTTCCCTTTAAGTGGGAGGGGCTTTACCCCTCTGGTCCCCATTTTGTGGTCCATCGACTTGGGAGGTGTGAGGTGAGAGGTTGCCAGGGAAGACTGAGGCAAAAAATTTGTTGAGTACCTCAGCCTTCTCCTCGTCTGTTGAAACTAGGTCGCCACTCTTGTTCATTGGGGGGGTATGCTTGAGTTAGGCAAAGATTCAGGAAACAGTGAAAAGCATAGAAATAACTACATGCCCTGTCAAGAAATGAGGAAAAAAAAAGGAGCATGGGCAGTTGGGGGATGGGGGTGCAGGGAGGAGAGGGGTGGCTAGAATGTAGATGAACTGAGAACAGACTGGATGAAGGAAGCAGGGCCAGGACTTGAATTATGAGATCAGGTCTGACAGAACAGTTTGATTGTCCAGTGTTCATGGGGACGTTCAGATGTCCATGGAGCTTCATAATATCATCTCCCATATTTTTTCCTTCAGTATTCCCACCTATGCTTCACTGACTCACTGTTTTTCAGTAGATGATATAGCGATATTATTAAAGGAAATCTTTATTAATCAACATAATCACAAATGTACAGGTAACTGCAAGTCTTAGTTTTCAGATGAAGAGCTAGAAGGTGGCAAATATAGGAATGATAGGGTAGGACTTTGCAGATGTTAATACAGAATAATAAGATCATCCCAGCTCACTGCTTGGTCTGTAATAATCAAAAAGAGAAAATAAATTGTCTGTATGTGGAAGAGTTCTGCCAGGATGCAGCTACAGTATTGGCAGCAGGAAGGACCAGAGTAAGGTTTTAGGAATCTCTTAACACTAGCTGTAGTCCTCATGAAAGGATATGCTAAGATTTTGGTGATGGAGAGAGATCAGCCTGTTTTTAATCCTATCATCAAGTACAACAGGAAATAATTAGAGATCTGGTCACTGCATTAAAAATCGTTTCATAGGTTAAACTGTGAAGTCCTTCCAATGACTTTCAGTCTTCTGAGTGCCAAAACTGCCACCTGGTCTAATAGCTAAAAATATGCATTTCATATACCTTTCAGAAGTCTAAAAAGGTCATTTGGAAAAAAAGAAAAAGGAAATTAGAAATGCAGAATCATTTGGGGGGACATTCTTGTCCTCTGTATTTACCTTGTGCCATGTTATATTACCAAGAGGGTAAATGAAAATAAAGGTATTATTTTTTTCCTATGCACAGTTGAAAATCTTTAGTACTAAAGAGACTTGTCAGATTGACAGCCTGGGAGAATATTGTCTGTACTAATAAATCCAGAGAATGAATATTATATTAGATGTGATAATGCAAGCTCCCTTAGACTAGCCCATCAATGTGTCTTAGTCCTGACCTGAAGGGGACTACCTCCAGAGATGGAAAAAGTTCAGTCTCATTAAGCATGCATCTATCAGCCTTTTTGTTAGAACTGCCAATCATGGATATCAAAGTAATAGTGATGCCACTCAAGGGTCACTGAGAACAGCATTATTAACAGGATTTAGATAAAGTAAGATGCAAAACTGAGATTACAAAATAACTTTGTTGCATAGTCTTATTTTCTATCTGCCAAACATTTAAACAGTATTTACCTTTCTGTGGGGTTGTTCACTCCCCGTATAATTACTGACCTAATAAAAATACTCTAGTAAACAGAGAGTAATTAGCTACACAGTTGGTTTGGAAAATGAGGTTTTAGTATTCCAGGACTCTTTGAAATCAGCTTCAGCAAGACTGATTTATAAACTCACTTTGGGAAACTAGTTGGCCTCTATTTAAGATCAAATTTCAAAGCCATTTTGGCTTCTTAGTACTGTATTTCTACTGGAAGGCTGTGATCTCTTACTACTTTCAAATGTTGTCATGTCTGGTAGCAGAAAAGAAGGAAGCAAGCAAAAATTTCCTCCTTACATTTAAGGCTAGATGAATGTCCTGGGTTCAGCCAGGACAGGGTTAATTTTCACCAGAAGCCCGGAGGGGACACAGCCGGCCGGCTGACCCAAACTGGCCAAACAGAACAGGGTATTCGATACCATGTGCCGCCATACTGGGTTCCGGTTGGGGGGAGCTGGCCAGGGGGAAGGCAGTCGTAGCTCTGGACTGCATGGGGCATCGGGCGGTGAGAGTTGCTCTGTCCATTTTGCTGCTTGTTTTGTATATATTTCTTATCAATATTGTTGTTGTTACTGTTCATTTCATTTGCTGTTCTGTTAAACTGACCTTATCCCAACCCATGAGTTTTTGCCTTATTTTCTTCCCATTCTCCTCCCCACCCCAGTGGGGGGAGTGGCGATAGAGCGACCGCATGGACCTTTGTTGCTGGCGACAGGCCAAAACTACAATAATGAAATTTCATCTACTTTGACAAAAGTCAAGCCTTACACAAAACTTTAAATTGTGCTACCCTGAGACCCCACTGATGTTAAGACACAATTTTGAAAATCCAGTTAATCCCAGACAAGCAAGATCTGGAAAAAACTGATACAATGTTTTGCTTATTTGTTGTCTCCTGGGAACAAAGGAAGGTGGACTGCACATATAAGAGAGGCTCCAGTTTTGATACAGATTTAGCAAAGCATTAAAGAATAAGTTTGTCCATTTTCTATGTGGTTCTTGACTGTATAGAAAGGAAATCGTTGAAAAGGATCCTATAGTTTTACCTTCTTCCTTTCAAATACATAAAAGAAAATCCTCTTGAGAAATAACTAGCAATGAGGATTTCCTCAGGGCAAGCACATTAATATATTCCTGATCATTTATATTCTTAATAAGACTGTATTCAGATTTAGTCATTCATACTTTTGGAGAATGTATTTCTTTTCTGTGTTTTATCATAGTGTGTCAAAATTATTCTTACTTACTTAAAATGCTATGACATATAAGAAAATACAAAAAGGTTTCTTCATCCCTGAGACCCAGAGATTTTAAATGGGCCGCTGTACTTCAATGAGTGTTGAAAGGCATCAAAACGTATCTTTCACTTTTAATAATTTGAAACAATGAAGGTGATAATTCATTATGGAAGCCCTGGAAAATGACACAAAATAAAGCAGAAGGATTCTGTTCTGTCTTGATGTGGTTACGATCTGCCTTCTGCATTTACATTGTAATTTGAGATACTCAGGGGATTTGGCTTGTCTGCATTTAGTCTGGAAAGCACAAGAATATATACATCTAGGTGTCTATGCCTCTGTAAATATTTGGAGAAACTTTGCCCTTAGGATGTCACAATATGTGCTTTGCTATTCTGAGAAAAAAATACAAGCTTTAAAGGCAAGCAGTCAGTTGAAGAGGATTCCATTAAATGTAGGACAGAGATGAACCAAAGACCTGAATGCAAACGAACCCTCACTTCAGTAGTGTGAAGATAGTATCTTCAGGGGGTTCATTGCTTCTTATCATCTCTTTCTTGTGCAGAGGCTGACCCGAGCCTTCATCACTGAGGTGAGGAGGAAGCGCAGGAAGGCAGAAGAAAAGAGAGACCCAGCTGAATAGATTGCGATCTGTAATAAGGCAGAGAAATCCCAGAAAGTTCATAACCAGCATTTCTGTCACAAAGGAAAAAATGATGTCCAGGGAGACACTCAGCAATGTAGCACCACAAAGACGTGTCCCAGCAGTGGCTGTAAGCATGCAGTTAGTGGAAGCAGGATGGCTTCCATAACCATCCCTTCCTGTTTCTGTGGTCAGAGGTAGAAACTCATTCGAAATGTGACGGAGTATTTTTAATGCAGCACTACATAGTACAGAATACACATGGGCTAGATGAAGGGCTTGCAAACAGCCAAGCTCACTCCAAGCTGCCTTAATTATCATCACTGATGTTGCATTGTGTATATTATTGTTGCCCACATTTTTCAAGATTGCACAGAAATAATTAACTGAAGTCAGAATCTAGAGACTAATTCAGAGCCTTTGACATGGAAAAAAAACTTTGGAATCCCTCACTTTAACTTCCCTGAGCTTTGACCATTACCTTTGTAAGAACTCGTGTTCTTGTAAGCACCCATCATTATATCTACCACATATTTTTATTCCTACTTCCTTCCTGAGGCTTTTAAAATAATTTGGATTTTTACATTCATGCTGTGATCAAGAAAAAAATGTTAAAATAGTGCTGCAGTATCACTGTGGCTGTATAAACAACAGAGTAGTAAATTAATTCACAGCATCTATAATGTTTGATCACCCAAGGGGAGAGACACATGAAGAAAATCAGTATGATCTAAAAGCAATTTCTGAAGCTATTTCTTCTGCAGAGATTGTCTTGTAAGAGACAATGAATTTGATAAATTTCAACACATTATTGTTGGGCCATTCAGGATATGAGTATGAACAAAGCTTTAAATTAGAGATGGATCAGAAGAGAACACTAGAAATATGTGTACAGCAGAATATGAGGCATGCCTGGCATAGATATTGGACAGGAACAAGTGTGGTAGATTCTGCACCATCAGCTATTTCTATGAAACCATTGGTGCAAGACAAGAAAAAGCCCAACTCATAATCACATCATGACTATTTTGTCCCTCTATGACAGAACTAATAGAACAGCACATTTCTTTTAACCTATATTATTTTGTTTCCTACACAGCAAAATCAATGCATTAAAAATTCTGAACTGTCAAAGAGTGCTATATTGTGTAAAACTACAAATGGCATCATTATGATTTGCATTACATTCTGCTAGTAAACAAATAGATGCACAGAATCTGTGCATTCTTATGGTGCATTCATCTCCTAGATGGAAGCACAAAAAGTCTGGTTTCCAGAAACACAGGAGAAAATTGGAAGTTAAGCTTAAATTTAATTGATGATGAATAGGAACAAGCTCCAACAGATACTAATGGGAAGTCAGGCAAAATCCAAAGGAAAATAAACCCCACTGAATCCTCATCTGAAAACTTGGGTACTTTAAAAGCCATTGCTGCCTCTATTTGTGTTAATTATGTAAGCAACTAAAGCTGCACCACTGGGTGTATTGAAGACGTTGTTACTTTGGCTGTTCTGAGCATATTAGACATAAGTAAAATCATTCAAAATGCACAAAGCAGGCCTCCACTTATCTAAATCCCCACAGGGCTCTATTTAGAAAACGTATTCAGAGCAAAATTAGTGTATAAAGACAACACTGATTTTGGCACTGCGTATAAGTAGAGCAGCCCAAATCATTTCAAAGCACAGCAAAGGAAGAAAAACAGAGAACACGACTCTGTGGCCCACTGATGACAGCATCTCTGCTGTAAAAGGGAACATTTGTTTGCTTCAGAGAGTGCTTACACATCCTGTACTTATTAGCCACTGGACAAAGTGAAATATATGCAAGCAAGTACTGGAACGGAGCAGTGGAATCTAGGACTTCTGCTGCGTAAATGCCCTGAAAAAAACATCACTAGGTCACCACCTTTATTTTGGGTCCATCTGTCTCATATTCCTAATAGCACAGCTTCAGCAGCAAAGTAAGACCACTTTCGCTTCAAGACTTTAGTTAGGGTTTAGGTGCTAGTGAAGAAGAAGGAAGGCAAGGGGTTTATATGGCAAAGGATACTTGTTTTCTAATTTTCTGGGGCAAAATGTGGCAACAATTGAGTTGTTATATCATAAAGTGGGTTTAAACAATAATCACTACAACCATCATTTTTTTTTTCTTCACCTACTAAACCCTCACCCTGGTGGTCTGAATGGACACTCTGCTTAAAGATATACCAAAGTGCTAGTGGGTTAAATTATATGTCTAAATATAGTTTAGAAATACCTTAAACGTGATTGGTACATTTTAAAGCAGACATTAGAATCAAATCAAGTGAACAAGCCAAAAACTCAACAAGCAACTCAGAATCCACATGGACTGAAATTTTGAGCTTAAGTGGGAACAGTACAGTACCAACTCTTACTACCCACCTGAAAAGGACAGCAATTCTTACTACAGGGAGATCAAAGTGACTGCAATAATAAAGAAGAAACCTTCATTATCCTATATAGACCGAGCAAATAGTATGGTAAACACAGCCAGAAGATCAGATTATTAGATGGTAACAGTACCTTTCTTTAGGGAGAATTTAAATTAAAGAGATCAGATGAAACCCTAGATTTGATCTTGAGAGACATGCAACATTTGGCTCAACATCTTTAAGAGGTGCTATGAAAATAGTCATAATGGAGACCCAACGTGACCTCATAAAAGCAAGTCGCCCTTACAGACCTACTAGAATTCACTACACAGGCCAGCAGCTGCAGGAACAAGGATCATCCATTTCACACAATCTACCTGTATTTCTAAAAAACCTTCACAAGTCACTTACCAAAAGTTTCAAAGGGAATTAAACAGCCCTGTGATAAAAGAAATGTCACTGCACAGATAAATAATTGATTAGGAGGTAAGGAAGCAAAGTTCAGGAGTGGAGAAGGGCCACTGGGGAATTTTCACTCTGGTTTGTTCTGCTTAACACTTGGAAAACAGAGTGAGGAAGTAAATGACAAAGATTTCTACTAAAATTAATTTTTCCAGAACAGAAAGGATGTGAACAAGTGTGAACAACTTGCGTCAGAGACTTCTGAAGTGAATGACTAGACAATAAAATCTCAAGTAAAAGTCATCACATATGAAGAAATGTCCATGTGGAAAAACAGAAGTATTTACTTCATGCAGAAAAAGATAACTGAGACCATCTTGGAAATGTGATTCTATGATTATAATGTAGAGCTCTATGAGAAATGTCAACTTCCTGTTCAGGATCGATCAAAAAAAATCCAAATCATATCTTAGGAAATATTTCAAAAGGGAGAGGGAAAAAACAAAATATTATTATGCCTTATAATAATTCCCTGTTTCACCTGCCTCTTGAATACTTCTTGCAGGTTGGTTCCATCTCAAAAATTGTACTGTAGAACTAGGACAAGTTCAGAGAGGTTCAGGGTGATAAGGATGATCAAAGTTATGGAATATTTTGTCATTGGGAATGGGTAAGTGGGCTGTACTTTTCAGCCTGGAAGAGAGATGATAGAGGGTGGAGTGACTAGCAATCATAAATAGACAATAGATGGCAGATAATAATTGGTTTTCTCTCCATCATCTAAAAGTAGAACTGACTATATTAACCCAGTAAGATCCGAACTGAAGAGAAATAAAAGGAGATGATTCTTCAGGCAACTTGTGGATGAGCCATAGAACTCTGGGCACAAGACTTTTTGAGTGTCGACTGTTTATCTGGGTTTACAAACAGTCTGAATCAGTTCATGAATGCAATAAGAGTTACTTTAAGAACCCTTAACTCAGAAATGTGGATGTGGATTTAACAACATACATGTGTCCATTCCAAACATTTGCATATATAGGCCATATATGTTAAGAAAAGGGCTGAGAGGAAACAAGTGGAAGGGGGAAACTTAGCTACATGTTTTGGAATGAACTACAGTTCCTTGCAAAAACCTCACATGCCTAAAAGCAACACCATGTAGATAGCTGCTAAAAGGCTGAGAACCTAGACTACCTCATTCATGTCTTGTTAACATTTCCTCAGGAAAGCATTTCCATACTTCCTTTCACTTTACTGATTCCAAAAGTTGCACACATGTACAATCCACCAGATGGTCCAGAAAAACTCAATCAGTGAGAGCCCACATACTATTCTAAATTTCGAACAAGCAACAGAACTTTACATCTCCATGTTTGTCCTTTAAAATTCTTTCTATTTCCACTATATCAGACCAGAAAAGAAATGAATTGCCTTTCTGAGAAAGTCAGCTATTTTGTTCCTTACAAAAAGGGGTAAGCACAGCCGAATGGACAACATCCAGTTCTAAAGGATCAATGATGGGGTTGGAGATTTATCATCCTTGGCCAAGGACTCTTCCACTTACTCTATACTGATTGCTCATTATTCTGTACTGATCTCTGTATCAAATATTTACTCAGAAACACTTCTACCAAATTTTCACAAAGGTATTTCAGCCATGACATAACTGTCAGCTTAAAATGTATTTGCAGCTATGAACTGCATAGGCTTAGAATCATGCTTTAGTACAAGATAGTTAACCTTGTAAATTTCCACTTTCATCTTTGCTTTTGGATTATGTTCTGATCTTCGTCTAACTTGGAAGATTCTAATACAGAACCTCCAGCTGCACTGTTGAAGAACTTCAAAAAAAAAAAAAAAAAGCAAAAAGAAGAAAAAAAAAAAAAGAAGATAATTTATTGAACTCCTATTAGGGACTCAGAAAGGGAGTGATCTCGTATCACAACATATGTTAGCAAAATCTGTCCTTCCACTCAGCCCTTTCAACAGGTGCTTACACCTTGCACTTAGGACAGTCTCAAAATGTCTCAGTTCTTGTTTATGTACTTAAATAAGTGAACAATTTTCAAAATAATTGCCTTAAGTAACATCTCGCCTACAGATTATTGAGCTGTTTAAATCAGGTTTAGAAGCAACATATTCTGAAGGATTGTGGCCAAGCCAAATCTAATTATGTGGCTACTGTGCTTAAAATCTGAACTCTTAAGTCATTACAGGACTGTGTTGCACAAACTGGCCCTCACACAGTCAGAAATCTCTTCACTGTTTTCCCCTACATGGTTTAAACAGATGATTTTCTAAAAGACAATACTAGCCTTCTCCTGGCCAGAGCCAGGATCACTTCTGATCACTTCAGTCCCTTCTGACAGATGTTTTTTCAATTGTACTTCAACCTCGGTGACACAAATCTCACTATCTTTCAGAAGCTTTGTACAATTTATACAAATAAAAAAAAAAAAAGACATGACTCTTCCATGTTGATAGAGAAATCAACAAAATCATGTTGCCCAGAGAAAACAACAAAACATTTGTCAAGATGTATTTTTTAAGCAGCAGCAACATTTTTTCAATTGGGAAATAAAAACTGTTTTGCTACAAATTCCTTAAGGTTATATTATGTTTCATATGAGAAAATTCTAAGGAAAACAAAGAAAGAAGTAAAAAATAGTAATTAGATGGCGACTTGTACAAGAACATTTTCCCCCTGTTATGCTAATCATATTTAGCAAGAACAATAGCTCATTTCAGTGTGCACTGTGCATACAAGCACAAATACATGTAAATTTTCTATTATGTCATTCATGTTTATAGCCAGGAAATGTGCCCATGTTACCATTTGAAAGATCTGGAGAATAATTTGCATAAACACACAATTAACTCAACATTTCATTTGTAATCCAAGTCTCCTTCAAAAACAATATTTAACACATCATGTCCTCTCTATAAAGTATGGTTGAAGACCGCTTCCAACAGCAAGCCCTGATGTCATCCTGAACTTCAGATATTTCTAGAGTAGTTTTTTCTACCTTTATTTAAAATCTTTCATTCGTCTCTGAAATTCTTTTACTCTCCTATGACATAAACTCTTTTAAACCCTTTGCCAAACACTTCTGCAGTTTCTCAGTGTTATGAACTTGGAATACATTTCGTGTTGGGAGATTAGATAATGCTATTGCCATAACAGAAGGGAGAAATCTGTGATGAACAAATGACGTTTCTCTGAATAATGTTTTTCTTATAAAACCACATGGAACTTTTCAGTCTTAATACAAACATTACTTTTTCAGTTCTTAAACCATGTCATACCTAGTAAAAAGTTGATCACAATACTGAAATTACCCTAATAGCAAATACACACCTCTATAAGAACAAGTCACATCTTAGACTCCAACATCAGAATTCTCTGTCAACATCCATCTGGTGCAAAATGGATGTATGCATATGCACATGCCTGTGTCTATATCTGTTTTACCATTTAGTTAGCACTTTTATTCTGCATTGACTCCATAACAGGGATAAGATATTAAAGTAACATTTATTTTAAGCAAAGTCACCCAACAAGATATTTTTGCACAATACATACAGTGTTTAATGTTGTATGGTAAACATGACTATAATTCCAAGTGCTGAAAACTTCTGTGGCACAGCAACACACAATTAGCCAAATAAGAAAAATGTAGATAGCGTACAATATAGTCCGCTAGCCAGCTGAAAGGAGCTCTGAAAAAGCCTGAAGTACATTAACCTTATTCAGAAATCATTGCAGATTTCCATTGTTAGTAATTATGAGGAATGTCTCTGAAATAAAGTGCTCATTTAATTGTATCATGCTCAATAAAGACAAATAATAGATGCATGTTAATATGATATGATTATGTGTATAGGTACTACACACAATTTATTGGTCAACATTAATGTATTACAAATAAGCATGTAAATAAGAAAAATTATTCTAGCCCGGTGCTCTCAAAATCTTTTTTCTGTAGGAACAAGCAAAAATTTCTCTTTGGGTTGCCATTGTAATCATCTGTTTACTAGCTCTAACATGTTCAGGGATAAAAAAGTCCACCTTTGTGAAAATAATAAGGATTATCATATTCAGGTATTTTCGCTGTCCTACAAAGTGAAACTTGAAAGAATCAGAAGTCAATGAAGGAAAAGCTGAATACTGTATGTCTTCATGGGTACGCGGAAATGCCAAAACTTCAAGCTAAATAACATTAACCTAAGGTCATTCTGTTTGATATTATAATGTATATTTTAAATAATATTTAGTTGTCCCAAAATATCAACCAAGGGGAAAAAAAAGTTAGTTAGCAATGAGAGAAAAAGGGGAAATTCTAGACTTTATCTAGTTTCCACAAGGGCGAAAAATTTTCTTTGAAGTCTAAACTTTACAAAATTCAGACACTGAATTTCTCAAGTCAGATGAGTTGTTTTGCTTATTGATCACATATTTGTGCACCATATATTTAATGTGTGGGATTTTTTCTCCTGGTTTTTATATGACAGTTAAAGTTTGTTTGGTATGGGGAAGAAAAACGAGACACAGACATCTAGCAATCAAGGGTGAGGCAGACAGTAAGCATTTACTAAGACTGAACATTTAAAAACAAAAGCCAAATAAAACCAAGTCTAATCTTCTATATAGGAGCTAGAGCTTATAAGCAGACCAAGCACAGCTCCCATGCTTGGGTTCTTTGATTTGTCCAGTGGCAGGTATGTGGTGCTGCAGACTACTCAGACCTGTCTAAATCTGTGGGTAGTTAAGGCTTGGGGGTCTGAAGATGTCGCGCTGTACGGAAAGGTAGTGTCCCCCCCCTCTCCTAATAGCCAATAGCGTTTAACCCGTGAAGTAAGCAGACGGAAATGATGTTGTAAACCTAGGCTATATAACGCTGTGTTATTTATCAATAAACGCCATTTGCCGACCACCACATTGGTGTCTGCGTGCTGATGACCCGAGCGGCCGAGGGGTGGGTCGCCGAGCCGTCCCTGAACCAGGTCGCCACGCCAACAAAGGCAACAAGTGGTGCCGAAA
>Ga0065711_1032318_pt1 | contig 27553 bp, 17 predicted proteins | sample Hoacrofraction12_FD_59098 | JGI IMG/M metagenome (GOLD analysis project Ga0065711, IMG submission 59098) | Hoatzin crop microbial communities from Cojedes, Venezuela - Epithelial fraction 12 v2 (version 2) | ecosystem: Host-associated > Birds > Digestive system > Esophagus > Crop | place...
GGGTTGGAAGGGACCTCTGTGGGTCATCTAGGCCAACCCCCCTGCCGAAGCAGGGTCACCTACAGCAGGCTGCACAGGACCTTGTCCAGGCAGGTCTTGAATATCGCCAGAGAAAGAGACTCCACAACCTTCCTGGGCAGCCTGTTCCAGTGCTCTGTCACCCTCAGAGTGAAGAAGTTCTTCCTCATGTTCAGACGGAACTTCCCATGCTTCAGTTTGTGCCCAAATACTTCTCAAGAGACACTATGAAACACTGGAAGCCAGATGTAAGTGAAAAAGGAATATGCAATGAAAGGCACTAGACTGACTAGATAAAATCCCATAACTAGCTAAGCTTAGCCTAAATTCCAAAGAATACAATTTCTGTCACATTCCCATCATACGACACTTATAAGTATACATAGCAGCTTATGAAGCACAGAAAACCCAACCTTCATGCTTGGAAGATAGACTTTTAAACATATGTGTATAACAATATAAATGCAACTACAGTAGCAACATATGATTTCAAGTACTACCTCATAACGTAATTCAGACAACAATTTAAAGAGTGTTAACAGTGACATCACAAGGTCAGGCAGGTATGTCAACAGCAAAAATTAGTTTTCATAGAGTATCATTTATACACAAATTATTTATTCAGGTACACGATATATTCTGTCTGGGAGCTTGACCTCTGCATTGCCATCTGCTGATTGTAAATTTTGTAAAAAGCATTGCGGCAACATCAGGTTTTTGCTTGTTCAGAAGATTATCCTTCCTACATTATTTAACTACCTGTCATTTGACCTTGTCTTGAAAATCATTGTATTCTTCTCATGTCACTGCATTCACTGTTGACAGCTGGTGTTTATCATCAGAAGCTGTGGGGGGAAAATTACTCAGTCTACAGCCTAGTCCACTTCCAAAAGCAGTTTGAATAAAAAATAAATAGAAATGAGGACTCCCTAAATACCACCGGCCAGCACTTCAACAAATACAATGAACGCACAACGGTTATATCAGGTTTCATTGTACAGCTGCTGTCAGCATTCCTGCTGCTCAAGAAAACAGATGAAGTGATACCTGTAGTTTCTAGTATCAGAAAGCACTGGCTTCAAAATCTGTCAAAATGCAGCACGTTAGTCTGCAGTACTGCTATTTTCTGTGGTAGGCTACAACTTAAACGAGGTACTGACTGATCACTGTCTGCCCTGCTCTTATAATCTTCCATTACTGGCAACTGTCAGAGACAAATTCTGGGCTAGACAGACCTCCACGCTCAGCCGATACGGCTGCTCCTCATTTTTGATAAAACACCTGTCAGACTCAGAAAGCGGCATCAGGATGGTGATGTGGGGGACATCATCTCTCAGGTGTGAAATACAATGCCAGTCCTAGCCAAGCTTGGTTAGTAAAACTACACTACATGTTTTCTTTTAAAGGCATCAGCTCTTGCACGATAGACAAATACAAGAGTTTACTCTTTGGTAAGTGAAAATAGACTCAGTTGCAGCTCAAAGTGTTAATCCAGCTCAGTTCCTGCTAATCCTTTTGTACTGATGACACGAGCTGCTGGAATAGCCACATTTCAGTAAAGGTACGATAGATGATTATATTTTGTTTTCATATTTATATGTTTAGTTTATTTTGAAAGCTCATTAGTGTTGTGTAAAAACAGAAGGGCTACACATACATAGCACCGTTGTTATATTTTTCCTAATTCCGCTTCCTACACTTGGGATGTCCCTCTCCTTCATTTGCACTAATTGATGTTTATTAGCTCCTTTAAAACCCATTTTCCTCTTCTTAGCTTTCTGTCATCTGAAAGCTGTGAAAGGCATATGCACAGGGTCAAAAAGTGCCCTACCGATGGAAATGAAAATCCGTCAAGTGACTTAATGTAAAGACAATACCCCTAGCTCATGAAGTACCTGATGTTGGATCCCAGGATTATTGGAAAGCACTGTGAGGTATTGCAAAAGCCTGATCTAAAAAAGTTTAAGACTACTTATATCCTTCCCTGAACATCCAGATGACCACTGCTAGCTAGATCTTTGTTTTGACACATTAAATCTTTAGACACATTAAAGAGAATGTGAAATTATATTCTCTCCTACGAGCTTTAGTTCTGCTTTCTTGACTCGCCTTATTTGTTTATATTCCACCTTCATGATTTAGAGTTGCAAACTGTTTATGACAGTGAAGCCTGCCTTGCTTATACAGAGATATGTGCAGAACAACAAAAGAGTAATTCTATATCCAACCATAAAATTAATTAGGCTTTATGAAAATTGCTTGGATTATCACACAAATAATTAAGCTGGTATGGACAGACATTACTTTGAACATGCAAAGCTGCAAAACTGCAAAAGGGTTTGCATTGCACAGGTTTCACGTATCAGTATTGAGTTTAAGGAGCTCAGACACTGAAACTGATAATCCTATGTGTAGTAATACTCATGCAGTACTCACTCCTAGTCGGTGAGTGAAACTAGAACAAAAGAAGGGGTTAGAGAAATGACTGATGACTATTCTTGCACATTAAAGGCTAGTGAGTTCACTCACATGTGACTCTTAATAGATTTTTCAGTCTTGTGGATTGTGGGCTTGTGGAAAGCGAACAAGTGGCACAGAACGTAATTCCTGTTGTAGGAAACAAATAGTAATTATAATTGTTCTTTTAAAGTGTGGTCGTACAATTAGGATGGTCTTTAGGACAGTCCTGTGTATTTGGCTCTGCCCTTAAATATGCTAAAAGTATTCTATGAAAGAGAAAATAGCTATTAATTAACACGATTTTTAAAAGATCATTGACAAAAATGTCCCACTTTTTTGATTTGCTCATAGGAAAGAAATTGTGGAAACCTGCATCAGTAGCAAAAAATTTGCTTTTCATACAACGCTTCAAACATACTTTTAAAATAGGAAATAACACTTGTATGTTTCCTTGAAATGCATTTAAGTCTTCTCAAATAACAGTTTGATTAATTACATGGAAATTAATTCTGAGAAGTCTAGAAAGGGATTTCTTCAGTTGTCAAGGTGATTTTTAATTAACATAAAATAGAAGTCTCTTCTCTGGTTTCTGTAAGTGCTTACGATGCTACTGGAGGAGCTATACCTCATCTTCATAAGGCTTACTTAATGCTTTAAGTATTTATGTAGATTAGTCATACATATAAATTAGCAAAATAAATACTACAGCACTCGTCTGTTTTTACATAAGAGCTACTATTAGCAATTCACAACATCTAATGTCAGCTTGGATGGATCAGGAGCAACACAATTCTAAAACACCTAATTATTGTTCCTTGACAAACCATGGTTAGCCACAGTAGCAAAACCATCTGAAAAGTGCAAGTTTGACCGGACAGCTACTGCTTCCTGATGAACCTTTGAATATCCCAGCTCATCTTCCTACAAAATTCTCAACACGAAATGATTTAATTCAACTTAATAAAACACATCTAACATCTGATAATTTTGGTTATGGTATTTTCTTACAAGTATGAATCCAATATTTTTTTGTAATGAACACAAATAATGAAGGCAGATCTAGAAACTGATTTAATTAGATGACAATGTCACATACTGCTAAGCTCTGACAGTCGGTAAAAATCAGTCTTTGTATGTCTTTGGACTATAATTTAAAGGCTTAGGCACATGGGATGAAATTATCAAATACAAGGGAATGTTCACCTTCTCCAGCCGACCAATATTTCATTCACTTTGCTTCATAGGGTTTAGATTTCAGTGTCAGCTCCAATTTCAGTGAGCTCTTTTTTTTTAATGGCCTCTTCACAGTGGTTTAGATTTAAAGGCCAGAAGGAACTCTTACAGTCATCTGGTCTTTTCATAACACAAGCTATAAAAAATGTCATGCAATAATTCAGGAATTAAGCCTTTCATTTCTTTTAGGGTTATCATACGTGTCTGAGGGAAATGCAGTAGCTTGAATTTAAAGTCACAGAGCAACTAACATATCACCGAACACATTTTCCCAATGACTACATATGAAGGTATAGTGCCTTCATCTGGGCTGATCTTTTATCTAGTTTCAGTTTCCATGCACAGGTTATTTTTACTTGTGCTATATCGTAGAGGTCTTTAGTGCCAGAAATTATTTATTCATTTGGAGCCTTAGAATGAGGCACCCTTCATTTCCTACTTGTGCAACTGGAGAACTACTTTAAATTCATAACATGAGAGATAAATCTGCATTTAACCATTCTTCTAATCCTCTAGTAATTCATCTCCATCAACAGTTTTTAAAGCATCATCACCAGAACTGAAAATAGTACTTCAGTAACAATATCCCTGATTCTGCATACTAAGTAATATTTCTTCCCTAGTCCCATTTATTTTCCTGGTTACTGGAAATCTGGTAAGTCATGCTTAACCCTGACCTCAAGATCCAGTTTCATTGCACTTCAATGTACATCTAGCAGATACAATACTCGGTGTTAAGAATGAGGAACAATGATTTGGCATGGTACAATTGCAAAAGGTGTCAAGATAATTTTTAAAGAAACAAAACTTCTCCTTAATTAGACAAAGTGATTGAACGTAACAAAATAGATCTTAGTGTCATTGAAAATGACCAATAGAAAAATTGAATGAAAATAACAAATGAAGATAGTTATAAAGAGCCTGAAATGTTGACTAGTTCTTTAAAGAATAACAGTCAGACAGACTGTCTGTGGGGCATGGGCTGAAATCTCACAAGAAGAAATTAGAGGTATTTCAACCAGGTTAATTGCAGACTAATACATTTCACTATTTACATTCATTATGAATTTGATTGTCCTTTAAACCACAACAGTCCAGCAGAGTCTGTAGAGGGGGATCTATGTAGCCATGAAAATCTGACTGCATAATTACGGTCCAATTCCACTATTTATTTCTTATTTTTGTATTTTCTTTTTCTTTTTAAACCTCTGATGTCCAGATTTTTGAAGATGCTTCCATAAAGGGAAATCAAAGAAGTAATCCTTCTGTCTGTAGGCACAGCATTTTAGACATGTAGCTGGCTCCAGGAAATGTTAGGTATCAAACAATGATAAGATGACAGTTCAACAGAAGATTTTAGTACCTACATATTAGATGCCATAATGTCTCATTTGCAAAGGAGAATTTTAGGAGCTTTAGTTCCTGTTACTAGATTATTAAGCGCCAAGGAGATCCAAACCAACCAGCATGTTGAAGCTCAGCCTGAGCCAGCCTGTCAGAAACACTGTGCAGGGGCCATCTCTGCAATCCTTTCTCATCCTTTTCTGTATGGGACTCTGATATGCTCTTGGCTTTAGGCAAAACTCTTTGCTTACTTGCTACCACCAGTCTACAAATATATCTTTAGCAGAGCTTTCAGAACTTATTTTTCTTTTAAATGAATCACAGAATCATACAACGGTTTGGGTTGGAAGCATCCTTAAAGATCACCTAGTTCCAATCCCCCTGCCATGGGCAGGGACACCTTCCATTAGACCAGGCTGCTCAAAGCCCCGTCCAACCTGGCCTTGAACACTTCCAGGGAGGGGGCATCCACAGATTCTCTGGGCAACTTGTCCCAGTGCCTCACAACCCTTACAGCAAAGAACTTCTTTTTATGTCTAATCTAAATCTACCCTCTCTTAGTTTAAAGACATTACCCCTCATCCTGTCACTATATGCCTTTGTAAAAAGTCCCTCTCGTGCTTTCTTGTAGGCCTCTTCAGGTACTGGAAGGCCATTATAAGTTCTCCCTGGAGCATTCTCTTCTGTAGGCTGAACAGCCCCAACTGTCTGAGTCTCTGCTCACAGGAGAGGTGCTCCAGCCTTTAGATCATTTTTGTGGGCTCCTCTGGACTCGCTCCAACAGCTCCACATCTTTCCTGTGCTGGGGGCTCCAGAGCTGGATGCAGGACCCCAGCTGGGGTCTCACCAGAGCAGAGCAGAGGGGCAGAATCACCTCCCTCGACCTGCTGGCCATGCTGCTTTTGATGCAGCCCAGGATACGGTTGGCCTTCTGAACTGTGAGTGCCCACTGCCGGGTCATGTTGAGCTTCTCATCAACTAGCATCCCCAAGTCCTTCTCCTCAGTGCTGCACTCAATCCATTCTCCACCCAGTCTGTATTTGTGCTTGGGATTGTCCTGACCCATGTGCAGGGCCTTGCACTTGGCTTTGTTGAGTTTCATGAGGTTCCCATCTCCCCAGCCTGTCAAGGTCCCTCTGGATGGCATCCCTCCCCTGCAGCATGTCGACTGCACCGCGCAGCTTGGTGTCATCTGCAAACTTGCTGAGGGTGCATTCAATTCCACTGTCCATGTCGCTCACAAAGATGTTAAACAGTGCTGGTCTCAGTACCAACCCCTTACTTTCAATGAATCAGAAAAGGTTACTCCTTTTTATATTTTTTCCTGTGACTGTTTTATGTAAAGCACAAAAGTTAATCCTTGCATCAGGCAACACTAAAGGTCCTTTCGTATAGATGCATTCCTTAATTACTGGATCACTGATTCATGTTTCCTTTTACATCCTTTCTTTAGGTTAACAACACCTGAAGAAATTTTTTAAACAATGGAAGCACTTTATGAGAAGGAGTGAAAGTTGACGTGCCCAGCCTACATCCCAGTCAGCTTTTGTTCCCTCCTGAATACTGCATACCCTCTGACACCCTCATTCCTGGGTAAGCTTTACTATGTTATATAAAAGGTGCTGCTACATGTTACACATCAGTCATACCTATCTGTGTTTCAAACGTATTGCGAGAATTTCTAAGGGCAGGAGGAGTATAGAGTCTCTGGAAAACATTTTGTTTCTCCATCACACATAGAGGTGGACAGCATTTATGGAGCAAATCTAGGTAGATATGGAGGAGATATGTGTCTGTAAAGTTCTACCTCTACATAAGCTCTAAGAAACTTAAGAAGATTAAACAGTTTCTGACTTGACAGGCAGTTGAAAGAAGGCTTTCCAGTCACTGACACTGAGTTTCCTTCAATTTGCTGTATTTGGTCAGTAGCTTTCCCATGTGTCTACAATACCAACAACATCAGAACATCTCAGGAAGGCAGATCCCAGAAAGATATTCAATAAATCTTCCAGTAACTCACCTTCCTTTGAAATGATGCTAAAGAAGCATAACTTTCTGTATTTTTAGGGGAGAAAAATGTATCTTTTCATTGATGTATTTATGTATTAAGAAATAGAGAAAACTGAACATAAATAAAAAAATAATTTATTGAACTTTGTTTCAAATACTAGAATATCTGTATGTTGCAGTCCGTGAGAGCAGTAGTTCATTTCAGAACCTAATTTCAAATACAACATTTTACGATGCAGTTGAGAAAGTTGAGTAAAGAGTTCTACACATAAAAGGAGAAAAAATAAAATCTTCAATAAATGGACTGCTAATGCCTATTCTTTTAAACAGAAAAAAACTGTTTAGATACAGGGAGGATGCAGATACTGACGAACATACGTTCCTTAAAACTATATTCAGAACCTTTATCTTCGAGATAAGATGGCACTTAAGTGTACAATACAATACACAGAGGTACATCTAACAAGTGATGTAGTTTTTCTGAAAGTAATAGTGAGAGCTTCCAAATATTAGAGAATATTTGGGAAAAGAAATGAGATGCTAAGCACAGAAAATTGTTGGATTTTTTCCTTTAAAAATTTTTTTTCTTACCTTTCCATCCCTTCCCATCCTTTGTTGTCTCTAAAAGAAAACATGTATTTCACTGCCCTCACAAGGCCAAAAACTCACAGGGTTAAAAATGTTATGAAAAATCAAAAAAACATATGATGCTTAGGAAAATACAACAGTTTCACAGGCAACGATGTCTGCTGAGGTTTGGAAGTCAAAATGATGACTTCCAAAAATCAGTGTTAAGGTGAAACTGTGGCAAAATTAAATAGAGAAAAAGAAATATTTTTTAAAAATTAAAAGCCCACAGGGCAGTTCATATATAATGACACATAATTTAAAGTGAAAAAATGTTAATCCAGTTCAGTCCAACCTCTTGAAATAAAAACGGGCTTGTGCTACTCCTGATATCCTAATTAAGCTGTGAAAGCTTTATGTTCAGTGGTATTAAATCAGCTAAAGAAAAATGTATTATATATGACCCCCATTTTTATTCTAAGTTGTCATGAACAGACTCTGTCTTACTGAGTGTAACGGTGCATTACATTTAATCCATTTTTAAACATAAAGACTTTTAAGGTCATTGTTAATTAGAGAAAGGTCCAAACTCTTCCTAACTTAAGGCTTTGGATGCATCATTTCGGTTAGGCAAATTTACCTGTTCAGATTAATATAAATATTTGAGAATCAGACTAGCTTATCCCACTGGGTTTCCATCATTAAACTAACACTTATTTCTGGGTAGGAAACAAGATAAACTTCTTTCATCCAAATAATAAGCAGTATTGCCAATAAAAACATAATACTGAATGAAATTAAGAGGGGAAATCTGTTGATCTGTTAATTTCTCACAGAATTACAAAACTACCGAAGGGAGTAAAATAAATGTCAAAGAAGTAATGTCAACAGTAGCATTATAAGGACAGAATCAAGGAGAAAGAAAATGTCAGGAGAATGTTGTACCTAATATACTCCCTTTTAAATTGCTTCATGTCTAGAAATTAGGCAATTCAACAATAATCTTCAGTTATTTGCAAGAAATCTGACTGTGGGGCATTTTGCTCTTCATAAGCTACACACTAGATATACATTCAGCACAATTTACAGAGAACTGTTCTGATTTAACTTGCTGAATAATATCTATAACGTTACAGACAAGCAACTGTCACCTAGACATTGCCTTTCCACACTGTAAACTCACAGAATTCTGTGGAGTCTGTCCATCCTTTGATGAGCTCCATTTGGTTTCTGATAACACATTTCACATTTCCTCATTCCTCAGTGTCATGACTGTTTTTGTAAACTGCAAAGACACTTAGATTGGTCAATGCTACCCAGCCATGGAGAAGAGATTTTACCTTGATTTTGCTCTCAGTGCTACAGTGAAAACAGACATATATCTTAGCAAATACTTTCCTGGGCAATCTCATTTTTAATGCTTAGTTACAAGATTTACTTCATATTATAAATCAAAATTCAAGCATAATACAAAAGTACTAGCTTAACTGTGATTCCAAAGCCTTTCTTGCAAATATTCACCCAGCCTAGCCCATGTCTCTAAAAGAATTTCCTGTTAGTCCTTGTCATTGCTAGTTGCTGAAAAACGATCAACTAAAAGATGTGGGCTTATGCAATGGAAGAAATATAGCAAGACTAACCATACATCTCTAGATGTTGTGCCCCAAATGGAAAATCCAATGAACCTCTCAGTTTCACTTTTTAGAGGTCTTGAGTCAATATACGTTTAACAGTAAGAACTTAAAATACAAGAAATACAAGGAAATGTCAGATGGAAGACTGTGGTGCAAAACTCTGAAGGAGAAGGAAAAATATAACATTCTTAACCCAGATGTTTCTCATGGATGATAGATGTATATTTTCTTCTCAACAGTTATACACTTTCGCTTTGATACTTTTACAGTTTTGAAAATACCCCTCTACAGTTTCTCTTGGTTTAATGAGGCATATATAGAAACTGGATTTTATCTGACTACACTAAAACTCGCATCAATTTGCAGAGACAAATGTCAGGTACATATTCCTCTCCAAGTCATTCCACAAATCAAACAATTTGGATCAACTTCAGTAGAGGATTGATGAGTGAATTTCCTTCCACGGTATTATGCATAAATTAAAAGCAAATGCTTTGTGTTGAAGAAATAAACAAAGAATATTGAAAAAATATAGTGTAGATTTTTTTTCCTGAAACTTCAGAAAGATTCTTTAAATATTCACTGCAATGGATACTAAGCCATGTAATTGAATATCTTTCTTCAAAGGAAAGAATATGTTTCTTCTTCTCTATGGTCTACTTTTTACCACAGTGGTCATACTGCTGACCAAGTTGATTGCTACAGTCTGTAACTTGAATTAGCAAGAAGGAAGTGACTAGGGTAGCCATGAAAATGTTTACCTTAATGTTATATAATTACTGGCAAAGAGTAGGAATCCATAGAGAAGAGTAACTTCCAAAATGTCCCTTACTGTTCCGCAGTGTTTTAAGGTGCACTGCTGTTTTATTCACATACCAGTAAAAGCCAAGACAATAGGTAAAATGATTATGCTTCAGTAACTAGATTTTTATAGTTTTTTCAAGTATATGTTCAGCTTCTCAGTAACGTTGTTTGTCATACAGCATTAAAATGCTACCTTTTTCTTAACTGCGTGTACAATAAAATAAAATGGACAGTTCTCATTTAAATAAAAACTACCTTGCAAGGAGAAATGCTAAGAATGCAACGCCTTTAAAATAAAGTGCTGTCTTAAAACTCTTTTTATGAACACCTAGAGACCAAGAAGCCATAAACCACAGTTCCCACAGTCAATCTGAATTTGTTTTTATGATGCATTGTTCAGTTAAAGTAGAAATCTGCAAGAACTTTCAAGTCCATTGTGTTTATCCCCACTCTGCTATGTAGTTTGCTTTCATAAATTACAGTTATTTTACCAAAAGAATCAAAATTATTCTTTGATGAGGAATCTTTCTGTATCAGTTACATCGGCTTTTCATCAATCAAAAAATTTTATTTTGATTTGTCTGACCTGTTTAGGCACCCTTTTCAGTTGTAAAACAATGAAAAATCAAAAATAATTTTTTTTCTATTTTAATAGATTTTTTTACGTGAACAACAGCTGACTCAGTTCAGTTAGCAAAAGCACATGCACAGAAGCCTGATTAGTGTTGAAGGGTGTTTAAGCAAAACAGGAGTTTTATCTTTACTAGGAACAAGAACAAACACTAAAACTTTAAGCCATTTTTATCTTAAAACTCAGGAAATTTACTAATATTATTCCAGACTGGCTCAGACAGCCAAGGTCTAGATTCAGCTGCACTGACTCATCTATGTTTTATATCAAAAGGCAAAACTAAGTCTTTGAGTTCTCATGTCCTATAGAAATATGGAGTATTTTACAAGCGACATCTTTCCTTTGCTTTCTTGCAACACCTAAAAAAAAATACCAACAGAAAACCCATACTCCCACTTGCAACAACAATAAAACCCTATTGCCTTAGCTGTAGGATTTCAAAGTAATGTCACCAGCAGCACCACTGGGACAACAGTAGGTTCTGCATTATGAATGTGTTGTGGAACGTGCGCTGAAGCAATGCTAGCCTTGCCAAAATTAATATAGAACCATATGGCTGCCCAGACCACTGGCATTGCCAGAATACACATAGGAAGAGGCACTGAATTAGTCCCAGACATTGCCAAAAGTCCAGAAGAGCCAACATACACTAGCACATTTACACCTGGATTCAGAGCAGTAAATGTCAGGGGTTTGGAAAACTTCCTGAAACCTCATCAGATTAATCCAACTTTATAGTTCTGAAATGAAATGAAAACACGAAAGGTTCATAACAGTACTGGAGAGCTGTGTTAAACCAAATTTGTAACCTTCTTTGTTTAATTCTCTATCACATATCAGTTCCTTGAACAGTTACTTTCAAATTCGGAGCAGCAATCCCTTCATTTTTAAAAGTCCCTCTCTTTTTGAATAATTATGGTCCCCAACATGATTAATTTCATCCAGTAGAATATAATGGTACACTAAAATAAGTGCAACACAGGAGGTCAGGAATAGGTGGGTAGGATTAAACGCTTGTCTGCAAGTTACATTCCAGTACAGCACTCAGGAACATCTTGGTACCACTTACTCCTCATGCTAGATAGACAGAGGGAACCATGAGGCTGCTTCAGGTTAGCAATTGCCCAAAAAACGGTTTTTCAATGTGTTATTTCCAGTTTATCATAATTTGGATGCTTGACATTTCATATAAAATGCCCTAAAAAATCAAGAACATGCTGATCGCTAATTTGGAGTCTAGAAGGTATTTCTTCCTCTCTTCAGGCAAATAATTTGGATTTTTTTTTTTTTAAATCTTTTTTCTAAAAGGCAAGATTTGCCACACTCAGATCTTGCACATCTCATCTGAATAATCTTCTTCCTTTGCTGCACTGCTGATTGCACGCTATTTTCTTCCTCTGACATGCTGCCTAGTCTCCTGAAGGTTCAACTGTTTTTATCTAACTAATGTCTTGCATAGGTGTCATACTGTCACGTATAGCTTTATAGATGAATATCTGCATTGCACTGGAGGTCTTGAGATCTACTCGAGGCCCACATATTGCCAAGATAAAGACCTAAAGGCCAGATTGGATATTTTGTAGTGTTGTCTGGGCTTAAGCTCTGTGATACTTTTGTAGATAAACTGTGCTGCAACTAGTGATAGTTCCCACCTCTCTTTTTACTCAAATTTACATGCCCGCTGTTAGGAGCACATCTCTGCTCCATACTAGAGACAACTCTCTTGCCTCACAGCTGCAGTGACTTTTGGGATTTGCGTCACTTTGCTAAGCTGATGAAAACAGACCTATTGTAGGAGTCAGCTAAGCAGCCCTTCAATAACATTTATATGTTGCCTTGCTAATGAAAGGCATAACAGTTGACTTAAGAGTGGATTTGTAACATAACAGTTACTCTCTATGTATTTTTTTTTAATTTTGATGTAATATTTCCTCCATGTAGCATAGTCCTTATGTTTACTTTCCCTCTTTATAATATTTCTTGAATTAAGAGTGTATCACTGCAGAAAATGTAACTCAAATATGACAAAGATTTGAAAAATACTATAAGCAACTTGAGATATTTAATAATTCTCTGAATTAAATTCTGTCTCTGTTTGATTGTATTGTGACTTACATTCCAACATATAGGGGATATAACTCAGCACACAGGGTAAAAAATAAATGCATTAACAAATTCCCTGCTTACATATAGTAAAACAAATACAAATCAGACTTAAATGGAGTGGGAAGAGACTTAACGGAGTACAACTTCCTCCTCCCATAAAACAATCCAAGCAAAATGCTTATAAATCTGTATTTATCTGCTGCATTAAGGGGAGAGAGATAGATGGTTTCTATGATTAAAAAGGGAAAAAAATATCTCCCAGAATGATTGGATAGTACCAAATATTACGTAAAATAAAATGTGCACTATTCCAAGACTTATTAATATAACAGAAACCTTCTAATAGATCTCATAATCAAGAGTCAAAGATCAGGGCTTCAGAGTAAGAATTTAGTTTACCAGGTGTTTGAGCAGGATTAATGCAATAAAATATCTGATTTTGCTTGACAAGAAGTGTGAAATACATGGGGACAACACAACCTTTAGGATCAACAGTAGTTTTAAAATTACTTAAGAATATATAGTACTGCTTTGAGTACCTATAAACCATTTCTTTAAAAGGGGAAGTATGAAAGAATGAAAAATAAAGGATGTTTTTGAACAATGCATCACCTTTCAACTGTTTCTTTTAAAAGCGTCACATCAAGGTAAAGGCATAGCATTTTTTTCTGTGCAGTATAATGGACCATATATTGGCAGTGAGACAGTCTTTGTGTTGATATTCTGCTGCATCTGGGAACTGTTGACATTTGGAACAATGATAAAACTATGATAAAGAAGTATGGTGCTTCAGAGGTCTAACTTCCATTCTAATTCAATGTATCTTCATTGGTTGTCCAAGACAAACGGTCTTTAATTGTGATGATGATAAAAGAATACTGCCATATATGATGACCGGGCAGCTGCGTGCTGTTACTGTCTTAGGAATACTTTTATGCCCTGTCCTAGATACACACTATGCTTGTTACCAAAATCGTTGCCATGATAACATGGAATTCAGAACATAGCTTTCACCCTGATTTTCTCTCGTTGCACTTTCTTACGTGCTTTAATCAACCACCATATTGCTAAGCCAAGGGTAATAGAATGCTAATGAAAATGTTGACATTGCTATTTTCTCTGTATCTTCGACTTTGTGATTACACACAGACATTAAATTATTTTTTTTTCTTCTGCACCATCCCTAGTTCCTGTGTCTACTTGGATGGACTCTGGCGACCTTACATCCCTAATTTTCATAATAATATTTTTCATAATGAGCATGGTGAGGCACTAGAACAGGTTGCCCAGAGAAGCTGTGGATGCCCCTCCCTGGAAGTGTTCAAGGCCAGCCTGGATGGGGCTTTGAGCAACATGGTCCAGAGGAAGGTGTCCCTGTCCATGGCAGGGGGGTTAGACTAGATGATCTGTAAGGTCCCTTCCAACCAAAACATTGTATGGTTCTATGATAATGATTAAATATTAAAACAAAATATGCTAAATCTATATCGTATATCTCCAGAATAGACGTAAATTATGAGATGACAGAAATTTATCCTTGTTTTCATCTCCTCTGATTTTCCTCCATCCACATATTTGCATAGTATTATGTGTAAATATTAGGAAAGTTTTAACAGCAAGCTTCTCATATTATATATATTCTCAGCCTTCACAATGTGTTACAATACAGTGTGTGATTTAACTGACAGATCCTCTATTTTAAAGTAAAATGAATGAACATATACATTCAAGCTGCGTACAACGTAACTACTACTCAACGTAATTTATAATAGTAATACTCTGACAGTTTATATCATATCTGTTAATTTCCTTGTTGAGGGGTTTTACAACACCTCAGAGGTCCAATATTTGTATCTAGTCTTCTGCCCTGTTAGTGACAATGTTAAGTCATTAGATATTTTTTTAATTAAATGTGAAGACTGAATTTTTATTTATTTAGAAAGAGGCTTTCAATTACTATTAATTGCATTCTCACTTTTAAGAAAGATCAAATCTTTAAGCCTATACTGTTGACCAATTCAAAAATTAAGAGTCTAACTGAGGTCCTCATTGCTCCATGGCTTTCCAAAGTGGCTGCTGAATCCCTAGAGTGCTGTAAAATTTTCATTAGAGGATTTCATATAAGAAATGACTGCATCTGGTGGCTACTCTAACAGCCACTGATTTGCAGAAGTAATCTTAAAAAGGCTGTGTTATTTATTGGAATTACCATTGAAATGATCCCATGTGCAATGAGGATGTGTGGAAGGGGAGCTTGCACCAATAGATGGGAGCTGCAACGGGTGGACACAGGCTGTTCAGGAAAGATCAGCAGGGAAAGCGAGGAGGAGAGGTGAGCTCTGTGCAAAGGAGTGCTCTGAACACCTAGAGCTTGGCTTTGGGGCTGGGGATGAGACAGTCCAGAGCTTACAGGTTAAGGACCAGAGGACACACCGACACAGCTGACTCCATGGTATACTTCTGCTATGCACCACCTGACTGAGCAGAGGAAACAGATGAAGCTTTCTGTGGAAAGCTGAAGGAAGCATCATGATAATGGGCCCCATTAATTATGATACATAACAACTCATGTATTTGCTGGAAGGACAAATAGCTGTGAATAGAATAGAATAGAATAGAATAGAATAGAATAGAATAGAATAGAATAGAATAGAATAGAATAGCTGTGGACATTAAGCAAACCCATGCAATTCCTGAAGTGTGCTGATGACAGTTCCCTGACACAGGTGATGGACAGCCTGAGGAGGGAAGATGGTCTATTGGGATTGCTACTCAGAAGCAAGCAAGAAATGTTTGGAGATGGGGCAGTCAAGGGTAGCCTTGATTGCAGTAACTATGAGATTGTAGAGCTTAAAATGCTCACAGGAGCGACCAAGGCAAATAATTACAATATTGATCTTCAAAAGAATTTGTCTTGCTCAGGGATCTGAGCAGGGGCTTAGGACAGCTGGTTCATCTTCAAGGACAACCTCCTCCAAGCACAAGAATGGTCCATCTGAAAGTGCAGAAAGTCAAGAAAGCAATGCAGAAGGGCAGTATGGATGGACAGGGAACACCTGAATAAGTCCAAAATTAAAACAAAGCTCGCAGAAGGTGGAAGTGGCAATAGGCTACCCAGAAAGAATGCAAGGGCACTGCCCACGCATGAAAGGATGCTGTTAGGAAAGACAGAGCTCAGTTGGAGTTGAAACAAACCAGGGAGGTAAAGGGCTACAAGAAGAGTTTCTGTATGTATATTGGCAGCTAAGGGAAGTGGAGGTACACAGCTCATTGAAGCAGGAAAACTAGTGACAACAGACGTGGAAAAGGTCAAGGTACTCAGTGAATTATTTTCCTCAGTTTTCATTGACCCTCTTTGCTCTCAGGTGTCCCTGTCTGTGGGAGTGAAGCAGCACCCACAGGGCAGAAAGTGCCACACCCAGCTTGCAAATGAGCAATGAACCTCAAGCTGGTCAGCATCATTGAATATTTGGGAAGGTTATGGATCAAATCCTCCTGGAAGCCACTTCTGAGTACATGAAGGACAAGAAGGGGTCTGAGAACAGCCGGCTAGAGATCACCAAGGGTGAGTTGTGTCCAACCAACCTGTGTTCCATGATGAGAGGACTGGCTATGGCTGGGAGATCAGCTATTAATCTGAAATGATTTATAATACTCCCTGGAATAAATGTAAAATGAGAGTAGAGGCAATTGCCTGAATACTCTGCAGAAGCATGAGAAATAGGAGTTGTGACAGAGAAAAAAACATATGTGGGTATATAGAAATAGAGGACCAGATTAGCTGATGTTATATATACCTCTAATCCTTTCCTTAAAGAAATTGTAACTGAACTTCAAAGGTCCTTAATATTTTTATACTTTGGATTCCTTATGTCACATTATCCACAGCAGCTGGTACAGAGATGATGCATAGTCTACTACTTCTGCTTGTTACTCCACTGCCTGAAGCTGAAGCATTTTGTGGTACTGATTGGAAAAATGCTGATGATCCTAATTCGTTACCAACATGGTTATAGCTGATCATATGGCAGATTATTTTCTAAGAAGTCAGAAATATGCAGAATTCTATTAATCCGGAGTACACACACCTCTTTGTGAGCAGAATGGCATGGTTACACATTCAAACACTCAGAAGTTTGTCAGAAAAATTGCCTATGCATATGCAACTTTATAGCCTCTTTGACACATCCGTCATAATATTTTAGTTACATGACTCATTGTATTTCTTCCTCAAAGCTTCTAGTTGCATTTATTGTTATTCAGGGTGGTATTTTTTGTTGTTTTCCTTATTCAATGTTTGACCCCATACCTTATTTAGCACACATTATTCAAACCTTGTATTGAAAGCAAAATTATTTTCTTCATCACTGTTTCCATGGTGTTTTTGCTATAGTGAATGAAAGTTTCATAAAAACAAATTGCTAAGATTCAATTTATTACAGCCATTTTTCAATTTGAAAATTAATCACAGTTGTACCAAGATGCCCACTAGTTTCGGGTATGCAGTTTTGATCACTTGAGACCTGACTTCTTCGTACACTAATTTATAACATTGTCCTCATTCAGAGCAGTCTTAATTGATTTTGTTTACAGTTGGAAACACAACAGTTTTGCAAATCTGAGCCCACATTTTACATGATGTATCCAGAAAGTAAGAAACATAGTTACAAGAGTATTTCATGCACTAGATAAAAGATACACTTCTGAAATTCAGGTGTGGCTTCCAGGAATTTCCTTTTCCTTCCTTCCAGACTCTGCCATGCTTTACAGCTTTGTTTTTCTTTTTCTCCTAGGAGATAACGAGTCTATCACCTCCCACTTTCTCCTCTTGTGGCTCTTTGCCCTGTAGGCTACCTCTTCCTACCAGAGATGGTCTAACTGGTAAGTACCTGAGCAACTGTTCTCAACAGGGGTATTCAACTCTAAAATCTGCTGCTTCAATTTAAGAATGGAAAAAGGGCATACATTCCTGAAAGCTTATCTCATTTTTCCACTTACAAAGATACCACTTCTAATATGACTGCATTAGTGATGGTATCGTCCTGTTTCACAGCCATCAGTTCCATGTCTGGTGTTACACATATTCAAAACCAGAAACAAATGAATCAGGCATCCTACAGACAACATTCTGTTTCAATGCAGCCTGAGAGAACAAGCCATTGGATTAAGGCTTCTGTTAAAAATGTATGTGATCATACAAGCAAAGACTATATTATCATTCATGTGTGCAGACCTTAATTTTAGTATTCCCTAATGCTAGGTAACCTAAGTTCTAATCCTACGTAAAAATCAGTAATGTCCCCTGCTTTATTTAAAAAAAACATGCTTGCATATTTACATGTAAAACACATATATATCATAAAGTATATATACACCTATACTCTCATTTATATGTATATATTGGTTAGCTGTGAACACAAGCAAATCTCACAGACTCATCTCAAAGTATATTTAAAAAGATATTTTAGTATTGTCATTCCCTTTGGTTAGTATGTAATATTAGTACATAAATAGCAAAGGGATGAAGCTAGAAATAAAGTCTAAAAACGCTAATTGGTAGAAACAAGGAACTGCTGTGTCAAAGAAAATAACCAAATTTCCTACTTTATTTATGTTATTTGCTGTCCCCCACCCTGCCTTCCCCCAAATACTGGTGATTCTCCTGTATATGTAGCTGTTTGGACTTCTTAGACTTCTGAAGGTACACAAGCCTGGTAGATTCAAACTTCTATATTTCTCATTTAGTTGTATGCAGATCCTTGTTTCTTCTCCATAATCATGAATATACTTTTCCCACCAGTGCCACTGCCTGTGCGAAGGACAAGCTGCTGCCCAAGGCGAGGGCCTTCGACTCCCACGTACCATGGGAAATCCCCTCTCCCACCATGGCACAGGCTGCCCTGATCGCCTCATGTCATTCTTTTTATGTCAGAATAAATAGACCAGAGCTTGAGTAACAGGGAAAGAGGCAAAGGCAGTAACTAACATTAAGATATGGCAAAGGTTGAAGAGGAGGGGGTTTTCTTCATTAAATGTTTCCCTTTCATGTCCTGCAATACTCACATAAATACCATCTGCTGTGCTCGTTTGGCAGAAATCTGAGCCCTGATTAACCCTGCGACTCCAAGTGTGTTTAGCTACTGATATTTATCATGTGGGACAGCATTTAGGGGTGAAAGGGCTGTAAACACCACCATATTACTTTGTGTACGATAGTGATGGTTGATGAGGCTGGGAAAGATTAAGCTACCCTGGAGGGTAGAGGAGGAGGAGGCTAAACAAGAGCACATAAATCTCAGCTATGCAAAGGAAGAGTGTTTTGTTTGAGATTTGCACAGATGTCTGAAAGCAGCCTGTGTCCCTCAGGCATTCTGGTCCTGAAACTCTGGTTTGAGGAGTCAGAAGTTGACTGAAAATAGTCTGACAGGAAAAAAAGCTTGTTGCCATACTTGCAGATCAGTATGAAAACATGACAAACAATAAGGAAAAATAAAAAAGATAATCTTCAGGCATAGGAAGCCTGTCAACTGTCAGGCTGAGAAATTCTTCCAGATGTATTGCAACTGTTGCATATTTTAATTTATCCTATATTTTGAGACAATGATACTAGATGATCAGTCATCCTTTCGAATTTCCCCCTTCTCAGAAACTAGGCAAAGTCAGTGATTTGCTGAAAATGAACATATTTTAAGAACCAACCCAAAACATGGCATGTGATTTCCTCTGGTGAATGGTAACCTTACATCATAAACTAAATCCTAGTTTTTCTCAGTACAAAAATCGCAGACATCAAGGCCTTTCTTCACAGTAGACACCGTGTGCTTGACAGGCTAAAAACTCATTAAAAATCTGCAGCACACCTGTGTTCCTTAAATGTGGACTTGAAAGACAGGACTGTGTCAGGTTGCTGAATTTGTATCATAGGGTAACTCTACAGTCAGAGCTATAGCTGCTAAAGACTAAATCCAGCTGATAATGAGGACATTTCAAATAACAGTCTGATGCATACATGCCTAGATGGAGAACTAGTGACATGTGATAAAGGGTGGTCAGAGAGCCACTGCATACCGGACCAGTATTGTGGAAGCGTTTGTAGGCAGAAAAAAAGCCACTTTTAAGTCTATAAGAATTTTACAGAAAGCTAGTAAAGAGGTTTTTTGAACAGGTGCAACATAATGAGACAGACTGGAATCAGACAGGATTTAAGCTGCTGCATTTGGTATTAACTGAGTCTCAATATGGCAATATTTTGAAGGTGGGAAAATGAAACTTAAGATGCAGCAAGCACCAGATTCTCAAAAATAGACTGGCAACTATAGCATTCAGAGGGACATTTTCACACCTAATACATGGAAATGGTGTTTTGAGAGGATATTGAAAGTTATTGCCTGGGAGGGAACAAAGATACTGCATGTGAAATGAACAAAAAGCTATATGAAGCAGAGCAACTATTTGGAACAATTATTGCATGTCTGGAGCAAGGACACAGGTAGGCAAGACAATCAACTAGAATGAAACAGGGTCTTAGTAACTCGAATAGAATAATTCTCTTTATTCATCATTTACAAGCAGAACACCCAGCTCACTTGCACTGCAGATAGATCTTCTCATAGCTCAGCATCAGAGACAGAAAAATAGAAGGCTGAGAGTTCACCTGTCCACTTCCTCGCGGAGGCGCGTGTTTCAGTACAGGTTTTGGAATTCAGATTGGTACGTGATGACAAGAGCCACTGTGACAGATGAGCTAAAGCTGACCTTAATACAGGCTCAGCTTCATGTCAGCTTTAGCTGAAGTTGCTGGATTCAGCCACTGAGTGAAATGTGATGTTCAGACTAAATGGTCTAACAGTGTCCTCTGCTTTAAGTGATGGGACAGATTAGTTAGCCCTAGTTTACTCATCTCCAGATAGGGCATTTAAGTCTCCACTAGTCATTCTAGGCTCCCTTTACAATCCATGAAGGGAAATTAATTTTGTGCTAAGAAAGCCATCTAAGAAGAGTAAGATGAATTACTCTCTGGAATGCTTATCTCTGCTGACTTTAAAATAAGCCTAGGGAACTGGCTGAGATTTACACATCTATGCTTTGGATGTGTCAAGGCTGGGTAGATTAATGTTTCTTTTCAAGTTTATTTGTTTTTTTGTTTTTTTTTTTTTTTTCCTGAGCTTGTGTTTAAAAACATGAGGAAGTGTTTCCATTTTTGCTACTGAATTCTATATACCCTTAGAGAAGTTAAAAATAAGTGAAAAGCCCATTCATGTTTCCTATTCTTTCTAAATACAGTTTTGCTGTATCTTTCGTTCCATCATTACAATATACATAAATGGTAAATATATTATGTAATCCCAGTAGCTGAGAGAGGAGAGTACTATTGTCACACATAAATATGACAAGAGGATAAACCACAACAATGAAAAGTTAAGAGCTCAAAATAAGAAATGCAAAAAAGAAGAGGGTTTGAGAGGGAAAACTTTGTTGACAGCTGTCTCTTGATGAGTCTGGAACTCTTCTTGGGAAGGCAGAATCATTTCTGGTTTACATGGTGCCACCAATACCCGAATCGGAAACTGCACATTGAGGGAAATCTCCAGATACCTCCATACAGTTTGAAATGACTCATTTTTCTTCTTTTCTTTTTCTTGTTTTTAATTATTTGTTAATTATTTTTAATATATGCTTGATATTGTTGTACTAACCCCTATAGAGGTGGATTTAACTGGGATGTCTTTCATCCAGAAAACCACCAAACAACCTGCAAATGCATATATATTACACAGCAACAAGCAATATGCCTCTGCCTATATTACAAACTAAATAATTCCAAGGAAGAAAGATTTGTGATAGCATCTTGTTTGCTCCAGCTTTTTTTAAAATATAATCATAAAATAGACTCACAAAGGAAAAGACTGACCCAGCAATGGTTTGATTACACAAAATCTCTCTGCTCACTGCTGTCACTTGCCTGTCAGTCAACAGGCTCCATTGCTCAATGGATGAGCTTGATACGGGTTTCAGTGTGCCTTGTCACGTTCCATATCCTTGCACACTTCTGATATGAGTCATGTTGTTGGAAGGACTAACTACATATATAACTAACATATATGTATGTTTTGATACATATATGGCACTTTTTAAAGCTCTCTTGCTGCTTCTGTGACTATCAAAACCAAAAAACCTTTTTACACGAGATGATCATCACCAGACATTGATGCACTTAACAGTGAACTAATTATCTAAAGATTATGTTACAGTAAGAACACTAATACTCTAAGTATAGCATAACTGTGCATGTACGTGTAACAGGGGACTACAGAATTACTGGATAAATAACCAAAACCAAGATTCAAATACAAGATCTCAGCATTCTTTCAGAAGTGCTATGGAGGTCTATGGGTAAAGAATATAAAGAAATCTGTTCAGATAAAGAGTGGATACATACCACTATTTAAGCCTAGACAGACTGTAGACAGTTTTTCCATGGTAACCAACTAATGTAGCATTAATAGTTCTAACAGATGGAGGATTATTAACTTGTCAGAAATAGAGACCCTAAATTAAAGTTAGTCTCATAATCAAAATTTATAAAAAGAAAATTCTTTTCAAGTAAGTAAATCAAGTTGGCAAAACATAAAGCAAGAAAGCAGATTCAAAAGGCAACACTTTGGAAAATGTGCAGTGCCCCTTCATCCACCATCCTGTCTCATCTTCTAAGGTCTCCCTGGAAGCCAATTGTGTAAGTAACATAGATTCTGTTTGTCTGGACTGCTTTTCTATTACTGGTTAGTTTATAATTATTATTTTAAACCTTAGACAGTCCTTGGTACAATGTTAAGTTATGCAAACAGAACCTACCCTGGAGACTAAAAATCTGCATTTCTTCCTTGCGATCTTATCCTGAACCTATCTGAACTTATATTTGTGCATCTGCAGCCCTAATCAGGTAGGGCTCCAACCCCCTTATTTACTGATCCCTAAAAAGAGGCAAACTAACCTATTACAATGAGTTTCTTTAAAAAAAATATTGACGTTTCAGCCTGTAACCAGATCAGCTTGCATAACTCCTTATTCACGCACCCAGATCTTTTATCATTAATGGACTTTGTGGAAATTATGATGGAAAAACCACTTTATAAATGGAACAAAATTACTTGAGTGTAGAAGAAATTCTATGATATTTTTACACAACTTGAGATCACTTGTTTGTTTGTTTACCCAAAGAACTATCAGTACATGCAAAAAAATCAGATTATTACTGAATATGTTCTGAAACGTTACCTAATAAGCAACATTTTGGACTAATTTTTATTACAAAATGGGAGATACACCATACAAATTTCACACAGAATCACATCCCAAGCTTCTCAGTTGTAGAAGTCTTTTTATCCTGTGTACTAGTGACATAAGCTGAGCAGCTTTTAACAATGTTTCAATTTAAATATTTTAAAGACTGAGAATTGTTTTTAGTATTACCACATTCCATATACTAAGGTAACTTTTTTACTGTACGAATAAAATACTGCCTTTGTGTGATTACTGTACAGCACTTGCAGGATCTAAAAGTCAGCACTTTAAAGTTTGTGGCTTTATTTCACAGGAAGTTAATGTATTAGTATGTGTGGGTGACTGTCAGACTTTATGGCTTTTTATTACATCCAAGCAAGAGGAGAGAAAGAGAGATTCTGAAATGTAAATTTGACAGCTCTTTGGAAATTACCACTACTGCTTTGATTTTTCAAAGTATGTGTCTTGTTGCAAATGTAAAACCTTCAAGAAAATTTGTAAAACACTAAAGAGAATGCTGTATGCTTTTGACACTTGAGTTCTCCACGGTCTAGTCTAAAGATATCACCCTACGCCTTATTGTTGTCTGTTTAAATCTTTCATAAAGGACTAACTTGCAGTGCCAAAGCCACTGGCTAACATCCATTTCGACACTGATGAAATTACCTGGAGTGATGCAGTCTCTCCCGAGGCACACTCTGTCACATGTAATGAAATATGAAGAGACCAAAAAAAAATTTCTGGCTCTGCATAACAGAGCAAAGGAAGGCAAAGGTAAAATGAAAAAAGAAAAGCAAAAAAAAAATAAGAAAACACTGAAAATTATGAGGGGAGACATATTCGCCTCCAAAGTAATCTTCATATTCCACAGAAGCAAGACAAATTAGGCAACAGTCATGGTCTGGAACATTATGCAAACAGTGTTTTGGCATTATGGTCATGGTATAATATTCTAGAAAGGCAGAGGAAGAAGATAAATGATTCTTGCTGTGTTAAAGAAGGAAAAGAATAGCATTCAAGACCACTTCTCCTTGCCAATACCTGAGTAAGTCCATCTGGCTTTTTCAAACCTCTCTACCAAAGCAGTCTTCCCTTTAAACAAAGCTGACTACGCCAACAGTCATTACACTTGCAAAAATAATAGACAACTGATTGTTCTAATTTCGTTACATAGGGGCTCATAATTGCATATGAGTCAGATGCAAATTACACTGAAGTCAATGGGCTTTCGGTAACTCCAGCAGACTTCAGATCAAGCCATATGAACGAGCATCCTCAGGAGTCCTGAAGCCACAGTCTCTGGTGTGCCTCAGTTATTCAATAACTTTGGGGACTTTTCCAGCTAGGAAAATTGCATGTATATAAAACAAGATATGGATGTGAACTGTTACAATGATAATGTCATAATCCCAATGCTAGTGAGGACTCTGTTCCACTGTAGGAATCTCTTTTTTTTTTAAATGCCATTCATGAGACAAGACTGGAATGTTAAACCCGCCCTTGTGCTAGAATATATAAGGAGGAAGGGAAGGTGTGATACCTGTCCAATTAGCTCAGCTTTCCTGGGACAACAATGACTAAATTGGTGCTGTTGACCTTCAATTCAACTGCTGAAAATTTTATTCTGCCATGACAGATACACATAAGTATGCACTGAACAAACTCAAAAATGCAAGGTACTTTTTTATGCAGTCCTGTCTTTTCTCTAGCCATTTATCTATCATACTTAAAGGATTATTATCATTATCATTTCAAAGGTCTACATCGGGCCTTTACCATCACTTCAATCATTTACAGAGATGCAGTGCCTGAAGTTGCTAGTTACTGAGTGCGCATCTCACAGTAACCTCCTGGAGCTCACCTTGTAGCTCCTCATTCATTTAGTTGCTTTTGAACATTGCATTGGCTCTCTTCATTTCCAGCACTTTCACCATAGTAGATTGGTCATATTGAAATACTGATTTTTGTCATTTTAGGGTTCAAATGCGTGGTGGGGTTTTTAATTATTTGTTAAATAATTCAACTAATTTTCATGCTTTTGGTACTAATATACTCATTCATTCCCTTAAATCCTTTAAAACAATTGTGGCCAATGGGAAACATGACAGCAAGTGTGAAGCACAGCATGTCTTCAGCTGCTGATAAAGTGTAGTTCAGACACACACTACATACCGTGTGGGACTACTGAAAAATCATTTTCTTACTTCTAACCCTTACAGGAAACAGATTTATGCTATCACTTCAAAAAGCAGAACTAATCAACAGTATTCAGAGGGACTAATGTAACAGGCTTAAAAGCAAACTTTTGTCTATGGTTCTAGTTGGAAATATTATTCCCAGCACAAAAAATATGAACCACGATGGAAAAATACAGTTAAATTAAATAATAAGTCACAAGCCATGTATTTATGCTTAACAATTACAGACTTTGGATACTACCAAGACATTACCATGAAATTTAAAAAAAATTAAGCATCTGATAAGGTCCCTCCCATTCTAACTTCTTTCTCTGTACCATGTACATGAAATCTAGGTAGAAAACTGAAGATATTTTCTGGGGCCTTTATATGTGTTGGGCGGTATGAATATAGGCTCTGCATTACTGGTGCTTCAAAGATTTCTGCCTATTCCAGTGGTTAATCAAAATATCCAGTGATTACAGTACTATCCACAAAGTACCATCTTGCCCAGAGCTGCCAGCATTGTCATCAAAGATATATCTGTACACCAGAATATTTTTGTCAACTTATTTTTCACACAAAGGGTATTTAATTTTTTAATTCAAGTGATGCTGATTTCTACCAAAGAATAAAATAAAAGTAAATTTACAACATGAAAGAAGAATTTCACACTGCATTTCTATATATTCATTTCTGAAGAAGCTTTGGTAAATTAATGATGACCAAGCTGTTATGTTTAAAAGAGGACCAGTCATTTTAGATGTCTTCATTTTAATGTGCACCCAGGTAAATATGTGTTGTGAGGTCTTTCTTCAGCATTAGTAGGCTGTTTGAAAGTTTCTTAAATTCAATGCCCAGCTGAAAGCCTGTAAGGCACTCTCAAAGTATTATGCATGCATAGCACCAGCAACCACTCAGACAAAACAAAGAAAAAGTGACTTACAATTAGGTTCTCAAACATAAGAACATTTGATTTGAGGAGAACGCTACCTTAATAACTGAAAGATGACCGCCACTCAGTACTCCTCTGGCAAAACAGGATTGTATCTTAGAACAGACCTGAATTATACATGAATTCTACATATACTTATTATACTACCAACCCCTGCCATAGGAAAGACCTTCCAGCCTTGCTTAACTGAGCATTTTTAGTGTTACATATAATTCTACTCTGTAATGTATTATTAAAAAAAAGTAATTAACCTGTTGCAATCTATACAGAAAAGAAGATCATATATCGGAATAAAATTTCCTGGCACTCTGCTTTTTCCTAGCCTGGAAAGCATCTTCTGATTTCACCTAACACCATTAGAGGGAGAATTCCCCAAAATTAACAAAAGTCAGTGACATGAAACCATTACAGAGTAAAACCTGGTTATCTCCTAAGCTACCATGGCTCGTTAGTTGAACAACGTAGTCATTAAAAGCTACACGCCCTATAGCCATTTTTACCAGGCTGTAATACATTTCCGTTACTGCAAAGAGCGTCCTTGTAGAAGCCATATCTTCTACATGAATGCCGCATCTCAAAAAGAAAAGCCAATTGGCAGAGGGCAGAAACATCCATTTGTTGGAGGAAACCATTTTTTACAGAACAGTCTCTCTATCACTGTTCTCTCTGTCCCAAGCCTCAAGTGAGAACTATAAAATACCTTTAACATACGAGCCTGGAAACTAAACCCCATTATTATACCAGATAGTAAAAGTTATGGACTGAATAAAGATATTGCACATTCCACTTTTCCCAGTGACACTCTGCCAACTACCCCTGAATGTTTCATAGGCATTCACCACTTGCTTCTGTCAGCTCCATGCAGAATAATAATCTTTCCGCCCCTGCTTTATTAACATCCCCTTCTTTCATCAGCTGCCAACCACCTTTTTCTCTCCAATTGCTTCACTGACTAGCAGAATGAAACTAAACACAACTGTTTCTAACTGGTAGCTGATTTTTCACTTTTCTCTTTCTGGTCTGCATCTAAACAACATGTTTTAGTGCCCTCTTTCTCTTCAGCTTAGTCAGTCAATCTAATAAAAGACACTAATTTTCTTTTCTTTCTGATTTGTAAATTGTGGTGATATATGGACACCCCACCCCACAGAATCTTCCTGGATTGATTTAATAATATAAGGTATAACTCTGTAGTTACAGAATCACAGAATCACAGAATGTTAGGGGTTGGAAAGGACCTCTGTGGGTCATCTAGTCCAACCCTCCTGCTGAAGCAGGGTCACCTACAGCAGGCTGCACAGGACCTTGTCCAGGCGGGTCTTGAATATCTCCA
>Ga0065711_1032319_pt1 | contig 27552 bp, 25 predicted proteins | sample Hoacrofraction12_FD_59098 | JGI IMG/M metagenome (GOLD analysis project Ga0065711, IMG submission 59098) | Hoatzin crop microbial communities from Cojedes, Venezuela - Epithelial fraction 12 v2 (version 2) | ecosystem: Host-associated > Birds > Digestive system > Esophagus > Crop | place...
CCTGCACTGCTCCCTGCCTGCCCTGCCTGCTGCCTGCCCTGCCTGATGCCTTCCTGCACTGCTCCCTGCCTGCTGCCTGCCCTGCCTGCCTGCCTGCCTGCGCTTCTCCCTGCCTGCTGCCTGCACTGCTCCCTGCCTGCCCTGCCTGTCTGCCTGCCCTGTCTGCCTGCCTGCTGCCTGCACTGCCTGCCTGCTGCCGGCGCTTCTCCCTGCCTGCTACCTGCCCTGCCTGCCTGCCTGCCTGCACTGCTCCCTGCCTGCCTTGCCTGCCCTGCTCCCTGACCACTGCCTGCCCTGCCTGCCCTGTTCCCTGCCTCCCGCCTGCCCTGCCTGCCCAGCTCCCTGCCTGTCCTGCCTCCCACTCCCTGCTTCTCCCGCCTGTCCTGCCTCTGTTTCCCTGCCTTATCTCTGCCCTTCTTGCCCTGCCTGCCTCCTTCCCCTGCTCACTGCCTCCCCTGTCTCCATGTCCCCTGCCTCCACTGCTTGCCCCTCCTGCCTGCCCTGACTCCCTGCTCTCCGCCTGCCCTGCTCTCTCCCTCCTCTGCCTCTTACCCGGCCTGCTCCCTCCCTGACTCCTTATCTGGCTCCCCACCTCACCATGCTGACTCTCCTGCCTGTCCTACCTCGCTGCTCTCTGCATCCCTGACTCCTTCCCTTGCTCCCTGTCTGCTCTGACTCTTGTCTTTGCCCAGATCCCTGCCTACCCTGCCCGTCCTACTTTCCCTGCCTGCCCTGCTTTTTCTCCCTGTCCTGCCTGCCCTACTTCCCTTACATCCCCTTCCTCCTCTGCTTCCCCAGCCTCCCTTGCTTCTCCTCCCTGCCCTGATTCTGCTTCCTGTCTCCCATCTACCCTGCCTCTTCTGCCTCCAGTCCTCCTTGCCTTGCTTCTCTGCCTCCTGCCTTCCTGTTTTCTGCCTTCCATGTCTACTCTCCTCCCTGTCCTGCTGCCTTGCCTCCTTTCCTTCCTGCCCCTGTTTCGTCCCATTCCTCACTTTCCTGCCCCGTCTTCCCCTCCTGTCTTCTGTCTCTACTACCAGCCTCCCTCCATCCTTCCTGTCAGAGGGTGTGGGGGCTGGAAAAATCAGCTTAGCAGCCCAGGAACTGGTCAAGCAGGGGAAAGACCAGAAGTTGGAAGGGAAAGTCCAGATACAGTTTGAGAGCAGGGAAGAAGTGAGAGGGTTGGAGGGGAAAGGGTTAAAACTTGGAGTTCAGTGACCAAGTAAGGCTCCAGTCAAGCACCCACAGATAGGAACTTGCCAAACAGCAGCAGATACCTGTTTGCTCCTCAGCAAACTGGTGCCTGTTTTGACTAGGTATATTCAAACCAAAGGGGGTTAAGGGGTTAAAAAAAGGAAAGAATGAGCCTGGTTAGTCAAATGTTCTGCTTCCCAGTGGCAAACAGTGATGTATAACGGGTGCAGGGAAGAAGTGGGGTGAATCACTCCTACCATGTGGATACTTTGCTGCAGGAAGTCAAGAATTAAGTTGTGATCTCTGCAAGCAGTCAGTGTGTTCAGAGAAGGCTTCATACAGAAAACAAACAAAGTGAATAACTACTGGAGAAACCCCATGCATGCTACAGGCCTGACTTTAATTCTGTTTGCAATGGTTTAATCCTGGGAGGGTTGGGAAGATCACAGAAGAAAGGGAGCTTTCACTTTTCAAAATAACGATTCCTCAATCTAAACAAGCTCCAGGAATAATGAAGTTAAGGAGCAGATGGCTACTCGTTTTCCATCACTAAACAGTGACTGGATTGTATTTGGAAGGAAAAATTAAATTACAGAAAGGCTGCTTTCATGTGCTTTCTGAGTAATCAGATGACAACATGGGATTTTCTCCAGTACTAAAAGTTAATGCAATGCCAATATCTAAATGACGTATTATGTAGCAATATTATGCCATGCACTACATAGAAAGGTAAGGCTTTACTTTTTCATGTAATTGCTGGTCAGAAAACCTTATAGAGCTTTCTCTGGTTTGCAGTCTGTATCCCAGTTTGAAGTTTACAGGGGCAGCTTGTGTTGTCAGCATAATCAGGTCTGATATGTATCTGTTATAAAATGCTGCCGATTATCTTAAGAATTCTGTTGACTTGTCCAACTTTGAAAACAATTGTTTTCTAAAAATCAGACTCTGGTAATGCACATGCAAAACAAGGAAAGATATTATAACCTTTTCCAAACTTTTCCTTATTATTTCATTATAACTAAAAATCTGCTGCAGAGACCAGGTACAATTACATTGAGTAGCACTGAGTGCTGCTGAGTACTAGTGTAAGCAGTCTAATGGAGTTCACCAATGGTGGGACTGCAGAATCTGCCCCATAGCATTGAATCATAATTCCTTAAACTCTATGTGCTTTGAACACAGAGGATGTTTCATTGAAACACATAACAGCAGCCTCCTCATCTTCCAAAAGAGGACCATGTCAGTTAAAATGCAAATGATGGGTCTTATAAAAGGATGGAGAATATTTCCTTTGAACTAGGACTGGGAACTAATGTAATTGTTAATTTAAGTGTGCAGTTGTTGAAGCAATTGTGCTATTGTTTGGCAAGTGACTATTATTTTCTCTCACAGCCCTTTGCTGTGCTATCTGGACATACACAAACAAGACGTGACAATCAGGTCCTACTAGTGAAAAAAAAAGCAACATCAGTCTTTTATGGAGTGGCAAGTTCAGTGATCAGAAGTTCACATTGTTTTTGGCAGATGAGTTATAAGCCCTTTCCTTCACGGACGCCACTCATAGGATTTAGTTTGCAGATATCCAAATTATTTTGGTTTCTTTTTAAAATTTTGTCTTTAGCAGGATTTGTAGAAATGAACTTCTTAAGTCTGATATGTTCCTCCACTGAGAAAACAAACCTACAATGTATTATCTGATTATAATAAACTTCATTTCTGCAATTTTGGGAGAAGTGTCTGTGTGCAGATCTTTGTGCTTGTGCTCAGACCTGAATGAGAGTGAGAGAAAAGAACAGAATTGCATGAATTCCTGGGTGCAGAAATCCCTCCCTCTTTCCTTTCTCTCCTTTCTCCCTTCTTTCCTTCATTCCTTCCTTGCCTCCCTCCTTCCCTCCTGCCTTCCCACCTTCCCTCCCTCCTTCCTCTGTGTCCCTGACTTTCCCTCTTTCCCTTCCTCCCCCCACTGCCTCCCGCCCCCAGGATTATGGATGCCTTTCTCTGGCATGATGTATAAAGCAGAACTAAGTCAGCCACTAACAGAGCAATAATACATCACCTTTGCATTTCGTATTTTTTACAGGATCTTAATTTTTAATAAATTAATTAAACTAAAGTAATTTAATTTTTAAAATGTGGAGCAAAATTACTGTAAAATTAGATAAACTTCATGTTATTAAAGAAGCAGGATTAAATATCTCGATAATATGTTTGTTTCTCCTGCATATCTTTGTGCAGATGTTGTAACAGCCCATTTAGGGATTTTCAGGCACCAATATTATGATCCTGTGCTATCAGATTTTTGCACATAGTTTAATTATCAGGCTTGGGGATTAGAACTCTCATTTTGCATACTGCTGATAATTTCTGCTGCAAGAAATTTCTATAGTATTGGACAAGGTGGCCTCTTTGTCCAATATTGGCCAGGATGCTTTCTGCATGGCGACGCTTGGAGTAGTTCATGACTGACATGGAAGTCCCTCATCGCCTGCTGCTTCATTGACATGCCACAGGTCAGGCACCATGTTCCCATAGAGACATGCAATTTATCTGTGGTTGGTGAATACTTAAAACCTTAAAACTATGTTTTGGAGAAAAAATTGAAACAAGCTTATTAAGTTCATGGGTGTTTTGCTTAACTTTTTTATTTGCAAGTTGTTTAAGTTCCCCACCTTGGCATGTGGTCCTGTTCTTTAATACTCATGTAGGCAACAAGTTTTGCACATTTCAGGTCAAAAGATAATGAGGCAATTGTTTTTATTTTACATCTATTAGACAACCTTGTCAGTCTCTCCTCATGCCCATCAGCTTGTAGCGACAGCAGAGCAACTGCAGGTCAGTGTTGCAGACATGCCTGCCCTACATACTGTGCAGAGAGTTGTAAAGATCAGTCGAGTTGCTGCTGTGTTTTGTGCTGTGTCATGGCTAAATTACCACCTTTGGACAGCTAGTTGTGGCCTTAGGGTAACCTGTAACTGACTCAAGATAACAAGAAGACTCTAATATGAGAGGAGTAGGAATGTGTGATGTATAGTTTTTACTGAACTGAAAGAAATGTTAGATTTTGTAGCTGAGTGAAGAGATTGCATCTAGGGAAAGTGTGAGATACCATCAAGTTCCCCATGCAGCTGTTACAGTTGCGAAAGTTCCCTGTTTTCATATTGAAGCAAAGCAACAATTCCCTAGTGAAGGTTTACAGGAGTACCAGGACTTGAAGGGGAAAGGCTTGCAATAGTTCACTTGTTCAGTTTCACTGGGAGAATCTAGTCCCTTAGGGAAGGGCTACAGGGAAGCAGGAGATGTTCATAATAGTCAGGACTAGTGAGGCCGCACCTGGAGTACTGTAACCAGTTCTGGGCTCCTCGATACAAGAGAGACATGTACATACTGGACAAAGTCCGATGAAGGGCCACAAGCATGATTAAGGGACTGGAGCATCTCTGCTGTGAGGAAAGGCTGGGAGAGCCTGGAGAAAAGCAGGCTCCGGGGGATCTCACTAATGTATATAAATACCTGAAGGAGGGTGCAAAGAGTCAGGCTCTGCTCAGTGGTGCCAGTGGCAGGACCAGAGGCAATGGGCACAAACTGAAACCCAGGAAGTTCCCTCTGAACATCAGGAAACACATTTTTACTGTGAGTGACAGAACTATTCAAAAGCCGTCTGGACACGGTCCTGGGCAACTGGCTCTAGGAAGCCCTGCTTGAACAGAGATGTTGGAGCAGATGACCTCCAGTGGTCCTTTCTAACCTCAGTGATTCTGTGATTCTGTGGTAATGTGAGCAGCAGTCAGGCTACTGGACTTGAGATATGAGATAAACCTGTTGGGATCTCCCAAAGAGGTGTTTCTCTTAGCAAAAACATGAAGAAATGGTACACTTTTGAGGTCCTGATTGTTCCATTGAGGCCTAGGTGAATTATACTGGGGACACTGGGAGTGTTGCAGTTTACCTCGCTATTTCCTTGTGTGCAACAAGGCTTCACATTTTCCTCATGATGCAGGGAATTACACATAAAGGAGAAAGATTGCCCAGATGTTAACGTGTAAGCTTGCAGCTCAGGAGACATATGGTCTGTTCCCAGCTCTGTGAAATGTGTCCTCTGCGACCTCAGGCAAATCACTCAGGGCTGTACTTCTCCCCAGTGTCTGCGGAGGATGCCAGGACTCGGCAGCCAAGGACAAGAGAGAGTCAGTTTTTCTCATCACTCTTCTGAAATTAGTTCACGGAGCCGGGGTATGTCCGTTTTTATGTCTGAACACTCCATTTCCAGTGCGGGTTCCTACTAAGCTACCACAAAGCCACAAAGTGCCATAGGAGCCATTCCTATAAATACAGTTATGGATTTATTCTCCCCTGCCCTTATGGAGCAGTCCCTGCGAAGCAGAATGTAGCCCCAAGATGTTTTCCACAGTTAACATCAAAATATTTTTTAAAAAGCAATTTAATGAGATGACACCCACACTCGGAGATGAAATCATTCTAGATTACCATTTTCCCTCCTTCCCTGCCCACTCCCTTCTTTTCTAGCATGATTTTAGCATGTGATATCTGTATGAATGCTAGGAGTTAGGAATGATGTAATGAGACATATCGTAACAGTGATGTCTGTTAATACCAGGTGAGGATCAAACCCTAGTGCCTTTCCCATTTGAAAGCTGTGGTAATGAAATTTCACATGGCATACAGCTTTGGATTGAACGGAAAACACTTGGTAGACAGAGGCAACTAGAATCTTTCTGGAACTGAAGTGGATGGGGAAGGGCCAAATGGACATGGGGACTGTGCTTCAAGAGGCAAATGGTGTTTCAGGGACAGCTAAGTGGGCAGGAAAAAAACGATCCAGACAAGCATCATCATCATCATAATTTAAAGCAGGTGTTGGCCAATAGGGTTTATAGAGCAAACAGGGCTGAATGCTGATCCAGAAGCTGTCATTGAAGAAAGAGAAGTAAAGCGTATTAGGATCTTTGGATGGAAAGTGCTATATGTACTCCCTTAAGATATTATTCTCATTTTAGCTAATTATTAAATATTATTATACATTTTATAACTAAATTTTAGTTTTGATAGATAAAAGCTCTTTGTCTGAAGAATATACCCCACTTTCAGTGTTTTATTCTTCCAAAATCAACTCTTTGTCTCGTCATTCTTTTGTTGGGAATGTGAAGGAAGAAGATGAAGTGGTATGTGATACCACAATTTTGGTAGAAAGTTCCTTTTTTTACTGTGTTAATAGGTTGTGTTTAAAACTTCTGTTAATTATTTTTTGGTGTTTAAAGCTGGGTTTTATTCCTTTGGAGGGAAGATTTATTGTAAGTGGCTGTGAAAAGACATTAGGAGAGCAAATAGTCCTTTGGGAACAAAGAGTCACAATACAGAAAAAAAGCTCTTGAGAATATAACAGAGTCTAGTGTGCCAACACACAGCAACCATATTCAAGCTAGGGGAAAAAAAGGCCAGCATCTTCATTTGGGAGAAAAAAAAAAGCAGAACAAAGATGTAAACATCTGAAAAATTAGTAGATGGATCCGACCTGTACACGACACCAGAAGAGAAGGAGAAATTGCCATGTGTGGGAGGGGGTGAAAATGGAGAAGGTACTTCTGTTATACTTTTGGGAATCAGAATAAATCAGTATAGTTTGAGCAAGTACAATGACAATTAAACTAGGTAACTATGGAGCATTAAATTTATTGTCAAGGTAAGCAGTGGGAGAACAAAATCATCCACTGATATAAACCAGACTCCTTGGAGTCAATGGTGCTGGACTGGATTACTAACCCCATGGTTTGGGTTATGATTCAGGTAGTGACAACATTGTTCATACATAATTTGGATTATTTTGCAATATAGAACATTACACCAAAAAAGCATTTTAGTGCAAAATCTATTCTGACTGATATTCAGGATAATCAATAGAGGCTCTCCTGTAAGCTGTAACCCATGGGTATAAGTCAGTTCACTCAGAAAATTCTGAAATGTGTTTAAAAAAATATCTTTTATTAGAGTGAATATTTGTAATTTGCTTTTTGGCAACAATGTCTGACAGGAGAGGATCATATCTCGCTCACCTTGGGATCATGCTGGGCATCAAGGGTGTTAATACATTTAAATAAGGGAAGAAAATGGAACTTTAATGATAACAAATAACATAATTTTTGACACTAAATGCCTGGGGACCCTATGAAATCTGAAGGGCCAAACTTTCCCTCCTTGATCTGACCACACTTTCTTCTGGAGTAGACAGCAGTTAGCCTTTAAAGAATTTGCCTTATTTCCAAAAAAGCATCTTAGTGGAGATGGGAGTCAGAAAAGGAGCAAAGTAAGAAACAGTTCTACTCCCATAAACCCTCAGAAAATGGATGAACCCACTGGGGTCACAGTTAACTGCCACAAGTCCTTGGACCTGTTGGAGCAGGACCAGAGGAGGGCCACAAAAATTATCTGAGGGATTGAACACCTCTCCTATGAGGACAGGCTGAGAGAGTTGGGGCTGTTCAGTCGGGAGAAGAGAAGGTTCCAGGGACACCTTATTGCAGCCTTTCAGTACTTAAAAGGGGCTTATAAGAAAGATGGAGAGAAACTTTTTACTAGGGCCTGAAGTAATAGGTCAAGGGCTAATGGTTTTAAATTGACAGAGGGTAGGTTTAGATTGGATGTAGAGAAGAAATTCTTAAGATGAGCGTAGTGAGGCACTGGAATATGTTGCCTGGAAAAGTTGTGGATGTACCATGATTTGGAGTGTTCAAAGTCAGGTTGGATGGGGCTTTGAGCAACTTGATTCAGTGAAAGATGTTCCTGTCCACGGCAGGGGGTTTGGAGTAGATGATCCTTAAAGGTCCCTTCCAAACCAAACCGTTCTATAATTCTGTAATTGCAAGTCACAAAAGCTCCAAAGGTGTTTGAATTCATACTGAGCGCTGAGCCAGAGCTGGTACAGATCCCAAATAAACTCCTTGCTTCCACCCCTCTGCTGACCACCCTGGAGCACAACCATCCTCCTTAGGGTATGACCTGCTGTTAAAACTAGTGAAAGAACGATTCCTGACGCTACACTCCCCAAGTGACAGTGTCACAGTTAAACACAACAAGGTCCCATAACTAGCTCATGGAGGCAATTGTAACTAAATCATTAATGCATTAATATGCAATCTTAAGCACAAAATATTGGCCTGATTTTCCCATGGCCTACATCAATTTTTACATCAGTGAAGTTCAGTTGATACCATGGGATTTATCCTAGTTTGGTCTAATAAAGGCGAGAGCAAAACAAATCACTGTTATTTCATTTTTAAGTGTGCAATCCACCTTTAATACAACTCATATTTTGTTAAGAATTGAATAACCTGAACCCGTAGACTACCACTCAAAACTTCAGGTCTTGTTTTTCTGGAGTTATTTGCACTCCATGGTGACTTGACAAAGGCAGCCAGCCTTCTTTCTTCCCAGCTCTGTCCTTTCCCATGTTTTCCCAGGCTGATGAATCACCAGATACTCTGCCCTGCAGGTAGCTCTTCTTAACTCTGGCTCCACAGCAAATGCAGAAAGAGGCTGCTTAACAAACTCTCCTTTGTATCACCCACAGACAAGTCTAATGAACATTACTGTTGAATGAAAAGCTTATCTCCCACCAGAATGTCCTTCTTTGAGCAAATATGCAGAAACTCTCTATATTCAAATGTAGGAATCTCCTCCTGGGGCTGCAGCTGTGGTGTCTAAAATGTGGTTTCTATCAATGACATATAAGCTCACAGAACAGGGAACTTGGGCACTCCTTGTGCTGATTGACTTCTAGGTCCTGCGGCGTAACATTGTGCAGCCCCTGGATGAAGAAATGCCCTGGCTGCTGCTGTCCGCTTTGTTTGATATGAGAATGCTGAACCCAGGGGAGCAGCTGAGTGAATAATAATATAACTAATATATATATATAAATAATTCATATCTTTCCAAACAGCTTTCTTCAAGTACATGAAAGTATGTCTTTCACTGAGGGATTCCCTTTTAATTTTTAAAATCAAATTTGCTTTTTCAGAATTTAGACAGAATTTTTCAGAAATTAGACAGACAGAGATATCTGCTAAGTAGTGGGGATTTTTCTTTGCTTGTCTGTTTTTGTGATGGCTGAACAATTCGATGGGTCTTGATCTTTCCTCACACACATTTCATACTAGAATAGACCTTGATCTTATTTCACACAAGTGTAACTACACAGACTCCGATGACAGCCTCTTGCTAATTATGTCACTGAAATGTAAGAGATTCACTGTACCGTTTTGCTCATACATAACAGCTTAAGCAGCTTTTTTCCTAACACTTGTGAAAACAAATTCCAGATAAAGTACAGGAATGAAAATGAAATTTAGAACTAGGTATTTGGGAAAGCTACAAGATACTGAAAAAAAGAATTTGAAATAAAATACGTCTTTTTTCAACCAGCACACCAATCCTGTTGGATTAGATTCATCAAATACTTTATTCATGGGAAGTTCCCCATGAAGATGTATTAAGTCACCATGGGAAGTATTTTCAGTGAGATTTTACCAAGTAGAAAATATCCCTGATGCTGGTGGAGTTTTGGGGGGGGGGGTAATCAGTTTTACAGTCAGCTCAGGGCTTCATTCAAGTAAAGCTAGAAGCTGATATTGTGCATGATAAAATAAAATGAAACAGTTGTTATACTTATCATGATAAGTGTAAACCTGCATACTTAGGAAGCTGAAATGTAGCTCCTGTTAGAGATTGAAAAAAATGACTGTTATTTTGGCTTTTGTCATTCTGGGCTTGAAGTTATGGGATGCTGGAACTCCCACACTTCTATAAGACAACTTTGCACTCTATATTCTAATAGTAAGTTGATACAGCTTAGTATTAATTGACAATTAATCAGATTGCCTTTCCAAAGCTTGAATATATACATTCATCATCAGAGAATCATCAGAGAATCATTGTAGAGTGGTTTGGGTTGGAAGTGACCTTAAAGATCATCTGGTTCCAAACCCCCTGCCATGGGCAGAGACATCTTCCACCAGACCAGGTTGCTCAGAGCCCCATCCAACCTGGCCTTGAGCACTGCTAGGGAGGGGGCAGCCACAACTTCTCTGGGCAACCTGTTCCAGTGCCTCACCCCCCTCGTAGTGGAGAAATTCTTCCTTATATCTAATCTAAATCTACCCTCTGCATTCAAGATGTCGATGACTGCCTTATCTTAAACGCAACCATTCTGAAATTATTTGGCTGCTATCCTCTTACATATGAAGCACACAGAACAATTTTATTCCTATATAAAGTTCATAAATGCATTTGTGTAAGCTTTATACGCATATTTAATCTTTTATGTATTTGCTTTTTCTTTTAGTAACTGATGGAGTAAACAGCATTTTCCTTTGGATGGATTATTCTACATGTAAACATCCTATTTTTCTTCAAGAATAAGAAAAGCCCTTTGCTTTCATTTGTTAAATATCAGTTTGATCGCAAAAAGCTTCTGAATGGCTCACACTCACAGCAGACCATCAATTGAATGGGATCAGCACTTCTCCTGCTAAAGTATCTGAAGTTAAGGATCTGGAAAAGAGTTTTTTTCAAAGATGACCCATTTACAAGCTGGGCTTAGTCCAGAGACTATAGAGAAAGCCCGCCTGGAACTGAATGAAAACCCAGACATTTTGCATCAGGATATCCAGCAAGTCAGGGACATGATCATCACGAGACCTGACATTGGGTTTTTACGTACAGACGATGCCTTCATCTTGAGATTTCTCCGAGCCAGAAAGTTTCACCAAACTGAGGCCTTCAGACTGCTGGCTCAGTACTTCCAGTACCGCCAGTTAAATCTGGATATGTTCAAAAACTTCAAGGCTGATGATCCAGGAATCAAACGGGCTCTGACAGATGGGTTCCCGGGAGTGCTGGAAAATCGCGACCACTGTGGCAGGAAGATTCTTCTGCTTTTTGCAGCCAACTGGGATCAGAGTAGGTAAATGTAGATAGTGTCCTTATTTTTTTTACATATATTCATACTCCACTTGTAACAGAGTATTTCTGACCATACTTGAAGCAGCAAGGCCATTTTCAGTAAAATACTTTGTAACCAAGAGTCCATTTCACTAAAACTTTCACCTGATCACCTCTCACTCTTCAGACATAACACCATTGAGAGATAAGGGTATATTACTGTGTCAGATAAGTAGCTTGTGGTTTTTTCCATAAATATTTCCAGTTTTTAGCCAGATAGTGTCCGTTTGCTAAAAATACATTAAATCCTATTATATAATTGCTTCAGTAATATCATAGACTAGCCAAACAGGTTGACAGAAAGCATGAGTCTAAAAACATCTGGTGGCTCTCGTAGCTCTTTTGGTGCAGAAGGAACTGACCATATTTATTCTGTATCCGCTATTCCTAACAGATCATTTTTTTTTGTTTTAAACATTTCATGAATTACAGCCTGTATTATGAGATTTCCACAAACTGCATTGTAATTTCTACACACTCTGGTTACTGTATGTTTCTAAGACTGATCAACGATTCATGCAAAGTGTATTTTCTGTTCAGGTCACTTCTTTACAGAATGGTATGAACAAAGATCTCTCCCAGCCATTATTATAAAATGATGTTCTTAAATGTTAATGTGATTAGTCAGCTTTCACTACCTATTTGAAGTGACACAGAGAAAAGGGACTAGTCTAGGAATATTGTGTTCACATTGTCCTCTTCATCAGAAGTCATTCCATTCCATTTTCCCCGCCTTTCCAGCAAGATGGAGAAATGTAATCAGCTGTAGGATTGCCATGTGTTCTGCTGATTTTTCATAAAAATCAGACCAAAGAACAAAATTCAGATTCTAGTTTTGAGTATCATAATTTCTGATGAGTTCCATGTAGAATTTTGTCTTGGCATGGTCTAAAGTAGACCATGAAAGTGTGTCATTATTAGAGGTCAATAGCTTGCAGCTTTGAATTTACTTTATAAAAAATATTAGAGAACAACACACATACGACTGCAATTTTTTATGTTAGTTGTTTTCTGGGAAAACCTTTCATCTCCATGTGAAAACAGAGATCAGAAGTGTTTCTAATTTTCCTTTGCATGTGCAGATTTAGTAAATAAATGTACAGAAATAGTTACAGAAATGTAACTTTGCATATATAAAAGTATTTGCCGAAATCCAGAACTGAAACCAGTGATAAAGGTCCTATTGACTACAAAGGGGCCAGCAGTTTATCTTCTGTCTTACTGAACTGTGAGCTTGCCTTTCTTCCAACCACAAACCCACTCCTTAAGTGACTGGCCTGGAAAGAAAGATCAATGAACAGCTATTTTGAATTAATAGAAAGTATCTGCTTTAGAGGACAGAAGCACTGTGGCTCTGCTGGTTGCACTGAGGGATTTAGGTATCATATAGAGCCTGCTTTGGGTTTCTGATCGCTCAACAAAATGAATCCTTGCATCTAACATTGTATATCAGCTCCTGCTCTGGGAAAGCTGAGAGTGCTGCTGTCTAAGGCTTCTGCACTAGGATTTTGACAGTACAATGATTCCTATCAGATTTGGCTCAAATTTTCTGCAAGTCCTGTAATATGCATCCATGTATATGTGTATAAGTGTGTGTGTGCCAAAACCAAATGATCCTGCATGCAGGATACCTTGTTTCCAAAAATAGAACTTTAACCTTCAAAGAAGAAAGGCTGAGGCTAACAGGATAGGAAATACTTTCCTAAGTCTCCTCAGTGAAATTAAAAATTTTAACTCTTTTCAACCACTGAAGCTCAACTCTTCTATGGATTCAAATAACAAGAAGTGTCATTTCTGTGGGCTTTTGTAGCACTGCAAGCGCTGCAGGGATTTGGGACAGGATTTAGGCTGTGAGTAGAGGGATGACCTCCTCTCTTTTTACTGTCTGAATCAACGAGAACAAAAGATGTTAAGCAACAGGAAATTATGAGTACAATGTCCTGTTAAGCAGAGGGGATGCAGACTATTGACCAGAATAAATATGTATTCATACATATTTCACAAAAGAACTCAAGAAAACAGGCATTGTGTATATCTTGAAAAAACATACCTTGGGCAACCTTTCTGTAGACATATCTTCAGTGATGGTAAGATGTTTACAAGCTTACATTTCAGCTGAATTTTAATGCAGTCAATTCATATGATGCTGTGATGCTGATATGGAAAAGTAAGAGCTCAGCCTTCAGCATGCCTTTCCTAAGTCTAATCTAATTTGCAACTGGCTGTGTCTTCTCTTTCTTTATCATTAAATCATAATGATAAGGGGTCATTTACAGAGAAATAATAATTTATAAAGGATCATTTAAAGTCAGCATGGATATAATCCATAAACCAATTTTCAGTCCAGACATGCTTACCATTTATACTCCTGGAGTATGGTGACTGTATTGATCACATGTCAAGGAGGGAGAAGCAACCTCTTAACTTTTTGATCTTACAAATATATTGATTTTTGAAAGCAAATGTTATTTGTGTAATTTGACTGCTTGGACAAATCAGAGCCAAGATCTTCTGAAGTGATTCTCTGTTTTGAAGATAAAACTTCTGTGCAATCTTTTAGAAACATTTGTAACTTTAGCTTCAAGAACGTAACTGATAGATCTAACAACTCTGGAAAACTAAATTTTCATTTCTGGCATCAGTGTTTCCAGCTTCAGCTTCCAGCTGCTGGATTGTGTTAGTTTAAATGGACACTGAAAATACGACAGCTTCCCATGTTTGTACTTTTGTCTCCTGACCATGTCATCTTTTAACCTACTTTTGAATTCACTGAGGATGCAGGACTGTAGTGCAAGTTACTGTCAGGCAACAGGAAAGTAGTACATTAGCTACTCTACCGCAGTGCTTCTACTGTTCACTTTTATCCATGGTAAATCAGTAAAACAGCTAGCCCTCTTTCCCTTGATGGTAGAACAACCTTGTGTTGTCCACAAGGTAAAGAACACATCTGTGGGCAGCCAGCACAGCAAAGACGATGTTCTGTGAAGTATTGCACTATCTTAATGTCTTGCAATACATTTGTGCTGCCAAAGGTTAAATAGATTGGACTTCTTTAAGAGTTAGGAAGATTTTCCAGGTTGGTAATACTCTTTATCTTTATTTTCTGGGCCTTTTCTGTCATTTTAGCCACGTTGCTAATGTGCAGAGGGATGAACTTTCGCTAATAAACCATCATGTATTAACACCATGTCTTCTGCTCAGTAGTTCCCTCTTTTTAGACATAAGATTGTCACTGTTTTCTCAGATACTGTATCACATTTTGAGCTCATGTTCAGCTCAAATCTGCTTCCAAGTCACTGTTTCCTAAAATATAAACACCACTGGTAAATGTGTCATACATTCTCGTCCATAATGTGGGCACAGTCTAGCATGTGATTCACGCTCTTCTGCAGAGCTAAACCTGTCCTCCTCATCAATTATCACTGTATGGGTTTAGTGACATCTGCAAATCTCACTGGCAAGAATTTTATTTTTGATTCTATTGAAAAGATGGTGTTTATTATTTTGACCAAAACCTCCTTGATGACTAGGAAAAAAGCCCAAGGAATGAAAATTCTTATCTCTGAATCACTAGCTGAGATCTATCATGGTGCCAGGTTTTCATTCATTTAGCATGTGCTGCATTGGTTCAGTTTTGCTCTGTTTTTAGACAGGTTTCTTAGAGATGATGTCGTCACTTTCTCTCTAGGTCCTGCGTAGTATATTTTGGATCTTTTAGTTAACGATATTCACATATGATGCAGAACAGAAAACTTCAGAGGTATTGAATAAGTGGAAATGAGTAGATGGCTAGAAAAAGAAGGAGACCAGAATAGTTCCACACTGAGAGAGAGGAAGAATGTCGCGCTGTATTACTGTACACTAGAGAATCCATGCAGGGGAGAGCCATCATTCACTTTGATGAGAGCTCAGTCTTCAGAGGTGCAGAATAATCCAGCTACAAGGTGTGAACTCACCCAAAACCCACAAAGGCTTCACATAGACCACTGCTTACATAGCACCTTTGTTCTATGGTGAAGTAATAAAGACAGGTAAGGATGTCAAAATGATCTTGCCTGGAACTTTTTTGACAAAATAATTTGCACCATAAAAAATCCTATTTTGTAAAACAAATACACACGTACAGAAAAATGTACAGTTTTGATGAGACCTGAATCAGGATTTCACATAAAAACAAATGTGCCATGTGCTGGATTACGAATACTCTTTCTCACACTTTTTCATTTCATCAGTCTCACCAAACCTAAGCCCTTCTTCTTTTGATGCACCTCTAGTGAATCTGAAGCTTTTAATGAAGTCAGGTAAGAGCAACATTTTGCCTGTTGGGTTGAGGAAAGCCTACACTAACTACTGCAGCTGTTCCTAGGACTGCTACAGACTGCTAATATATCCTGCTTATACACCAGGGAGATGGGAGTTTGGGTGAACAAGTAACTCAGCAGAAGGCATTCATTAATCTTCCAAGTAAAGATATTTCTTCCAAGGCTGTTCAGCCAGAGTGAAATTTCTTTCTGTGTAGGGAGTCAGCAGAAGGGCTGTCTCCAATCATGACCCATGGGTTGCGTACCTATCCTCTTGGAACAAGGTCTTGGAGCAGGAGTGCAGAAGGTTGCCCAATTGTCTTTTGCAGCAAAATAGTAATTAACTTCTCTCTTTGTGTCTGGACTGTTGTGTCTAAAAAGCTGTCACATAGCTCCAAAAACTCTGTAAGTCAGTCAGACAGAAAAAACGGCTGCTTTGTTTTCAACATACATTCCCAAGTCAGCTACTAGCCATAAATCCTCTTTTATTAACCAAAGAGCTTCAAACGTCAGATACTTACCATTCTGTAGGAAAGTATATTGAGATAGGCTAAAGGGCAAGGAGACAGTCTGGCATAATGGTAAATCGACAGCTATAAATATTTTAAAGGATTGCAATAGAAAAAATTATGTCCTTGCTGAGAATGCTCATAGTGGTATAATTGCAAGGATATTATCATCAGCAGATCCTGTTCGTATAAATGAATATGCAGCAAATGCTGATTATTGCAATGTATTTCAAGGATAATCTCAGATGCTTAATAGAATATGAAGGAATAAACAGCTGTTGAGAACGATTTATAGTCACAGGCAAACTGTGGCAATAACTCAGCCTAGTAGCTGTTTGTTATGAGAGATTATGGCTGAAGTACGGCCAGTCCTAACACCAGAATGATTTTTACAAGGCAGGTCTTCGGGTTTGGTTAAGACATCTGCTGAGAGATTCTGTGTTGGGAGATGCTTACAGCACTGCAGACTGAGGTTGTGGTTCAAGTGTTGCAATGACCAATAAGTAGCCTAGAAGCATACTGTATTAAATAATAACAGCTAGTCTTAAATCATAACAGAATTCAGGGTAGTAGCAGGAAGGAAGCATAACATACGCAGAATACTCATTTAGAGGAGTAACAGATGTGCAAATTAAGTGTTGGACAAAGAAGATGAACAGGAGCTCTGTCTTAAATGTTTTAATTTTCTTGGAGACAACAACGTAATTCAGTTAGTATCATTTATTATAGAAGCCACATTTAGGAGGGCTGTTGTAGTCCGTATGAGTGACAGAAGGATGACATACACAAATGACAGTCCTGGATAGGATAAGAAGGGAACCAAAGAAGAGAGAGAAAACGTCTGAAAAAGAGAAAGAAAAACAACAGCTGGGAAAGTTATGAAGCATATGTTGAAGAACAAGACAGGCCTGACTAAAATAAAAAAAAAAAATCAGTTGGGGGGGAGGGGCAATCAAACACTTATTGAGAGGGAAGAGAAGGTGACTGGATGGTGTCGGGCTGAGGGCTGACCGAAGAGCTGTGAAGGACAGTACCAGTGGGTGAGACACACAATTGCTGGAGCTGGCCTGCGGGATAACAAAGGGAAACGAAGGGCACACTGGAAAGTGGCTCTGTGCAGCCTCCCTCCTGTGGAGAAAAGTAACCATATCAAACCCCTGAGCTTTATAAACTGGAGAGAAGGACATCTGATTAAGAAAAATACACACATGCAAACACACATACACGACAAACACATACATGTACATACACACACACACCCTCCACACACCCCCTCTCTTCCCAAACTGTCTCAACAGACCCAAATTCCGTTGTGAGTTTTTATGTCTGGGTAACAGAAAAGAGAAATTGCTTACAGTTGTGTTAGCACTTGTACCTAGAAAAAGACCCAAACACCTGTATGGGCTGTATATGTTGTCTTCACAGCTGGGTTCTGCAAAAGAACATTATAACAGAGCTGTATCAACAGAATAGTACAAAGTCAAACAATAAATGTGACGTCCTACTTGGCTCTTTGTCCCTTTGGAACAGTTGGTAACCATGAACGAATGCTCTTCTAAATAGGAGTTGCCTGAGGTGAGACTTCATAGGAAGAGATCAGAATATTTTTAACTGGAGCTTTTCCTTAATCATGTTTTCTAAATATCTAATATTCTGATCAGTTTCTAACTTGCTAACCTAATTAAAAGGAGATAAGGCAAATTCAAGCGTTGCAGCAGGAACAGACTGCAAAGAGGCAGGCGATGAAAAAAAGGTAATTCTTTGACTAGCTATTTAATGGGCTACATGAAGTAGAAGCATCAGAAAAGAGTGGAGATACTGAACTGGAATCTGTAAATACATTTGAAATTCTAAAATTCTAATAATTTCTTGATGTATTATTTCCTCAGACCATGATATATTTCAGACTTTCCTCTGAACTCTGACCCTCTGTATCAATTGCATTTTACATAAAAATATTTGCTTTTTTCATCACACCCTTGTAGGTGCTGGGCATCCTCCACTTCCAGCACCCTCGAAGCAGCACGAGAGATGCTTGGGAACTGCTGCTTATGGCAGGCTGGGTGATCCCAGAGAAGTTACAGCTGACGGCATGAATGTGGTTGAGATGTGCTTGGTGTGGGGAGTGCTGAGCTCCATAAGACAGCTGAACAGCACATTGGGATAAATTCTACCCTGCTGCTGCTGTCACCCTGATTCAGGGTGCTTGTCTACCTTGGCAAGGCTGGAGGACAAGGGAGACACTAGCCCACGTGGTTGCAAGAGTGGGACTGCCTTGACCTCTGAGTCTGATCTGCCTCAGATCTCTGAGGTCTGAGGAAAGGACATGGTTTATCAGGCATGGTGGTGTTGGGCTGATGGTTGGACTTGATGATCTTAGAAGTCTTTTCCAACCTTAGTAATTCTATGATTCTATGATGTGGTACAAGAATGTTTCCTATGTGACTGCCTATTTTCTGCCCACGCTGAGCAAACTTGCATCAGTAAAGATTATTTTTAAGGGAAAGGTAATATGCAAGTATCTTCATTGGTGCTTTTTCCTCATAGAAAGATGGTGTAGTTTATCCACTTTTCCATTGCGTACACACAGTGGATAGCATATGTGTCTGTGTGTGCATTAACATGTGGTGTTAGTTATCTTTCATATGCGCAGTATAAATCACAGCACCGATTAATGTTATGATGCTATACAATCAATAACAATCTATTTGAAAAATACATATGGATTATTTATATAATATCCCATAATATATCTTCAGAGGGCCAAAATTCAGGATTTGATTGAAATTGTAAGATTCTAAGCTATTGACTACTATGTTATTGAAGTTAGCATATCAATATACATAAGAAGAAATATTTGCTTTTCAGAGGCAAATTAGTGTTCTATATTTTAACCTCGCCAACCTGCTGTCTATCAATCAAACCCCTTGTTAAGGACCTTCTGCTGGCCACTGTCACAATTAGGATTTGGGGCCAGAGGAAGCTTTGGTCTGATCCAGTAGAACCACTCTCACATGCACTTTACAAGACATGTACTCTCACATACTTTACAAGACTTGCAGCTTAAGACGTACAGGTCTGACTTAACAAAGCAGGAAGCTCAAGACTTCTTTTTTTACCTTTTTTGACCAATACATTTTTCTTCTTTGCGTTCCAGCTACATGTCATCCCCACGCCTTCCTTGCTCTTTCCCATAGATAATCTGTTCTCCCTTCCACAAAGCCATAATTTCAGCTCCTCTGGTTTTATACCGTGTCAGTAGAGGAAGTAAATTCCATACATTCAGATATGAATGATGTACAAAAGGTAAAAAAAAAGAGTGAACAAGCACAAGGCCCCTGCTACGATGTGACCAGGAACACCTGCTTCCCTTGCCAGTGCTAAACCTTTCACTCTTTCCTCCCTTCTGGCTTCCTTTCACAGCGCATCCCAGAGATGCAAGTCACGTATATTAAATACGCACAGATCAATCTACAGAGTGTATGTGGTGCCTATACCCCTTTGGAGTGCTAGTGTCTGTGTTAGCACACAGAATTCCTTTTGTATAGGTATTTCTGATGATGAAAATCCACACTAGACTGTGATAACCTTATCTAAGGCATCTCCATCCTCTCCTATTATCTTGGACCTGTGATCCTCTAAGCTGTTCTCACTTTGTGAGGTTTCCGAATAAGAATGCATTGCCTTGTTTTCCCAGGGATAATCGTACCCGTCTGCTGTGTAAGTACAAAAGGGGAAATGTGATTTATATTGAAAAAGAAAGATACTGCTGAAAAATCCTTCTTCCAAATGCACTGCAGTATTCATTTGAAAACTGAGATAAAAAAGGAGGAGGAATATACTCTGACCTACGGAGAGACAGTAGCAAATCTTTCCATTTCTTAGGTTCTCATTTACATGTAAGCCATTTTTAGCTGGCTACTGCAATTTGAATTCAGTTTCACTCGACAAACCTTCAATTCTGTTTGAATAAAAGAGCTTTTTAAGTCTGGGGAAAATGGCAATTTGTGTATGCCGTAGCCGCCAATGAATGCCTTTCCTTTTTCCAGCATCTTATTATTATTCTCTGCTAAAATGTATACACAGGTACATCTATATTCACTTTCTTTCAGAGAACATTTTATATGACTCATTTAAAAGTAGTTCATGGTCATTTGGGTGTTTATTTCAAAAAGAGGCAGATCAGATGTAGCCTCCATGCTAAAAGCCAAGGAGCCTTGTGAGACATCAGACATACTTGCCATTACTGGCTTAGTCCTGGCTGACATGTTTGTCTCTACCTGGATTTTCTCATCTCTTGGTATGTTAAATAAGGTATTCATTGTTAATTAATGGACAAAATACTGATTGGGCACGAAACAGTTTTGGGGTAAAGGATGGACTACAAATAGGATGATACAATAAGGTGATACCATTGAGGAAGCAATGTCTCTGAGCTGTATTACAGGAATGTTGTCTGCAGGACACCAGAGGTTATTCACCTTTACTCACCTCGGCTGACCTGTAGCCTAAGTACTAACATGAGGACAAATCTGAGCTAAGTCTAGAAAAGAATAGTAAAATAAGAAGTCTGGAAAATATCATAATGTAATAAAAGCTGAGGACACTGACAGACGGGGTAGAAATCTTTCTGTATATAAAAGCTTATCTCAATAAAAGGTGGTGGTGGAAAGTTTCCCATTTCCTTGGGGATGGGAATACAAAATAAAAGCAAATTAAGTAATCTTAAGAAGAATCAGATTTCCAAAAATTAGGAAACATTTTACAATGACTAAGATAGTTCAGGACCTGAACAGGTAATGGAGACACGCTGTGGGCTCCTCATCTCTGGGGTTTTTACTGAAGAAGTCAGAGACAAACTAGGAGTACTTCTGATGGTGCAGTGCAGTAGATGTAAGATATACTGTCAGGTCACTTCCTAACCCTTATTTCTAGGATTAATTTAGCTTTGTTAAATGCTTCAGAGGATAAACTAAGAAGGTGTTTTAAGCTACTTTTCAATTTCAGAACATGAACATAAACCCCTGCTTAAAGAACTTAATTTCATTTTATGACAAGGTCACCCATCTAATTGACCAAGGGAGGACAGCAGATGTGGTGGTTTTGGATTTTAGCAAAGCTTTTGATACTGTCTCTCACAGTATCCTTCCGGATAAAATGTCCAGTACAAAGCTAGATGAGTCCATGATACATTGGATGAGCAATGGGCTGACTGATTGGGCTCAAAGAATTCTAGTGAATAGGGTTACATCAGGCAGGTGTCCAGTAACCAGTGGGGTTCCCCAGGGCTCAATTTTAGGGCCAGTGCTCTTTAATGTTTTTAGAAATGATCTGGATGCAGGAATCAAATGTACATTAAGTAAGTTTGCTGATGAGTTTGCTAGGAGGAGCTGTGGACTCCCTCAAGGGTATAGAGGCCTTACAGAGAGATCTGGATAGACTAGAGAGCTGGACAATCACCAGTCACATGAAATTTGATAAGAGCAAGTGCCAAATTCTCCACTTGGGATGGACTATTCCTGGTCATGCGTACAAACTGGGGGGACAAGAGGCTGGAGAGCAGCTCCGCAGGAAGAGGTCTGGGGGTGTGGGTTGATGGTAAGTTGAATATGAGCCAGTAGTGTGCCCTTGCAGCAAAAAGGGCCAACCATGTCCTGGGGTTCATCAAGCACAGGGAGGTGACCCACTCTAACACTGCACTGGTGTGGCCCCACCTCGAGTACTGCGTGCAGTTTTGCGTGCCTCGATATAAGAAGGACACCGAACTATTAGAGTGTGTCCAGAGAAGGGTGACCAGGATGGTAAAAGGTCTCAAGGGCAAGACCTATGAGGAGCAACTGAGGCCACTTGGTCTGTTCAGCTTGGAGAAGAGGAGGCTTGGGGGTGCCCTCATCACAGTCTACATCTTCCTCAAGGGGGGCAGCAGAGGGAGAGCTGCTGATTTCCTCTCTGGTGACCAGCAATAGGACACGAGGAAATGCCATGGAGCTGCACCATGGGAAGTTCAGGCTGGACATTAGGAAAAGGTTCTTCACTGAGAGGGTGGTTGGTCACTGGAACAGGGTCCCCAGACAAGTGGTCATGGCACCAAGTCTGTTAGAGTTCAACATGCGACTAGATGACGCTCTTCGTGATATGGTTTAGTTTCAGGTAGTCCTGAAAGAAGCAGGGAGTTGAAACTCAATGATCTTTATGGGTCCCTTCCAACTTGAGATATTCCATGATTTTATAATTCTATTATTACATCAGTAAGCTCTACTATCTAGAAGAACAAGAGACTATCTTGTATATAAGTGATGCAGTGTAAAAACAACTTTCCCATCTGGGATTCTTAATACATGCTGGATGTTTTATGCCTCAGTTTTATTTGAAAATGGATAGTTCTGATATCTTGTGGTGGTTTAGTGTCATTATTTCCTACACTGGAGCTGTGTCTCCCACTCACTGCGTGCTGAGGGGGATAATGGTCACAAAACTCATTCTCTCCGAGGTCTATTTCAACTTTATTGCTAGATTAGAACCTATTTGAAACCACTACATAAAGCAAGTATTCTAACTTTCTGTAAAGGTTGTTATGCCTGTATATAATATGGAAAACTGGAGAACTTTTAGGTATGTAGCCAATCTGGAAATAGTCCTCCAACAGGGGCTTTCTGATACAACCCCTGTAAAAGAAGTTCTAAGAATTAAGTGAGCAAGTACTCTGTCAGGAGGAGTATGCAGATGAAGTGGGTGAGAATGCTACTTTCTTGTGTCCGTCTTACAGATTCCCCACCCTCCCAGCCCCCCAAGATATTAGTTTTTCCCATGGGAGGGCATTTCTGAAGTATAGAGTGCAGCTGTTCATGAAGCTTTTTCGGTGCAGCTGTAGTGTTGGCTACATGTTCATGAGGGGAATGCTCCAGCCAGTGTAGGAGCCATGTGGTCTGTTCTGTTGGCTGCTGTTCAGGAGAACAGCACAAGTAGAGCCTTTAGAGCTCCTGCTGGCCCTCCTGATCAGCAGCAACATCCCTACATCCAAAGAAATATAATTAATGTAAAGACACCTTCATCTTAACTATGAAATACACTGGGGTATGGTTCTGGCACAGCTGAGTGTCGAGTCTCCAGGATATTAAATGCTTTTCTTGGATACTACTGGACCTACCAAGCCAGAAATACTGCCTTAGAGTGGGTTTGAACTTTAAGGAGTTTACTGTGCTGTCTCATTCAACTGCACTAGATCCGGAGATAGACAGTGAATAGCAAAGGTTATGTTAACATATAATGCAAGGAGGTAACCTACAGAAAATTGTCAAACATAATAAAATGCAGACAGTTGTATCCACAGCCTTTAAACGCAACTGCATCAAAGCTCTAGCCCAGTCAATATTGATCACGGCTGTTGAGCTGGGTGGCTGCTAGTGCATGGTGTATATAAAAGGACATTACAGAATCATAGAATCATTAAGGTTGGAAAAGACCTCTAAGATCATCAAGTCCAACTGTCAACCCAACACTACCAAGCCTGCTAAACCATGTTCTGAAGTGCCATATCTACACATTTTTTGAACACCTCCCGGGATGGTGACTCAACCACTTTCCTGGGCAGCCTGTTCCAGTGCTTCACAACCCTTTCGGTGAAGTAAGTTTTCCTAATATCCAATCTAAACCTCCCCCGACGCAATTTGAGGCCATTTCCTCTCATCCTATCGCTAGTTACTTGGGAAAAGAGACCAACATCCACCTCCCTAATTGAATAATTGCACTAATACTGGCTGGTTTGTGCTCATCAGAAACCAAACCAATTTTGCATGTGAATTTGTTCATTTTTTGCTATCTGCCCTAACCTGTGTCCTAGCACACCAGGATGAAAAAATAAAGCAGAGCTTAACACTCATCCTAGAAAATTTTCAATCTGTAAGGGCAAGAGAAAAGAAGCATTGGGTACCTTCCTTAAATGAAGAAGAGTGTGTCAGGGTCAGGGGTGTCCCTGAGGGTTGGGAGCACTGGTTGTTCCCTGAGGCAGCAGGGCAGAGCCAGACAGCTTGCAGCTGGCTGCATGCTGAGGCAGGGGTACACTCTGGGTCTGACTGGGGGGGTCACAGGGATTGAACACAGTCAGACAGTGAATCACTGACACAGGGAAGAAATAACTCAACACTTCCTACTTGTCATACCATTGCCTTGAAGACAAGGTCTTTTTTAACCTTGCTTCCAAAAAGCTATAGAAGGAAACCTGAACTGGCCCCCATTTGACCCACCACGAGACATCAGTCCTGGTCCAGCTCTTACATGAGCATGGGCAGGACAAATCCCTTTGCCTACTTTTTTCTCCCCTGAAGAAGGTCTGTGTCTCCCAAAGGCACGGTGTAAAACAAATCTCTTGGCTGCCACCTAATCCTGGTCTACAAATGCAAATGTCTGCAAACGCATCTTCAATTAAAAAATGGTTGTTTTGTTATCACGAAGTACCCAGAAAGATAAGAAGTGTTACTATGCTAATGGTATGTTGAGAAGGCAACCATTTGCCAGGCTAGTGGTGCCAAGCAATGCAGGAGGGCACACAAGCCACGAGACAAGACGCATTTCTGCATGTAGTGAATTGCTCCAGTTCAAGCACAACAGGATAACAGAAAATGAAACAAAGGAAAAACATGGAAATAGTTATGCTGGAAGAAGCGCCCAGCATCACAAAGCAGGTGTGATTTACAGCTCTGCATCTCAATTAGCTGTGTCCTCGGAGGATAGGCTCTGGCCAGGACCAGGGGAGAGGCAGAGTGCAGGACTGAAGTCCTGCGGCCAGGTGGAGGAGAGGAAGGTGCTCATCAATGTCCTGCACACACAAGGGCCCACTGTGCCTTGGTCTTCCAGCGCTGTACTAGGTCATGCAGTTTCCTACTTCTGGAATGAAAAATAGCCTAATTCATGCCTACAGCCATGTTGTGGGGCCCTTAGTAAAACTAGTGCACATGACTAGGTCAGAACAGGTGAACTAAAAGTCTGGTTTCCAACTGCCATGAAACTGTGAGTTAGAAGATTGCATTTTCTAGTTCTTTCAAAAGCTTACACATTAAAGGGCTCATGCATTTCCAAAGAGCAAGAAAGCAAAGGGTTTTTTCATGACATCTGATTCAATAACGCATACACTCACATGCATGTGAGCAACGCCAACAAATTCAACTAGGAGACAAAATCCAGCAGTGAGATTGTTAATACATTTTACACTAGATATTTGCTGAAGTACCTTATGGCTTAATATACTTCTCATGCAGAAATGACACCAGTCCATTTACTTGACTGTTAAGCACTGTTGATTAATATTAAAATTGCAAAATATTAACCAAAGCTAAGTCAACTGAAAGCAAGGGAAAGGAGTGGTGAAGAGTTCTGCCAGATCAGGAGGAAAAACCGCAGAGAGCCTGGAATCGCTCTGCTTTTTATGTGGTTTTGTACAGTGAAACTAATTGCAGCGTATCGGGATGCATTTTGCAAAGACCTGATCGTTTGTGGTTTTTCTCTGGTATTTCCATAAGGCCTCTTCAGTAACTTTTTTGTGAAGTCAAAGTAATGGCTAGAATAAAGAGCAGTATGTAATACAGTTGCTTTTAATCAAATGATTTCTGTGTTGTAACAAACGTGTCACAATACTGTGCTTGGATCTATAGGAATGGACTCTCCCTGTGTAATTTTCCTCTTTCAATACATGGTAAACTGTGATTTAGATAACAGAGGAAAAAAGAACACCCAATGTAGTATTAACAAATCCTGCAACTTTAATAAGCCATCTCATGATACCATATTTTAGCTTTTGTATATTAAATCTTCAAAAGGCCATATCTTCCCTGCTATGGTGCAAACATCTCCAATGCCATCTCATGAAATGTAGGGTTTGCTAATCTTAAAAAAGTTTTCAAATTGCAGCGATTCCAATAAACCATAGTATGTTCATGATAACACCCATTCCCTTACTTCTTAACATCAAACCAATTAAATCTCAAGGAAAATTAATTTTGACTTTCCTTTCTTGAAAAACTCCGGTGTTTCTTTATAAATCAGCTTGTACCAATGATGGCATGCAACTGTTTTCCAGAAAATGAGAGGAAGCAAAGAACAAGGGATGATTTTTTTGCTCTAGACTTCCACATTTACCTCTAACAATGAAGTTTTCCATCTCATGCTTTTCTCAAGGCCATGTAACTAGACTTGTTGTAACGATGTCTGCTGATCCCTTTTCTGACTCTTTTTTGATGACTTTTGATGAAGCAGAGCCTCACTGCTTCTGTATCTTCACTGAAGTGATCACTACTGCTTGTGTTTGGAGTAAAGACCCTGGTTGTACCAGCTAACTGGTTCCAGAGCTGCGTCCCACAAATACTAGTGTGAGGTCTGGCAGGAGGTCGTTGTGCATTGAGTTCAAAAGCATAAAAATTTTTGCTGTCTATTATTTTCTGTACTTAATTGTTACATGTGTTTGTACATCTGCAATTATTTATAATCAAATCAGTAGTGTAGAGTACTGACTTCAATTAACCATTTTTCTTTGATAATTTTCTGTACTGACTAGGTGAGAATTTGTATTAGAAGTATGAAAAAGAAAATTAGCAATTAATTACAGTAGCTTCACAATACAAAGCAATACAAACAAAAATAGAAAATGTAGCCCTTTCCCCCAGAAACAGCAGACCTCAAAACAGCACTTGTCAGAAGGCAGAGGCTAAACATCCACACATAGAAGTGTACTCTATTGTACAGAGGTTAGAATGAATCAGGAGGTTGCTGATGACTTCTGTATTAAGAAGTTGATGAAACTTTTCTTTGAGAATCCCTAACATTGCAATTCACACGAAATTCTCTTTTTAACTCAACAGAATCTTAGAAGTTTATAAACCACTTAAATTGTTTTTCACTGGCAATTCCAGAGAAAATTTTATAGTTTGCTAAAATAACAACATAACATTACTATTCCAACGCAAGGACCACACTGCAGCTGCAACACTATTCTGTACCCCATTGGCATGTACCAAAAAATTGTACTGATTTCAAGGGAATAAGGGATACCATCCTGGCCTTCCTTTCACTATTGCTATGAGTTTGATACAAGACTCCATAATTCTGTTTCTGCCTTCTTTGGAATCTCAACTTAAACAGCTACTACACGCTACTGCTGTCAATATGTGGCACAAAGATCCATTCAGTCCCATCCAGGAATAAGCCCTCATGCTGCCAGGTCATGGAATTAATAATCTTGGTTAAAAGGCAGAGTTTATTTCAGAAATTTAAGGTTTCAAATACTGATAATGAAGTACAAGTAAAACATTGATTAAACGCTTCAGGTGGATTGCCTTTTCTTTTCATTTTTCAAAATGCAGAAATTATGTACCAAGCCACAGAAACACACAGAATAGTAGGGGCTGGAAGGGACCTCTGGGGGTCATCTAGTCCAACCCTCCTGCCGAAGCAGGGTCACCTACAGCAGGCTGCACAGGACCTTGTCCAGACGGGTCTTGAATATCTCCAGAGAAGGAGACTCCACAGCCTCCCTGGGCAGCCTGTTCCAG
>Ga0065711_1003531_pt1 | contig 27551 bp, 13 predicted proteins | sample Hoacrofraction12_FD_59098 | JGI IMG/M metagenome (GOLD analysis project Ga0065711, IMG submission 59098) | Hoatzin crop microbial communities from Cojedes, Venezuela - Epithelial fraction 12 v2 (version 2) | ecosystem: Host-associated > Birds > Digestive system > Esophagus > Crop | place...
CGCCTGGACAAGGTCCTGTGCAGCCTGCTGTAGGTGACCCTGCTTCGGCGGGGGGGTTGGACTAGATGACCCACAGAGGTCCCTTCCAACCCCTACTATTCTGTGATTCTGTGATTCTGTGATTTGCTTAACAATACTTTAAATTCGTATGAATTATTTACAATGTTTCTGTCTGGCATCTTCTCACAGTCTCCATCTTCTTGCAAACTGCTTTATTTAACAAGAAAGCCCAGTACAGAATTACGAATACCCAGCTACTTCCTTGGCAGTATGTGGTGGAAAACACCAGTAATGGTCAACAATACTACATAAATACAATGACCAAACAACACAAGAATCAAAACATGCTACACACTGTACATAGCTATATTGGGCCAAGCTCATATATAGTATTACTGTAGAAATTTTACACAGATGCAAAATCCACTTAATGGGTGAGCTATTAAGTACACTAACTTATCTCATTTTAAGGAATTCTGGTAGTCGAATTGCTCGGTACTAGGCGGAAGGACCTTAACAGATTGTTCTGTATACAGCTGTTCAACAAGCATATCTGCATTTTCCTTCAAACTTTATAAATCGACTATGTGAAACACTTCAAGCAAATTGTAAATTGTTAAAAAAAAATGTTCAAGCTTTTCTTTTTTGGGAGCAGCAGAAAACTTGAGAAGGAAAAGGAGAGCTGGTATCTTTGCCTCCTCCCTCTTGATGCCGCATTCACCCATTCTGCACACTCCTTTCGGTACGGAGCAACTCGAATGCACACTTCTCCTCCCCGAGAAGAGCCCTCCAGACACCGCGCCACAAAGCACCCGAGGTGACGTCTCTCCTGCTCCACCTCACATGAGTCACCGAATTTCTGCATGAGAGGGAACAGAGCCTGGCGACGCCGCCAGGGCCCCGCTGATCGGCACCGCACCGTACCAGCCTCTGCAGGTGATTTTTGTGTTCGGAGGGCACAGAGTGACAGGCTCCACAGCCCCAGCTTCCCTGGCCACGTCAGAAAGTGACTCACTCTGTACCCCACAGGACCAGAAACACAGGATACACAAAGTAAGGGAAGAGCTAGTAATTGCATAGATGCGCAGAGAAAGAGCCAGAACATTACTGTGACTGTTTACTACATTCTATCTGCTCTAATTTTCCTCAAAAGCTACTCTCTGGCTACTGGAGTTAATTTATTCCTTCGATTTGATTAAGGTATCTCAGGGACTATTTCATATATTCGTCCCTATTTACAACTAACTGAAACCATAGCTAAGACGATGAAGTATTTAATTGGTTAAATTGCTCTTGCTTTTCAAAACTAAGATATTCCAAGTGTCCCGAAGGCATTTAGTTCCAAAACAGGAAGCCAAAGAGGAGAGCACTCAGTAATTCTAATCGTGTGCAGATCTCTTGGAAAGTATTTTCCTAAACATTTGCTGAAAGAACCTTTTATTGTACTGCGTGCCACTGCATGTACCCCAAATAAGGTCCCACAGAAACTGCAAGATATTTACTGCTTAAATTATTTCTGGTTATGTAAAGGAATCAATCTAGAATCAGCTAAGAGCATGCTTTCCTAAATATTAAACTTCAGTCATGTGCAAAACAAAGGATGTAGGGGAAGAAAAAGCAACTAAAAATACATTAAATGTATTTTTAACATCCTATACAACTTTATTCATAAGGCAGAGGCTATGAGTGCATCAAAATCAAAGACAGAATTTAATTGATTTTTTCTTAACTTTTGTTTATAGGTTTCTGCAACTCAACTGCAGTCTCTGAAGGAGTAACTGTAGAATAAAAACCTGGTGTCCATATGATATTTGAAACAGTACTGCTGAGGTCGGCATTCCGTTTTGTTTCAGGTAAAAGAGGACCTCTGCATTTTTTACTTCACTGACTCTGGAAGTGGTATGTGAGCATATCAAGAATTTATGGCTGTAGGAATCAGTTCCCAAGTACCAGGATCTCTCATAGGTTGAATTCTGCAGGACTGTATGCAGTTTATAAAAAAAAGACAAATGTTGGCTTTTTTGGAATGTTGCAGCCAGGGGGTAGTGGCCAATGGCTCAATGTCCAAATGGACATCAGCAACAAGTGGTGTTCCTCAGGGTTCCATACTGCGAGATCGAGTTCACACTCAGCAAGTTTGCAGATGACACCAAGCTGAGTGGTGCAGTTGACACACCTGAGGGACAGGATGCCATCCAGAGGGACCTGGACAAGCTGGAGAAGTGGGCCTGTGTGAACCTCGTGAGGTTCAACAAAGCCAAGAGCAAAGTCCTGCACATGGGTCGGGGCAAACCCCCTGCTATCAATACAGGCTGGGAGGAGAATGGATTGAGAGCAGCCCTGAGGAGGCCTTGGGAGTACTGGTTGAGGAGGAGCTCAACATGACCCCGCAATGTGTGCTTGCAGCCCAGAAGGCCAACCATACCCCGGACTACATCCCCAGCAGCGTGGGCACAGGGTGAGGGGGGGGATTCTGCCCCTCTGCTCTGCTCTGGTGAGCCCCCCCCGGCAGTCCTGCGTCCAGCGCTGGAGCCCTCAGCACGGGACAGACCTGGAGCTGTTGGAGCGGGGCCAGAGGAGGCCCCAGCAATGATCCGAGGGCTGGAACCCCTCTGCTGAGAAGAAAGGCTGGGAGAGCTGGGGCTGTTCAGCCTGGGGAAGGCTGCGGGGAGACCTTACTGAGACCTTTCAGTACTTACAGGGGGCTTGTTAGAAAGATGGAGACAGGTTTTTAACAGGCCTCTGGTGACAGGACAAGGGGTAATGGTTTTAAACTAAGGGTAGATTTGGACTAGATATAAGGTAGACATTTCTTTCAATGAGGGTGGTGAAACACTGGCACAGGTTGCACAGAGAGGTGGTGGAAGTCCCATCCCTGGAACCATTCAAGGCCAGGTTGGATGGGGCTCTGAGCAACCTCATCCAGTTGAAGATGTCCCTGCTCACTGCAGGGGGGTTGGGCTAGAGGACCTCTAAAGGTCCCTTCCAACACAAAGCATTTTATGATTCTATGATTCTGTAACAACGCGTATGTTTTAACAAATGTTTGCACTTATGCACAATATTAGAAACGTAGATTTTTTTTTTTTATAAGATGGTAATTTTCTCCAACAGGACTCTCCACCTTGTTCAGCACACAGCACAGAGTCAGCAGCAGTACCATACTTTCTATTCTTGTTACTCGATGAGCAACTTCAAGTCCCGGATTGAGACAAAGTGTGGGAAATTCCACTACATGTCCCTCATACTGAGACAAACCATAAATCCACACTTCTACAGAAATGACTCACAGACAACTACATCAGGCAGAGGAAAATAATCAAAGAAACAAAGGTTTCATGGAACTTGCAGTGGAAATTTTGTGATTCTTTGCGATTTGCCTTTTCAAGGGAAGGAAGGTGGAGGCATAACCTTATGGTGTTGATGAGCAGACAACTTATCAATTAACTCTGGAAGGTTTGGGGATGGTAGCTGGTAGGGATTCACACAGACCTGACTTCTCTCAACAAAAAGACATCATTTGAGCATGGGACACTCATGTTTATAGTCACATCTAGTATAGTTAGTAAGTGGTTTAAAACAGGAAATTGGGAGAAAAGTGTTGTTGAAAGATTTGCCTGTTATCCAAACAGAGAATAAAACTGTAAGTGAAGAAGTAGTAAAATATAAATAAAAATTAAAAAAAAAAAAAAGTGCAGTGCTGGAAACCTCATTAGTGGTGAGGGGAACTATGATCCTTGAAGAAACTAGTGCTTACAGCTAGTGAAGGGGCTGTATTTGAGTTGTACAGGAGATGGGGAGAGATCAAAGGGAAGCACTCACAGTGTCGGTACACTGATTCAAGAACTCTGGCAACACGGGAAGAACCAGAGACTTCTGGTGGACGGCCGGTGCAAGACTGGGAGGAAGACATTACAGCAAGTTCCCCCTTTGAGAAAAAATGCTTTTGGTGCCTATGTTCCAGCTGTGAACTGGAGACAAATACAAGCAACACAGATAAAGATACGTCAGCTTGCGTCAAAAATCATCTGGGTGAAGAATTACAAAAATAGGGTCTATACAAGCACAAATAAGACCAATAGAATTTTATTCAGATTGAAATCTCTCAAATACTGTTAGCGAGATTAGTACTGCCAGGAACTGCAGGAAATGATGTTTCTCATATTGCCAAGAAGTACTTTTTCTCAAATGCGATATGTGACTTACTTCTTCACCAAAAAGTCACTGAATTAACAAAAAAAATTTTTATGTGGATTAACGAAGTTTCAAGATAATTACAGGACAGCTGCCTATGTAAAATAAAACTGACTCAAAGATTTCAATTACGTGTAAGTACAAACAAATACAGAGAGATAGGTGCATATAAGATATTAAGCTTATTTGACTGCTGTGTCTTGCTCAAACTCTCAAAAACAACCAATTGCAAGACTGCAAATCAGGTGGGAATCTCTCCACTGTCAGAGTGGCAGAGATCACTGAAATTTTAATGCCTTGGACAGAAGATCAGAGTGTGCCCTGCTTTCTAGGGTCAGCGAGGGATTTTACATTTTAAAGAACTGGCTGTTGGTATTTTACAACAGATTCACTTTGTATGATGAACTGAGAAATGTGTTTTAGCCTGCAAATAGGCAGACAATCACAGAACAGGTATTTTACGGATCCTCCTGTACTGAGTATCTGTTGAGAGAAACTGTCCACGATAAGCCTTTCTAAATCTACATTAAGATTTTATAAAGTATTTGAGAAATGAACAGAGATAATGAGTTAAAGCAGCCAAATAAAAAAAAAGGTGAAGGACTGGAATTTGGAAAAGGCTTAAATTTATTTAAATCAAAGACACAAAAACTGCCCCAGAAGTGCCCTGAACCACTAAAAAAAATCACTTTAGGATAAAACTGCAGACTTAACTATGTGAAGAATTACCTCAGAAAGGATACCATGAGTACATAAAAAAACCCTATAGAGAATAGAGAAGAAGAATGGCAAGCAAAAAAAGCTACACCTTGAAGTCTAAGTTAGAAGGAGAAAGTAAGAACTGCCAAAATTCAGTCTGTATTTACAGTTACAAATGGCAAAAGGCTCACCAGACATGAGTAGAAGAAGAAGGAGAAAAGCGGTGCAAAAATGTAGTAAGACTGAGGTTTAAATTAAAAACAACAAAGGAACAGCCCCAAGCCTAATTTCAGATTTTGTCTCAGAGCCCAGTATGCACTTTCAGAGCAGGACAGTAGAAGATGGGAGCATGATATAATGGTTAATGAGATGACGGTACATTCATCCTATGACAGATGAGCAAGGCATGTCTTGGTCACTGGTAGGAGAGCCAAGAAGGGGGACAGGAAAAAGGTCCAGCTTGAAAGTCTAAAAGAATGGATTTATGAAGGTACAGATCCAGCAGCAAGGTTCTTTTTCTAACTGGATCATGCTGGAGTGATAACACCTGGAAGAAAATAACAGATGAAGTATCTTCATTTGAGAAAGGGGAAAAAAGCTACTTAGGTAACCGCTGACTGACCTTGGGGTTAGAACCATTTTCATAACATTGGTTTACCAGAAAAAGAGCATGCCAAATTAACCTGATATTTCCCTCCGATAAGCTAACTAAATCAGTGGACAAGGAAATGCAGGAGATTAAATCTGTCTGGATTCAGTAAAACATTTGATACTACGCCAAATGGGAAATTCCTATTTAAACTGGAGAAGATGGGGATTACATTAAAAATGTAACATGTAAGAAACTGGAAAAAGGGGAGATAATGATGGGATATGCTAAAAGAAGAATTATTGACCAGGAGACAATCAACTAACTGAGCATCTCTAAAACTGGTCTGTAAAGTAATCTTAGTTAAAATATTCCTTAATAACCTGAGCATGAAAGCAAGCAATTGTTGACAAATTTTGCTGATGATACAAAGCTGGGGAGCACGGTCAATAGAGCAGGAGACAGAAACTGTTACAGGAAACAGAGTTTATAACATAAGTATTGCCACATCAAGATTACCCACATGCTGATCTCAGCTCTACTCCCCCTCTTTGTCACAGAAGTATTGACAATATCAACAACTGAAAAGACAAATGCCTCTCATTCTCCTATTGCAACTAGGGATTCTCCCCACACTTCACAGATCTCATTTGCTCAACCATGTTTTACGCAAAGAAAAGAGAACTCGAAATGCTGAGATCTGACCAAATACTGCAATTTCAATTCCATGAGAAATTCAAGTATTTTAACATTTTTCTGTAATCAACATAAAAGTTAAACAGGAACATTTTTCACACAACAAAATCTTTCTCGTTAGAGATAATAAATATTAAAAAATAAAATGTCAGCATTTCCAAATTAAAATGTGCCATATAAATCTGCTGAACCAATTCACTTAGAATCAGCTGGACATTCGATTTGATAATCCTAGTAGTATGCATAACCTAATGCATGTCTGATTTTAACCCATAAAACAGAGTTTCTAGCAAGCCTCTCTCCCCTGAGGCGTTCAAAGGCATTTCACTGCTCTAATGGGCATACAGTCAAAGGAAATACTAGAGCACCGGAAGTATAATGTCATTTTTCCTAACAGAGCATTGGTGGAGAATGATGTAAAAAATACAGCTCTGCTGTATTGTAACTGTAGCTAAAAAAAAATTTCTAGAAAAATTTAATACATTATCACATTTCCAGTAGGATTAAACTGATCCTAAACTACTTCGTTTTCATTTGTCTAACTAGAAAAATAAATTCATGAAGGAAATTTGAGTTTGTAGAAAATTAATTTTGCATTAAAAAATTCTCTAACATCTTCATCTCTGCACGGTATCGATACAGCAGTAAGCAAAAGAGAACTGCAGGTTTATAAACCTGCCTGCAATTTTAACTCTGAAAAAAGAAAAATAAAGGCACATACTCCATTCTTTTCATTTCAGTATCAGGTACATTTTAAATCCTTTTGTAAGGCTTTTGACACGTGGACATACTGCACATACTGAAAAAGTTCTTCAGGTGCCAAACTATGCATTTGCATGACAGAATGTGAAACTGAAATCAATTCACTGCAGCTCACCATGTAGAAGGCTACAGTTACACCAGTTTTGTTCCTTGCCTCTGAAAACAATGGACAATACGTAAATGTGAATTAAAACAAAATCAAAGTTCTAACTTCAAAACAGCCCAGACCCAAGGTCTAGAGTTAAAGCATCTACCACCTCTACAGATCTGCCTCATACATCATCTAAGACATCTAAGCTGCTCAGCAGCATGGAGAAGTGAGATAGCAGCAGCCTCTAACATGGTGCAGGAGGTGCAGTCATATGGACAAATCTGTGGTTTTAACCACCAAGATTGTCTCAGTTTGGCACTGGGGATGGTTCTGCCTACTACCACAGCAGAAATCGCTAACGGTGGCTCTTGAACCATGCCCACACCAGCAGCACTTTGCCAGGATGGCCTGATGGTAGAGCACGCTTAGAGTGGACTTGCCGTATTACTGAGACACTGCCAGTAGTTTCTTACATTCGTCTAAAAGAGCTTTTTAAAATGTCTGTATTTCAATGGAATTAGAAACAGTGTTCCTGTTTTTCCCTTGAGTATGAACGTTCACATGAACCCATTCCACTTCTTCCAGCAGTTAGAACACATCCAGTAAGAAAAAAATTGTATTTTTCTCCCACTCCCACTAGAGACGCAGACCTCTAACAGGAAGTTGTATTTCAAACTAAATTTGAAGGTAGAGGGGGTTAAGCTAGCCCTCTAGTCCTCCTCTAACACTGTTTCTTTTTCTTCATTTTGAATTGTCCTCCAATCGCTCACAGATATTGGTCACCAGAGAAATGCGTAACTACTTACAATACAGTATGCTAGCAGTCAAATAGAAAACACAGTTGCTACTCAAGCCGAGTAAACAACCTGCAGCAGGGGAATCCATAATGATAAACATGCTCTCATTACTACAGAACACGCAGCAGGAATTCCTCACATCATACACTGTGTTTCGCTTGGGCAACGTAATGTTTCCTCCTCTCCTCTGCTCAGGGAAAACTGTAAAATCAAAATTGGATGACAATAAAAAGATGAAAAATGAGGTCAGACTTATCCCTTGCTTAATTCTACACGTTTCAATGGGTCACATGTAAGAATAATGTAGACCGTTGCACTAACACTGGTAATATACAGTTCTGTTGTGAAATACAGTTTGTTTTAACTTTAAAGTATAGGTTGACCATCTGTTACATAAATAACAAATAGCTCAGTCCTGAGATTCTTATTCTCACAAAGTCTTTACTCACATATTTTTTTTTAAAGTTGCACCATGTTTGTTTATTCTACAGTTCCAGCTTTAAAAAAAAATTAGGCAAAATTTTCAGTAATCAGCCCAGGAAGACCAAGATATAACAGGGAAAGGCAAGGTCCTAAATATATCTATTTGTGTTTTAAGATGGGAATAGTTGAAAGGAAAGTAAACATTACAATGCAAACAGCAATTAATTCAAGGTAGAGGTCTTGCCTTACTAGATTTTTTTGATATTATAAGGAGGTTTTTCCATACAAAGTGGCATTACAAAGTTCACTGCATGTTCCGTCTCAAGATTACTCTTTTCTAAAGTTATTTTATTTTGTTAACTTCTACCTCTTGCAAACACAAGCTGCTCTGTGAAAACTTACACAGACAGGTGAAGTGCTTTGATCAAGCTTATAAGGTAAATTCACAACAGAACTAAGAGCAAAATTTAATTATTTTTATTCCTAGTGCCAAAATGCTGTGTATTTCCAAACATTTCCAAAATTCCAGAAAAATAATTAGGTACCTTACAAACTCAGCATATTAGCAAAACAACTTCAAAACTAGTTCTGAAGCTTCTGTAATCTATGAACATTAGCAACCTGTAAAAAACAGGATGGCAGTAAAATACATGAGACATATTAAGGATGTTTTTGTTTTAAAACCCAAACATTCCAAAATGAAGAGCAAATATTGACAAGCTGTAATCTTTCAGTGGTAAAATATCAACGTGTTTAGAAAGTCCTTTTTGTAGTTGTTTAATTTAAACATTGAAATCAGTACAAACCATGCTTAATAGTTTATCAAAGGTCAGCTCCACCTTCAATCACCAGACAGTATTAACGTAACCATGTCTCAGACAACCTTATAACAGGTCGTGGGACCTCCACAGTTTTAGCCACTGCCAAAACTGTGCTTTGAAAAAAACCTAACAAGTAACTTCAGAATAATAACTCTTCATACTAAATACCTAAGTTTAAGAACAAAAATACTGCCAAATGGTTCTGTGAACTATCAGACAACACGCTTTCGAAAGCTGGATGCCCCAACATGAGCAAAGGTAAAATTGAATTTTCAGCAACCTTGAAAAAACAAAATGCAAAAATGTTCGAACCTGGTAACATCAAGATTTGTGAATCTCTTCAGCTGGTGCAAGACTACTACTAGACAGAACCAAGGAAAATCATACTGACTGTGCCTTTAAAACTAGTATTATCATGCCAGTAAGTAACCTGCAGTGTAAATGCAGACACAGCATTCAATGCCAGAGGAGCAACCGTAGATGCAAGATGTGTTTGTATATTTAACTTAGAAGTACAATTTAAACACTCAGAGAGTTAACTCTTTCACAAATTTTCCTTTTATTCAAATAAGGATTAATCACAGAAGTAGGTGCTGAAAGCATACTTAACATATAGTTTTACATATTCTGATTAAAAATTCTCTTCCCATGTTTTCCTCTGTTAACATTCCTGTTAGCTCTTCAATCATACAGTTTTTCCTCACAGTAAAGAATCTTAAATTTTTTTACTTAAAACAGTAGTAGAAAGTCTCATCTCTTCACATAATCTTCGGGCGAAAGATGAAAATGCGAAAGAAAAAAGAAACATAGATTCTATAACAGCAACTAAACACACATAAGTTTTCTTAAAATTACAAGGGATGGTGTCTGTGTAAAATAGGGCTGGGATCCGCTTTCCAAAACTGACTGACGAGCTACGGTGTATTTGCTTTGTTTCATTTTGCCATGGTTCATGTGGTTGTACATGAGCAACCTCCTTCATACATGACACAGTTTTAACCAATTCAATCTGATTTGGAATAAAAAGGACAAAACTTAGAAATAAATGCAGAATACTTGAATCACATTAGCTTGGCAGACCACATGTTGGGCTTTATTAAGGTCCAGGTTTTCCAAAATGTATAAATGTCAGATAAAACTGCTGCCCGCACATTAACTGAAATACTTGAAACGTTAGATGATCATGAACAAGGAACACGATGCATCATCAAGCCTAGTACCAGTCTTGCGCATCAATTGTGCATCACATGTTCTCTTAGCTCCATCTTGAAACTATTCAGCCTCCTTGCCCCACTCCTCCTCCTGAAAGTCTTGAAATTTCATAGTGCAAAGCAACCTAACTTTCAACATGATTTCCATAGCTTCCACCCCTTGATATCAGGTGCTCTCAAAATAACCTTTTTCTGGCTTATCTCTTCATTACGCTGGTATTGAAGGAACTGTTGATATTGCAGATATCAAGTCATACACATACAACTAAGCCAAAAGATACATGCTATTTGGAACTTAGAAAAAACCAAATCAGGTGCTAGGTAGAAATATGTAACTTTGTTAACTAAAAATAGAAAGATACTTCGTTCTCTCCTACAGAAATAACACTCAAGAAAACAGGCAAAATCATATGCCATTCTGGGAAATTAAAAAAAATTATTAGATATTTTATTTTGGTTTTAAGGTTTAAGGTTAGACACTGTTGAGGAATAGCAGTTACATAAGTTACATTACCTGCACAAACTCTAAAATCCTTGTTTCTCTTCCTAAAAGACCAGGTATGTAGGTACCTAACACTGTTCTACTTTCACGCTAACAAGCCTCTCTGAGATGCCACGTAGGAGCTCCACCCTATCTCAGATTTCTAAAGGGTATTCATAAATTTCTAAAGGGTATTCATAACTGTCATTAGCTACTGCTGCAAATGTTTATGTGACTTTTTAAATGTCCATTCTGTTTTATATTTACAGTTCCCTATTCTTACATAAGTCTTTGTCTCTGGTACCTTACACATTAATTCCTTCAGCCCCCAAGAACTCATGCTTTAGAAAAAAGCAGAGCAATCATGTCTCTATCTATGCAGAAAAGCAAACAATTATACTGTCTGCTCTGAGGCTTGTCATTTTGATGAAGAAACACGACTTACTGCTCATATTATTGCCATTGATTGCCAGTCACAATTGGGAACTGTCTGAGTCACTCAGCCAAAATTAACCTAAAAAGAGCACATTAGTATTAGATTTTCTCATGTAAAACGATAATTCTATAATCAAGGTTAGTGGGGTTTTTTTCGCAGTGCAAACCTCTACTAAGACACTGACTATACAGACCGTCTATCCCCTTCCCCACTCGTGACTGCACGGATGCGCTTTAATAGGCACGCCCGACAAAAGCATAGCTTCCACAAGCCCGCGTGGAACATATACAACCCTTATATGCGCTACAGCTTTGTCTCCTGGGGATCCTCCTGAGGCTCTGAGGCACATTAGGGGCCAAGAGATCGGTGCCTACACAGACGCAGAGCTACTGGCCTCACTCCTAATATGGACATAAAGGCTGCTGAGCAGTTGAGAATAAGAAACGGAACAGAAGTGCAGATAATATTTCTGAAAAAAGCAGAATGGTCTTCTGGTTTAGGAAAAAGGAAATGAAAACTCAATGCATTTGAAGATGACTGTCTACATAGTCTTCATTTTATCATCAAAAAAGTATTTACCTCAAACTCTCTACTATGTATTGGCTCATTTTTCTAACATGAAAGGAAAATAATAAGCCTAAACAAAGCTCACGAAGATGCGTAGGGTTGAGAGCAAGAGCGAAGGAAGTTATCAACAACACTAATACTCAAAACTCATTTATTTCAGTAGGGCAAGTTTTCAGCACAGATATGTAAAATGGCCCTTTCAAAAACACTTGTTCTTCTTCAAAACAACTGCACTTTCAGCCTCTGCAAGGTAAGCAATACACACTATTTAAGAACACATATGCTTCAACTCATAGCGTGGTTCCCAAACACCAGTCGTTTGTAAAGATTGGGTAAAAAGTGCTTTTCTGAAGCTGGAAGTGTGCATAAGTATGTAAGTATGGGGGACTGCCCAGGGCTCAGCTTTACTCCACCTGTGCCTTGCCTGCCAGGACATTTTCCCACCCATCAGCAGCTGAGACCAGGTGCACATGGACCCCTCCAGCTGGCAAGACTCATGCACATCTCCAGAAAATCCCAACCTTCTCTCAGGTTGTAGATCCCTGCTGCTTGGCAGCGTTGCGTGCTGCTTTCCTAGGACACATCTTATCTGCAGAAGCTTGTCTGTCAGTTCTGTTCGTTTTTAACACCAGATGACTTACAAATGAAAACAAATTCCACCTAGAAAAGCAAAAGGTTACCATCTTAGCAACAAAGTTGGAAATAAGATAACCAAGAAAAAGGTAAAAATCTAAAGCTATGGATAACTTAAAACTGTGTTTCATTAAAAATAGCATTTTTAACTACCAGCGTGTTTCTATGCTTCAAGGCAAAGCTCAGCTACAAAAGTGAAATAAATTACTAGCTTTGCAGCATCCTCCCTTTTTAATCCATCAGAGCTCAGCTCTAAAGCTAAGCTGCAAGCGCAGGGACCAAACTTTCACTCTCTGAGGCTGCTCAGAGCAGTGCTCTCTCCACTCTTTTTCTCTGCTTTGTGTTCAGGACAGGACCTCTCATCCCTTCTGTTCTCCAGCTTAATAATCACTTCCCAGGTTCTTTATACTGCATAAGAATGGAGTTTTTAGACTGATCTAAATGGCTATGACAACTCACATTTCCAGTCCCAGGGCAGAAAAAAACCAAAAGCAACCAAGGGGATTTAATAATTTGTTGGGTCTCATCCCATCACAATTCCCAAATGTCTAATGTTCATTACAAAGTGGACACAAGCTACGTGAAGCCCACGAGCACTGCTTAGCATTACTAATAATAATACCTCAGAGTAGCAGCATCAGGTCTGAACCGTGGAAGCACAAAAGTTCCCCATTCAGCCTCCGAGGGAAAAGAAAAATTGCAATAAGTATTATCATTAAGCCAGTTTCAACAGGGCACAATGTTAGTCCATATCAATGACTGTCTGCTGACCCCAGACTTTCTCTACATGTTCCTCTTCACAGTCCAACCGCAGCAAACATTCCTGCCCTCCCTCTCACACATATGAAGGGTGACCATGCACACAGTCCCACCCGTAAATTCTCAGCCCACTTCCTCTAGTTAAACCAAATTATTTCCTCATTTTCTTTTGAAAGCTTATCCTAAGACAGGCATTCCCCATGTTACACTGGAGTCTCAGTGATGAAGTAGGACTCCAGATAATTAGGGGAAAATGCTAGGTAGCACTGTGAGTTGTTAGCCAAATCCTTTCTTGTATGTTCTTCCCTCTGTTTCCTCTGCTGTAAGGAATATGTAAATTCCTCTGTACGTTATGTCTCTGATGTGCTTTGGGAAGCACATAAAAGAAGGAGAAGTTCCTAGCTAAACTTCAGATAAGAACAGAACTCGGGACACAGATTTTGAAAGAATGAAATCAGAGGGATCTGGAGGATTGTGTTTTCTCAAAATCTGATCCCAGGATTTTAGGACCCTTTATGTAGGGCAAAAGAGAAAATCTCTCTCACACGTAATGAAAAGATGAGGGTCCTGTTTTACACGGGAAGATATTCACTCTTGTGCAATCTAATTTCCTGACCTTCCAAGCAGCCTTGCAAAACCTGAGATAGATATAGATACAGATTTATATCAACAAAGGCAGTAACTCTAAATACCAATCTTTCACCACAGTCATGGATAATGCAAAATGAATAATAATGATATATGAAATAGGAGGGCAAGGGACTTTCTGGGTCATTAAGTTCAGTATCTCATTATCATAGGTATCAAACTTCACATAATGTCTTTTACTAAATTTATATAATTTTGTCTGAAAACTAACTGGCTTCAGGATACTATTGTTTCTTTTGGAAAGCCATTTCAGCATCTCACTTCTCTGGTTCTAGTGCAAGTTTATCCAAGTTTAAAATATAACTTTTAATCCCAGTGCCAACACTTTAGTTTAGTTTCAACAGCTCTTTCATTCCCTGGCATTTCAAACCTTTTTTTCCCCAATGTATTAACAGAGATAAATCATTTTTCCTTTCAGGCTTTTTTTTTTTTCTAGACTAAACAAGATTAACTTTTCTGGTCTTTTCTCATACTATAGGCATTTCCCAATCTGATTTTCCCAATCACCAAAACAATTCTATTTTTTTTTAATTCGCTTTCTTTGAGTGGGAGTAACTGGAATTAAACATACAGCACGATGGATGAGTCCTCAACATCCTTGTTGTATAATACCGATTTCAGGAGAGAGTAACACCCAGACAGTACCTAAAACTGTCTTTATTTCATCCATGCCCACTAGCAGCTCATAGTAATCCTTCGATCAACTAAAACACTCATGCCTTTCTCCGCCTCAGCCACTTCCAACTAATGAGCCACAAGCTTCTGAAACAGAATTATCTTATCCTTACTCCCCAAGTACATGACCTTATACTTTGCACCACTAAATTTCATCCCGTTTCTGTTATGCGGGTCCTTAAGGTCTTCTGGTTCTCTCTACAGGAATTCCTTATTTTCTGCTGCATTGACAATGCCTCCAGATATTTTTGCCATCAGCAAATTTAATTAACCCTCTCCTACTTCCTGTACTACAATTACCACTTAAAATGTCAGATTTGTCTGAGGACATATTTTTGTGGTATTATCGCTCAGCTCTGTTTTCCTGTGTGAAATTAATATCAAATGTTTTACTAAACTCTAAATAGATTAGAAGCACCAAATTTTCTTCCTCCAACAAACCAGTTATTTTGCCAAATAATAGGTAATGGTTCAATAAACACGCTACCTTTCATAAACCCATTGTGTTTTCCATCCTATTTCCATTTTCAACCATTACTTACATTTTCTTCAAGAATTCTCTCTAAAACCTTGAATACTACTGATATGAGGGTCATAAACCTACAGCTTTTTGCCTTTTAAAATAGCAAAACACGTTTCCTTTTTTGTATTCAAACACTACCACCCAACAAGACATATACCTGACAGGAATTCTAGGGTAGAAGTTCTCTCTTACCGTCTACGTCACTATCTCCTCTCAAATTTTGCTTCCCCCTTGATCAAAGCAATTTCTGACTTCATACACCCCCATTCTCATTAGCTATCCTGCCTGCTCTGAGATCGTCTTTACTAAAAATGGGTATTCACTTCCATTTACCGGGTGGAGAGAGTAAAACATAATTTTGTGTGCAATCTTTTCCCTGGGCTTGCTTCTCTTCCTTTAAGCCTTCTATATGCAGGGTTAAAGAAATTTTTGACATTTGTCTTATCATCTTTTCAAAACTATTTTCAAGATATAACTCCAGGTTGTCTTTTTGGGAATTCTTATTTTATATCTAAAACGTCCAAGCTACACCTTTCCTCCATTGCTTAAGGTTGCTTTATTTTCCTAATGATCTTGCTACAATGGTTAGGTTTCAGACTATTCTGCACCTTCAGCTGAAAGGAAGTCAAAGCATGCTTCAACCAAAATCATTAAATATCCTTAAGAAATTACAATTTGTCCTTTTGAAATTAAGAAACTTAAATACTTCAGTCGTCCATCTATTTATTTTAAACAGAATCAATTCATGATACATCCATTCAAGCCTGTGTTCCAAGGCCAGCTATTCTGTAATTCTTACTACATGCTAAAACCATACCTGAAAGAGTTTTGGATTTTGCTCATTAAGATACCCAACTGCTGAAATAAAAAATAATCATCTGTTACATACAGGAGACTCTTACCATTTTTAGAAATAATACCAGAATAATAATTAAATTTAATAATGCCATAGTAATCAAGAAACCACTTGCAATAGACTAGTGGAGAAAAATAATTCTACAAGTTTGCCTTCAAATGCAACTATTGACACGATAAAAACTTCTTGTTTCAACTGTTCTTCTAACCTAAAAAGTTGGAAATCCTCCAGAACTGATTTCTAGCTCCATAACAAACATTTCTCCTAACCTGTTTTTGGAGACATATGTTGAGAAGGCTTTCTGTATTCTTCCAAATACTACACATATGATCACTATTTACCTATCATTACTAAAAATACTCAAGAAAAACATCATAAAGTGCAGCAAGATGAAAGGTGGAAAATAGAGAGGAAGGATTACATTTATTCCTGATTATTTTACAGCAAGATTCAGGGAACAACACACTACTGAACGGCAGGTATGGACAGATGGAAAATATTCAGTGTATGCAGTCATTTTATTATATTTGATTTCCTGACATTATCAGAATGAATCATCTGTTTCAGCAAAGGCATGTTCACAACTTCTAGAGAGACGGCTCAGGTACCAGAAAGAACATAGCCATATTAGTATGATACTCTGCCTGGGTTAACATAATATCCTACTTCTCTACAAGGTTATTTATGTCTAACAAAGCAATGCATGAATAATAGCTACTCTGCCTCCAGAAGTAAGCACTTATAACTCCTTCAGAAACAGAATAAATAGAAAGTCCCTGAAAAACAGCTTACAACCTAAGTTATTTCCTTGTTATAGCCACATTTGAAACATCTGAAAAACATTTTCTCTTTTTATCTCTTCTTTGCTATTTGCAACATACAATACATAATTGCAAACTGTGCGAGTGTAGTGGGAGAATCCATTTGCAAAGGTTCTCCCCACTCTAAGTGGCATCCACTACTGGCTAATTCAGTATGTTTCCTAAAATTTAATCAATGCTTTGAATTTCTAGCATTTTACTAAATTATTATTTAAGGACAAACATTTTAATTCAGAACCAGCTGAATACAAGTGTATTTACTCTACAGTCAGAGATAAGCTATTTTTAAATACCTATTCTTTTGATACTGGCAGGGGAAAATTTAAGAGATAGATCTAAAGATGGAAAGGAAAAAAAAAAAGGGGGGGCAGGAAAACCCACCATTCTGCTTTCCTGATCCTGAAAATGGAACTATTTGGAATCTAACTTCTGGCATTCTGAAACTGCTCTAGAAGTAGTCTCTAAGTGACTAGAATGGGCTCATCCCCTTCCTTACCAAAGTATTGCATCAGCTCACATCCCTCCTACTCTTAACACTTGTTCTATTCATCCATTCACTCCTTGTATGTCTACATATTATTCGTAACTTCAGAGTGTTAAGTGTTCAGTTCTTAACAATTATTACTCAAAAATTTTCAAGGCACTCGATTTTGATTTGATTTGCTTAAGCACTTTGTTGTATTACTCATGTGTGGTTATTAAATGTTCTTCAATCACTAAAGAAAACTGATGATGCTTTTTAATTATGTATTATTTGCATCTTTGAAGAGCGCTGTCCTTCATGAAGGTCTTCACACACATAAGGGAACAACTCATGACAGCAAGATTTCTAGACCTGACTGAAAAAAGACACACCGTTTCCCTGGAACACCTGCAACATAACCAGCTCTCAGTACAGTAGACTCTTACAAAACCGATGTTTACAGAGTTACGATATCATAAAGGGCTGCCTTTGAAAAACAACAGGCAGAAGTTAATTCTCAGCTATAGTTTAAAACACCAATGGACAAAATCTGAAAGTACCAGGTAAATAAAATACTGTGAGGATACCATCCAGAATCGTAAGTGTATCAGATTACAACAGGGATTTCAACTGACAATAGTGAAGTGTACTAACTAAAAGACATCAATAACAACCCCACTCATTTTCGTTTTTCTGTTTCTTCCTTTTTACCAATATTTCCGTCACAGTAGTATCCGAGTAGTTTTCAGGATAGAATTTCCATATATCCTTGCTCTGAAGTCCACTACAGCAACCAATGCCCCTGCAATACTACAGTTATAAAATTACGAAATCAACCAGAAAAAAAAAAACTTCATATATGCAAAAAGACAGGGAAAGTAAGCATTCCTCATACTGAATTAAAAAAGAGTATTTCCATTACATCTTGCTTTCAAAGATGGCCATCTACCATAAGAATGAAATGCTTAGCACTCCAGAGTGCCAGCACAGTAAGTCCAATGTTTTCCCAGGAAGTGTTAAGAATTTTTGCATATATATTAAGCAATGTATTTATACTGGGTAATAAAGGTTGGTGGAATCACTGGGCTTGTTGTATATATCATGGATTTACTTTAGTACCATATACACACAGCAACTTTGAATAGGATCATGTATGTCCACAAATTTAGGATAGGCTTAGCAAGTCCTGGTTATCTACATAATATAGGACCAAAAATGCTACCAGAAAGGTTCAGCACAGTTTTACTGTTCACAGGCATTCAAATCTTCCATTCCCAGGGACAGATGTTGCATCAACTAAAGATATGCCAGGCCTCACCAAAGAATGCCATGTTTTAATATCCATATATCTAGCATATTCTGACACGGCTACAAGGCTGCCCATCAGGAGATTTTACTCACAGTTTGTCAAATGCACTCTCTGTCTTCCCAAAGTACAGGTACTTGAGCAAAGAGGGAAAAAAACTGAATAGCAAAAAAACCAATCTTTAGTTTATGTAAACACAGTTGTTCAATCAACTCTTGTTTGTTTTTTCATATTGCATCAAATCCACATGACAAAACATTTTGAAATTGCTCATCAAGTTGCTTGTTAAATATTGTACACTCAGAATTACCTTGAATTATTTTGAAATGCTTTGTCTCATTGATCTTTCTTTCCTTCAGATTTGCACCTTGTGGTCAATTGAGTTTTAGGTCCAAGGAAGGATAGGGCTTCTCCTTCAGCTAGGACATTCATAAGGTCTTTGTCCTGTGGATTCTCAGGAACATAGTAAGTTATCAGCACATGCTGCAAGTTTTCCCTCAGGCAGAGAACTTCTATGGTCTCTGTCCTCCACTCTGCCATTTAATTCCATAAAACTTACAGAAGCTTAATTATCTTTAAAAACCTCTACCTTGCTCAAATGTGGTTAACATCATTCCACCGACAGAAGAATTTCTGAGTAGAGGTGAGGGCACAGACAGAAACTCACGTCACAGAAAATCAGATCAAAACAGTTTTTCCTAATACAATCCAAAGCAGAGCATTATACCTTGCTTACTCTTGGTATAGCAGACCTTTTGCATTCTCATCTTTCCAATGTTTAACATTTTTCTTAGAATGCAAATTTGTGCAGTTCTAGTTTACACAAAAACTATGTCTTTGATGTTAAACAGCAAGTACGTTTCTGCCCTTTCAAAACGTGGGGAAAAAATGCGGAATGTGAAAATAAGCATCTAACAACCGACAGCAAATAAAAATATTCTTAATATTAGAAATTCATGAGAGTTTCTGCTGTTTCCATCTGTATCTAAATGGTTGCAGTTGTAATATTTATTTTTGAAAGCTAAATAATTGTACCTTATACCAGACCATGGAATCAAAATTTTGATTGCATACTCTGTTCAATTGTTCTTTAACTGCATTTCTACATCTTAATCACTGGACTAGTTAAACATACATTAAACATACATTAAAACACATGCTGTGACACTGCTGAAGCAGAAGGACCGTGCAAAGCAGATATTTAAATGTAATCTATGCATCCTACACAGGATTTAGGATTTCATATAGGTGGCTTTTTCTTGCTCGTGATCATTCCTACAGACACGCTTAACTACTCAAGACAATAAACCTTGCCTTAGCTTCTAAATCTTGCACAAAACCCTAAAAATCAGAAACTTCCATTTAGATTAGCAGGTTTCCATTTAAGTGGTTATGTGGCCCTATTTTCCAACGTACCATGTACTCAGAAGCTTTCACTAAAGACAGCCAAAGGACTCACCGCTGCTATCAGGTCAGCTGAGAAACCTACACTTAGCTTCTAGAGACTGACAAAAATCATATGGCCCAGATGCCAAAAATGGGATGATCTTTAGCCATGTTTAACTAATTCTTCTGACACGCCTCACTTCTAACACGATCAGTATTATCTGCTAACATTCCAAAAGTGTGGATTTGACCAAGCAATGCATAAAAGAGGGAAAACAAAAATTTCACAGGATGAAGAACTAACAAAGCTGGAAGATGGAATTCAGTTTCCTTAAGCTAGACACTTCATTCAGATCCATGAATTCAGATTCGGGGCTTAAGTTTCAACTTAGTTGCTGAAGAAACAACTGGCTTTGAAGGTCTCCAGAATCAGACAATGTCTGCATAACTGCTGCCTAAACTCAAGCAGACAAGGCCTTTATTTAGAGATACTCAAAAGCACATACTGCTCTCCATCGACTACACAGGAACTTAGGTCTTTATTTTAGGAGGACCACTTTATACTAGCCACAAGTGCTGGTACACTAAGGTACTTAGGGCTACGGCTGCATCAGTGAGTAGTCTACAGGAATAGATCAAGGGCATCAATAGCTGGTGCAGAAACCCCAAAACCTACAGTGTACGCAGCTCCAAAATTTTACTGCAGACTGGACTTAGTCTGATTCTCTGAACTGAAAGACCAGTTACATGTGGTTCAAAGCTGTACAGAAAAATCAGCCATTGGTTTGGACCCTGACACCTCTTTCAGGAGTTGGTGCCCATGCAGGTTGTACCTGGACCAGGATCTCCTAGTTTAGTTTCCTCCAGAAGTAATCTAGTTCACATGCACCAAACCAGCCAGCTCACAGTAAGTCAGGACAGTTGTGGACTTTGCTCCAAAACTACACTCATGCTCTGAACCACAGTACTAATGTAGACACAGGCTAAATAACTCTTCAGGATATCACTGTGGCTTCCACACGTCCCTCCCCTTTTCCTCATCCACAGGTGAAAATCTGTCATTGGAGTTATTACCAGTGCCTTTCTTCTCCATCTCACTGACCCATTGTTGTAGTTTAACAGTATTTAACTGTTACTGCAAAGCTTGTTAGTAAACTTAACATCTTCAGAATCTGAATAACCTCTGCCAGATGTGACCAACCATCATAAACAGCTTCAAAAGTACACAGTGGTGGAGTGGGAGTCATGGTATGACCTCTTCAGATCATTTCCAAAAGAAATCAGTCAAAAACCAGTTACTCACAAACACTGGCTTTCCCATATTACTGCCTATAGGAGCTATGCTTTCATCCTAAATGTCCTTGATACTGAAATCCTTAAGAGAAGACCTTAGCACAAACCGCACTTTACACAAAGTTTCACATCTACTTATTCTGAAATCTTACAACACAACAGCTGATTGTTTGAAATAGTAATGTGTATGTTATCAGCCTATCGTAACAACAAATTGTAAAAAGTCACCAGGATGTGAACATTTTAAAATGGTAGGAAGAACACGCAGGGCGATTTCAAAGAAACTTTTATAAGCACAATTACTGCACGGATTGCGATGCTATATATCTGCACACTGTGTATACCGTCCCAATTTTTTCCTGCAGTACTGCCATCATACGTATTACAGCTTCTTTTTCCAAACTTCTCTCATTAGCTAGAAGACCAAATGGCTTGAGGTTAATTGAGACTTTTCCTTTCTGTGAAATACTGATGTTTTTCTCCCCCGAGTAACATATCAACAGTAGATGAACACCAGTGATGTTCTAGCTGCCAGACACCGGCCCTTCTTCACAAGGGTTCTCCAGTCTAGTAACTGGCAGTTAGTATTTCAGTCACTGCACCTGTAGCACATAGGTATACAACACACAGTAACAAACTCCATAAACAACTATCACACCAATACAGAGAACACCAAATCCTTACAGAAAAAGGTGAAAAAGACAAAGTTACATAATAAAGCACCTGAACACTTCCGTATGCCAACACAGACATTTCCCACGTAGTCTCTGTTCACCCCCCTGTTGCTCACAGTTTCTGAAAGCAAGATAAGATTTACATAAATGCATATTATTATATGACACTTAACTAAAATGGGCAGAATGCTTGGAAACTCTGTAATGCCTGCAGGAAAACTGCTCATAAGTTCATTTATCTGCTCACTGCCATGGGACAGAAGAGACTAATTTACATCCTGGGAGAACAGAACATAATACCGGTAATGGCTAACCCTGGAAGTCTGTCTTGCTATGAACATATGAAGACTCTTGCCATGTGAACACAGTTACTTCAGACGTTTGGGGAGGACCAACAGTTGGACATTTTTAACCAGTCTGTGCTCAGATATTACATATCAACTACTTTATCTCCCAGTCTGGCAAAAAATCAGTGTCCTTTCTGTGTCTTCGCTCGCTTCCCTCCTAACTGAACTCTGAAGTTTTTCCTATGAAAGCTGTAAATACTAATGCTGCCAGCAGGCTGAGGCCCATGTTTCTTCCAAATATTCCTCATGAGGACCTAGGATGGTCCTTGTTCTGCAGTAGTGACAGAACCGGTAACCCTGATACTGCGCCTACTGGCAACCAATATAAGGAAATTAGGAAGTCTGTTCAAAAATAAGTTTTCTCCTTCTGCTTCAGTGAATGAAAAGCTCCAGTTCTTCCCCATCCTTCAGTTTGTGAAACCCTTCTTCCCTCTCAGAGTTACACGTTCCTTCCAGTCAGCTGCTACCTCACAGTCCTGAAAAATAACCAGTCCAGATGTAACAAAGAAAATAACTACAGAGATTCTAAGAAAAGAAGGAATTTTAAGGCTGGGATGTTAGCTAACACAAGCCAGGAAATTTAAAACAGAAATTGAAATTTCAGTCTGAGACAGACATTTTGGCACAGATATCGCGATTTTCCTTTGAGTATTGTCAGTCAAGATCCTCACTCCTGGGACTACACCTTCACAGTACATTCCAGATATATACAACATGTGGAGAAGCCTTGAAATTTGATGGTATTTGCATTTGGACTGACATCTTCTTGTAATCTGTTTGACACCGAGCACTTTTGTAACAAAGAACTGAGCAGATTTCAACCCAAGTCTTTTCCAAAGAATAACAGGCAGCTACACATGAATGAATAAGTGAACAGTTTGCCACAGCAATGAATGCCTCTAAAAACAGCAAGTTTGCAGGCACCAGATGGAAGAAGAACATTATTGCAATTCCTGCATCCCATTGTGCAACAGCCAACAGAGCCGTTAACGCTTTCTGGTGATTTCTAAGCTTTTTAAAGTGCTTTCCTTTGAAGGTGTTTTTTTGTTCCCTGTCAGTCTGCAAGTTAGGTTCAGATGTCTGAGAAAGAAATATCAATGGCAAGCTATCAAATAGGGAAAAATACAAAATACAAAATATATGTGGAAATAAATACTCATGACCATATTACAAAAACCTCTGGATGGACACAAAGCTTACATTATAAATCATGACCTATTACATACAGCGTAAGTCTTATGCCTCTCACAAGCCACAGCTTTCTCTCTTCTATATAAGAGAAAGCTGTCCGCCTTTCCGCATCTTAAGATTATCACTTACCCCACAGAAATGTCTATCTATCTCGTGATCCCAAGGAGTTCTTACACTTCATTGTTTTCTTTTTTAGAAACCAAACTTAAATCTTATTTAGCACATGACATTACATCTTCCTGCAGAATTCAGAGCAAAATGGTAAAAGATGTTTGAGTCAATTCAAATTATTTATTTTCATTGCTACCACCAACGATCATCATGAGAAAGCTAACCATTGAGCAAAATACTCTCAGTTACAGACACCTATGTATGCTAAGCAGTATATTTTCCTGTCCCCAAATATATCTGAACATTTAAACAATGTTCCCTTTACTTGGAACGTGCTTTCAGTATCTTGCATACAGTAGAAGTGAGTGGGTCTCATTTAAATTGTCAATAAGCATGTCTAAGCAATGTCTGAACTAGTCCCCAGCAAACCAGGGCAGAAAAATTACACAACATTAACAAGCTGACTTCAAGTCAAAAATACCTGCTATGTATCAAAGATACATTGTCTTGCTTGTTCAGGAGAACACCTGTATCTCTTACAAATTCACAGAACCAAATTCATTTCTGCTGTAAACTAGAATAATAATTTTGGAATTGGGGAGTTCATAATCACATTAGCACCAAATTTTAACACTGTGCTTTGGCTGAGTTGAGTACCAGCCTGGTATGAAAGAAAGTGCTATTTTCATAGCTACATTTTTAAAATACCTGTACTAAAAATGGACTCCTAAAAGGTAAGAAAGCAGTGTCTCCTTACTGTGTGTCGGTCTGTATGAGCAAAGGTAAGTTATTGTTATTATTGACAACAAAATAATTTGTAACTCTAGGACATACAGTCCTGCAGCAGAAGTTCCTAAATCTCAATCAACGTCAAAGCCATTTAGGTACACCTAGGAACAACTAGACCTCAAAATCACACACTGATTACACAGTAAGACTCCACAATGCCCTCGAGGAACACCGCATTCTGACCTGAAGTAGAAAGCTAAATCGCTGTCTTTACAATACTAACATAAAACCAGAAGCAGTTGCTTTTTAATTAATAAGACTAACAAATAAGATTGCGGTATTGAAAGATATAGCATTCAGAGAAAAGTATGGGACCGCGTCTTTTCCCGCCGTAGGAAATGACTGTTCTTTGTAACAAAAGGGAGAAAAGGATTGTATCCCGTACCTTGAGAGCAACCCACGTGAACAGTTCAGAGACAATGATGATGAGATGGTGTTGGGGAGGAAACAAAACTCAGTTTGACCTCACAGCTACAAGGACGATAGCAATGATTAGGGAATCTTAATGTGGGTAAGCAAACTGGAAGGTAGGATCAGAATTGTGTGGCCTCACTTTGCCGTAACAGCAGTGACAAGCACATTTAAAGACGACACACTCTTCTTCACCGTCAAGATAATTTGCTGCTTACATTTCTGAAGTTTCAGTGGTATAACTGAAGGTGATCTAAGCTCAACAGCCCCAGGGGATGGAGTCAGGTCTGGCATTCTCCTGATCCCCATCTACCACACCACAGTCCGCTCAGTTGTCTGCTGGACTACGGTCCACACTGTACATTCTAACATGGCAAAGGGGGCAATTACTTAAGAATCTTTATAACACAACTAAAATAATTTTCAGAAGCAAATAGAACAAGCAATCTATAAGCTTTTTAATGTTGGAATTGTCTACAAAGCAATCAACATGTGGAAGTTTGGCCACTGTGCCTGGTTCTCAGGAAACTACTGCTCACTCTAAAGCCCTAAATCTGCAATATTCACTCCAAGCCACCATGGCCCATGTGTTGCAGGCGAATAATCCAAAAACACTGAAAGATGAATCATAGAACGCTGCTACAAAATACAGCACTTCGGCAAAATAAGAGTATTGCTCCAATACAAATGAGCATTGTCCGTAAAAAATCAGAGCTTAATACTGTACCAGTACAATATAATTTGAAAGAAACAAAGGAAGGCATACATGCAAGGCTGGCAACACGAAGTATTTTGAAGTTCACTATCAGAAGTAAAATGCTAACAGTTACTAGATTGTGATTTCATTTCCTTTGTGGTAAAACAGCATTTACAAATACTGTAGTGTCATGTTTCTTGTTTGTGAGCTAATGTCATAAACGTCTGAAAAAACAGAGAGTGGACAAAAAGACAATGCTCTGCCCCGAGTTAGGCATCATCAGATGGCCCCTGGAGCAGCCAAATGCTGGAATTACGATTAGGCTGTCGCAATCTCCCCCCCCCGACTCCCTGCTGCTCCGTGAGGGAGCACACTGTAACCGACGCCCGGCACAGCACATACCGCCCTACGTGCTGGTGCAGCAATGCCACCCGGAGTGCGGGGAGCAAGGCTCGTTCTCCTTCACTCCGTCCACCCCTACTTGCCACCATCACTAACTTCTGACATACGCACAGGCACAAAACAGAAGTGCACTTTAAAACTCCGGCTTCCAAAACGCTACTCATGATGCAGGTGGCTCTCTCACATCTCTCTACCCTACATTGGCCAAACCAAAACATCATTCTGTATCTATTATTTTCAAAAGTATTTCTATTGCTCAAAAATCCCTTCCCTTTACCGTCTTAAGGCCAGATTATCCCAAACACAGATAAATAATCTTTTTTAGGAATGCAAGAATTTTAACATTAATAAATACCTTTAATATCACGGTCAGTTTCAGTGTACATGCTTGGAGCATACTCCTTTTGCATTGTGCACATCTCCATGATTAATCAATTCTAAACATCTATGCACCATGTGTTCTACTGAATCCTAAAGTGTGTAGTCTTAATACGAAAATGAATGCAATTTAGAGATGAAGCAAACTGTGACAGTAAAATTCAGAGTAACACACGTGGTCTTTTATGCATTCTAGGGAGCTTTTAACCCCCTGTCTATCGCCATTTATGAAGTGTACTGAGTAAAAACAGTGTAGTCTACAGCCTCTTCCAACTCCAGAAAAATCGAGTTTTGGAGGTTTAACTGGGGAAGTGTTTGGTATCTACTCACTCATGTGTGATGAAGAATCATTGTATCGTGCTAATACGCTCCCCCCAAACCCTTCATTCCCATTATCCCCAAGGATAATGGGAAAACCAGGACATGTTGATATGCCCATCACTTCAGTATTTCTTCCACTTATGGCAGCTCAACTTGAACTTTTTTTTGAGGGGAGTGAAAAAGGGCAGGGGACACAACACATTGTAACAAAACACTGTATTGGGAACTTTTTTTTTTAAACAGTAACAAGACAAACAAGAAAAGTCTATTTTTATAACACTTCTTCTTCTTACGACTACTACAGTAATATTTTTAAACTGAAAAAAGAAAAACAGATTTTAATTTCTCACTGCCCTTCCACTGATAAAATTATAGAAGTTGGAATTTCTGGATGTTTCACCCAGGTATCAAGGCACGTCAAGTGGGGCTATGAAAACATTTCATGCAAAAGTCACCAAGCCTTGTAAAAAAAGACATTACCCTAGCAAACTGAGAGGGGAAAAGTACAGCCCAGGTACGTAACTATCTGAATGTGTGGCCTACCTATCTCTGATACTTCTGCTGTATGTGCAATTACACACAGCTTTAAGGTAAGTTAGTCAGCATAATTTACAAGACAAACATAACTGCTGCTGAAGTCCACCGTGGCACCATTCTGAAAAGGTATCTTTTACAATCTCATAGCAATGATTTATTAAAGGCACACACAAAAAAATCATACCGTACATCTATGAAATTAAATCACACTTAAAAATTATTTAACTTGAAGAATTAAAATCTTAAAGACTTCAGTCTGGACTTTTTTTCCCCTCTAGACGCGCTAAAAGCACCCATATAAATTTTTCAAAACAACTTTCTAGATGTCATGAAAAAAATGCACTAAATGGAAACAAAATAACGATACTTCTTTTTAATATCCATAATACAGGATCACCAGGCCAAATTAGGGAGCTTATAAATAATTTTGTCAGTGGTATTACCAGTCTCTCAGATTCACAGAATCACAGAATCACAGAATGGTAGGGGTTGGAAGGGACCTCTGTGGGTCATCTAGTCCAACCCTCCTGCCGAAGCAGGGTCACCTACAGCAGGCTGCACAG
>Ga0065711_1032320_pt1 | contig 27551 bp, 6 predicted proteins | sample Hoacrofraction12_FD_59098 | JGI IMG/M metagenome (GOLD analysis project Ga0065711, IMG submission 59098) | Hoatzin crop microbial communities from Cojedes, Venezuela - Epithelial fraction 12 v2 (version 2) | ecosystem: Host-associated > Birds > Digestive system > Esophagus > Crop | place...
CGGAGCACTGGAACAGGTTGCCCAGGGAGGTTGTGGAGTCTCCTTCTCTGGAGATATTCAAGACCCGCCTGGACAAGGTCCTGTGCAGCCTGCTGTAGGTGACCCTGCTTAGGCAGGGGGTTAGACTAGATGACGCACAGAGCTCCCTTCCAAACCCTAACATTCTGTGATTCTGTGATATCCCACAAAGATATAATTTTACAAGGTGGTAAAGAGTTCTAGAGAAACGACTCAAACAAGAGCATCTAAGTCCCTGCTCTTGTGCAACACTGTGGTCTTTCACTTGCTCTTTTCATTCCCTCCAGTACATGTAAACACCTGTATCTCAGCTGCTGCGACTGCCGTTCACCTCCCTTCCTCTCACTTGTGAAAGATAAGAAAATAAAAAATAATTGTTAAAGTTATGCAATTCAGGTTTTTCCTACCTGCTCTGCTTCTTCTGTGTGTGTGTGCACTGTGTTCAATGAAGCCAATCTCAAATGGAGATTATATGTGCTACTGTGAGACAAAGAATACATTAATAAAAATATCTGGTTTGCTAGTCTTTATGCATCTTGCAGTGCTTCATCCGGGATGATTTTTTTTAATTTTTGATAAAAATATGGTTGAATGTAAGTGAATTTTGCTATGCTGGCTTTGCCTACTGTTATTTCAAAAAAATGATGTGAATTTTCGATTGATGGAGACCCCTCTACTTTTGCATAACTGCCTACCTCATATTTTTATGAACCACAAAGTGAGAGGCACAGCAAGTAGTGGAAAGGACTCAGCTGGTCAAAATCTTTGCTTTTATGTTAAAATCCGTTTATTCTTGAGGGGCAAAATGTAACAAAAAAAGAAAATGTGTATAAGTATGCAGAACCCTAGTAATTTAGTCTTCAGCAGGTCATGTTGCTGCACAGGCTTAAGAGCTAGTTCACACTGTTATTGAATAAAAGCAAAAAGTATAGTTACCATAGCAACGGCCACAACACATGATGGTGATATTTCCCTCTGAGATTTTAAAGCCCCACACATTTTTAAGGAAACATGCACTGAAATATCTTAGCAACACTTAGAAGACTTTATGTTTTTATTACAATGTACTGGATTTGATATATTCAGTAGCAGCTATTTCTGCTGGGCAATTTTAAAGAAGGCCAAGCAAGCAGTTGCAAGAGTACTAATAGCTTCTACGTACATGCTATACAGTTTCATTGTCAGTTGTTACTGGAAAGACATGTTTTCATGTCTTATATTTGCAAACACAAAGGAGTATGAGAAGCTGTATAAAGGAGGTCATATTTCCCAAATCCATTAAACACCATCTCTCAGTCTTTCCCTCTGGAGTGGTGAGTCTAACACATGTAACACCAACTGTGTGGGTAAAGTCCTGGCCTTCCCTGGATGAGTAATTTCCGTGTCTGTCCTGTCATTTTCCTACTTTTCCATTAACAGTCTCAAAATGGGAGCATGGAGAGTATGTAATACAGGTTATGACATTAGGTTAAAATACTTCTTAGAGGTAGGAGCTTGGAGTATTAACCTTACATTAATCAACAGTTTACACCCATGTTTCAACAGTTTATATGGAATAAACTACACTTCTAACCCAGGTACTGCAGAGGACAAGAACATAAAAACTCCTGTCTGTTTTCTTTTAAGAAACCTCCCAACTAATCCTTAATTATGGAAGAAATTATATGGAGATAACCCAAAATAACTTTGTCTTGGCATACAGGAATTACAACTGGCAAAGAAGGGTATTACGAAGCAGCACAGTCTTGTGGAAGAAATGTAAATGCAATTTTTAGAACAGTTCAGACTTCAGAGATCTCTTAAGCTTGTTCGCAGAGCAGGTTTAGTATTCACTGACATTTTATTCCATTTCCATTGGCCTACACAAGCATCTTCCTTGAATTGCTACTTGATGAGTCTTTTTATATTTTATGTTAAACCAGTGATGCTGTATTTTTTATGGACCTCTGAAAAAACACCTGTGTTGATGCACACTTCTGTATAGGGAATATTAGCTTAGAAAATGCAGTAGTTTTTCCTAGTTAGATTTTGTGCCTCAGAAGTAACCCACAGTGTCTGCAGGTTGAAAACAGCTGCCCTGAACTATTAAACAGCATTGCTATAGTCTGTTTAGTAATTATTACCTTTTACCTCTGCAGCTAATACAGATGTAGGAATATATAGGCATCATATAAGTTGATATATAAATGGAAAATACTGTTATTTAATATTTATAATCATCCAGTGTAGAAGAGAGTTATATAGAGACAGAGCAGCAAATGTCTGAGAAAGCATTTGAGTAAGGTAGAGATCATTGACAGTGAGAAATGGTTTCATATAACACTAAATGTCAAAAGAATAATTTACAGATAATATTAGGAAGGGTAAATGAGGAGACAATGGTTGAAAGTGAAAACAAGCACAGGGTGCAGTGATCCAAAAATTGTATTTGAGGGCTATATAATGCAAACACGAAGCTGGCAGGGCTGCATCCCTTTGAAATAGCAAGAAGTGTGCAGCCTAATTGTTAAATATGGCTCCATTTACTGAACAAAGAATGTTATCAGCAAGGCAAGAAGAAAGCTAAGAAAAAAGCACTAGTTTATACTCTGGGTAGTCACCTCTTTACAAATGTGCAGAACAAAGAGTATGGATTTGTACAGTCCCATTTAAATTCTTGGGGACTATCTTGTACAAGGGCCAGATCAGTTTTCACATTTTTTCATACAATGCAAAAAATAGTGGTTTGATTGTTCCACCTACAGTGTCAACACATAAATTTCCCTTTGCTTATAAATGGAAGTGTCTTCTTAAATACATTCATCTGTACATCTCTGGACTGTGTAAGAGGTTTGTTTTGGAGTCACTCATTTAACAGGTGCTAAAACACAGCACAAAGTTACTGTGAAGTTCTTGATGAGATCTAGTACCAAAAGCATTCAGTTAGACCCAATCAGGGTGTAACAGGCAGAGGGAGATAAATTTTAGATTAAAGCACTCTTGCTGGAAAACAGAAGTGCTTTTTTTTTACACTGGGACATAGGACTAGATCACTGATTCCAGTCACCTGTCAATTCTGCCAAGTATATTATATAATTTCATCCATAAATGTAATAACCTCTGTTTTGAAAGTAATTAATATGTTGTCCTCCTCTTTTCAGATTGGAGAGATGTTGCAGAACTTTATGACTCTGATGGTTAGCATGCTCCTTTCAGGTTCTAGCCTAAAGATATTCCTGAGCAACACAGAAACTTTTTTTTATGTCACTGTTATTCTGTAACCTTTCTTCTTCTCCATAGTATTTTTGACAAGTGGCATTAACTCTGATTCAGTCTTTTATTTTTGTGACTTTCAGTTGGGACTTTTAGTCTCAGTGTTGCAGAACAGATTTTTTTCTTGATCAAACTACTTACCTTCTTGTGTAAGTGTTTCTCCTGGTTTCAACATTTTTGCACACAGCTATGCTTCCAATAAAAGTAAACTTCATGTTAGACTTCACATAGCGTGAGTGCACCACACTAGTGAGAGATCAGCTCAGGGTTTTCAGCTGAATACAAGGTGAAATCAATGCTAAACCTCACTTTTGGGGACAGACTGAGAAAGTAACAATTTAAGTGGCTATGCAGAGTACACGTGTTTGCCAAAATCTTACCATTTACCGTTCTTCCATGGTGCATGTACAATACAGTGTTAGGCCTGTCTTGCTTTGGTTTCCTTGATTGTGCGGCCATTAAACCAGCTAACACAGTTGCTACCACTTTAATACACTGCTTCTGTCCCAGTATACATACCATGTTTTATTAAATCCATAATTCATATTTCTCAGTTTCCTTTCTCACATCAGGAGTTGTAAGCAAGAATAGTAACGATACACATCAGGAGTTATAAGCAAGGATGGTAATGATATAAGGATGTTGCAACAAATAAAATATTGTGCAAGTGAAATGCTGCTCCCCATGAGCCTCCATATAACTCCCCTGGCTGTGTGTTGAAGAATCACAGACCAAAAATGCTTCCAGCTACACAAATGTTTTGAGGATTTGGATCTTTAGAATGAAAGGTTCTGTCTGTGTGTTTTCAAGTTCTTACTGGCCATTGTACATTGCACAAAGATACCAAGGTAGGGAAAGAATTGCGCAGCCTATTTTCTTCAGCTACTATTGTAGCAGGTTATAAAGATAAAATGGGTTTAATTTACGGAAATGGTACAAAAAATGCTTGCATATTTAACCTCAAAATCTTTGTTGTAGAAGTGAATGATCACACATACTTATTTACTCCTTTTCTGCTACTGAAAAATCACTTCCATGAAAAGAGGGAGGAAACATGGAGATATGTGCATTACTATGTAGGTCAACTATTAATTGGTTTCAAAGGGCTTTATTCTTTAAAAGAAATCATCCTTTTATACTTGCAGAAGATATTTGTTCCATTCGCAGTATAAATTGGGACACATGCAGTTTCCTTTGTTGTTCTCCAAAGCATGATGAGTAAGCAAGCCCATTAACTCAACAAGCAATAGTGAGGACTTCTGCAAAATACTTCAGAATAAAAGCAGAAAAATCTCCATAACCACAGGTGAGCAATAAAATAGCTACAAGGCAAAAGTATTGTTTGCAGTATGCCCTTAATCAGTGGCTGTTCTTTTTATATCTCAGTGTGAAATCTCCATATCAGTGAAGTTAGTTTCGTAAGAAATAATCAGAGAAACTTTATAAAACCCAAAGGCCACTACAAATTAGATTCTGTCTATACCAGATATCCATTAGATGTTCACAGATGAACCACTCTCATTTCAGAAAACTTTGTCTTTCTGTCAAAGCTCTGGCTTCAATGAAAAGGGCTTTGTATTATTAAAAAAGAGCATGGTTTAGTGATACCTTCATTTTACTTAAAACACACAAGGTTGCCTTAAGCAAGGTTGTTTTCTTTTTTAGATAAATCTTCTAGAGTAAGATTAGATGGCTAAGGGAATTAATAATCACTTATGGTAGAAGCTGTCTTCTGCAAATGGCTGGTTTGAATCCAGATTAGCCATGACCGGACAGTGTTATCCTCATTTCAGAATAAAGTACAGCCATAACTCAAAATGATGCTGCTTGCTTCTCTGTTCTTACACAGGACTTGTGTCATTATCGTACCATGCTGTATTTCTCATGCTATTGCAAAAGAAATTTATTCCTTTAGCCTGCTGTCCATCATACGTTTCATAATTTATTCCTTTGTTTCATATTGTATCTTCTTTTTCTGAGAGCATCAGAATCATAAGAGGGACTAGACGACTCCAGGGTTTGACTGTATCATATCTTACATATCTGTGTTCTTAAATGGGTTGAATCTATGATGAATGGATAATAATCTTTACTGTCTGCTGACCTGATTTTCTGGTGGTTACCTCACTACTGACAATGCCTCTTAAGGATGAAGGCATGGTGTGGCAGGAAGTTGCCTGTCTACCGGAGCCTTTTCTATCTGTTGAACTCATGAGACAGATCACAAATGACATGATTTCATTGCTCTCACCACCACTGTTTTGCTCCACGAGTGCCCAATATTGCCTGCCAGTTTCTCCAGAAGAAATCTGGAACTGGTTGAGAACCAGCATCCAAGGTAATAAATTAACATCCCTAGTCCAGTAACTGGAACAGGAGCTCAGACAAGGTCTGCTCAGGCTGCTTTTTGATACTCCAACACAACAGGAACGATGGTGAGAAAAAATAAGAAAAGAAATGGCTATCCATGACTTCCATGGATTCTTTTCTTACTTATTTGTTGACTGACAATACTATTTTTGTCCAACGGTGCCAGATAACCACTCCTACACCTATGCCCAGGATATTACTCTATTTTTTAATGTTTGCACAAAAAGTCATTTTCTCCCCTGAGAGACTCCATATACAGCTTCCACAGTTTTTAACCCTCTGTATATCACTAAATTGAATTTCTATTCAGTATCACAACAGTGCAACACTATAGTTGAGATTAAGAATCTGGTTAGATTTATATTCTCTTCAAGTTGAAGAAATACTTGCTTACAGTTGTTACAAGCAGTCATATATGTAAAAGCCACTTGGTGATGATAGTTATAAAGAAAAGATCAATAAAGCAAGCAGAGCAGTCTTGGCCAGTGCAACATATCGGAAAATAACGTGTAATTTGGCCTTGTAGAACAACATGAGAACTCAACCTCTTGGAAAAATACCTTCCAGAGAGGATGTAGGAAATTAAAATTTACATCTGCTTCTGTGGGGAAAAGAGAGGGCTCTTTATATGCTGAATTCTAGTATCAACATGCGTCCAAGATGTTGAAACTACCTAAGATTTTGAAAACAGAAAGATCTGGCCATAAAACATTTATGTAAAACAAGTGGGGAGATAACTCAGACATTTACTTGTTATGAACATTTCTGTTCCATTTCTTTTACAAGCTCCACTTAACCAAGACAAGCAATCTACAACAGGCTGCTGAGCTGATCGCAGGTAGTGACCAAGCTGACCCAGAAATGCACAGGCAAAGTTCCTCAGTTAGCATTCATATACTGGTTTGTTTACACGTATGGTTTGTAACTGTCTTTTAGGGGGAAAAAATAAATTAATTAACACCACTGTGTTGTACACCATTAAATGACAATTCTAGCGAAAGCTACCTATACTTACAAATGTATTAACATTTCCCTGTATCACGTATATATTTTGTTCTATCTATGTAACTTTGTTCTCTGTCCTTACCTCCCGTGATAACTAGGATCAGATAATGTATTTTTAAAACAAGCACTTCTTTTCAATACCGAGAGTATTTTTGCAGAGAGCTTTAAGACATTTTAGTTGCCTCATTTAACAGCATCACCCCAAAATCCTACCTTTATATGGAAACATTACCGTGTGGAATATTAGTACAGTGACAGCTGCAAAATGACTCAGAACTGAAGGGTGCTGAAATTCCCACACCCTCTTCCTTCACTTCTATAGAGCCAGGATTTGCCCCCATTTCGTTTATCACTGAATGTAATGAAGTTAGAGCCTGTAAGTGATTTGCCACTGTGTAGATGTTTCTGTAACAAACCCCTAACAATATACTATTAAAGGCGGGAATAACTGAGGGTTAAGAGAGGAGTTGTAGCTTATTTATAATACAAACAAATTTGACTTATTCTAATGTAAGTGCATTTTTTTTCTTGGTTTAACTTAAACTGGCTGAAAAGTACTTATCTAATTATGCAAACTGTGCTGGAACTATTCCACTTACACTTAAACAGGCATGTCTCAGTGAAAACTAGACTAACAAACTTATAGAAGAAAGATATGTCTATGAATTGGTGATTTGGGCACAGTCCCCTGGAGAATGACTTCAGTCTATTAATGACCAGGACATGGATATTTTTTCTTCAAGGAAAAGTAAGTCAAGCTTTTCTCGAAATTTCAGTAATACAAACGACAAATTCTACGTATCATTACAATATCATCATATTATCCAATATCAGTACCAAAAAAATGATTGGATGACTATCACCCTTTCACGAATTGTCATAATTTTAATAACTGTCACCATTTAAGTAATTAAAAGACAAAAAGTAAACAATAGTTCAGATAGTACATTTGTGCTAGGCAGTCTGCAGGATTCACTGTCCTCTATTTAAATTGAAATTTCTTCAGGAAAGGCAGAGCAAGAGCTATCTCGTACCACGTATATGCAATGCGTGGGAAATTTGAACATGCACAAAGAACTGCTATTACACTATCAATGTAACAAAATAACAGCTTTCTAGGAAATACTTTACCATGGCATCTTAAAACATTTTGAGCGGTAAGCTCTCTGTGGAGAAAGGCCTGACTTAGCTACCAGTCTTCCCTATATTTAATACTGGGTGCTAAAGTGCAGGTGGTTGCACTAAATAGCATCCTAACGCAAGCCTTTGTAATATTGAGTCTTTTCTACCCGGAAGCCAGTACTGCTATAAATTACAAGTCACAAAAGCCCAAATGGCTCTTTCACCATGTGCATAGAGTACATACATATGCAAGAATAAGCCACTGTCCATAAGCCTTGCAGCTCCAAGAAGTACAAATCTGCAATGCAGTTTCTAGTATATATCTGCAGGCAGTATGGAAATTGTATCATAAGAATATCTAGGGAAGCATATGTAAAATAAAGAGTGATTGCTGCGTTAGAAAGCCCTCAGGTTGGAATCCAGCGCAAGAGCTTTATAGGTTTCAGAAATAAAATACCTTAAATGGTGCTAAAATATATTAAGTAAATGTTGATTTTGAATAAGAAACAGACATTATTTATTGAACAAGAGATTAAGAAACTTCTAAATTAAGTGATAATCAAAGGCCTGTTATTGCTTTATGTCCCAAATAGGCTGGTTTGCTCAATCAGGTTCGTCTGGTTTATAAAGAAAACAGAAAAATGTTTAAATCAAGCAAGTTTGTTAAAAAAGAAAACACCTCTGAAGAGAAAAATTGCTTTCTCCCTCTTACTTTTTCTTTTTCAGTGTGAGTTTTGGTTAATATTTTACATCAAAATAAAGATAATGCCAGAAGAGTAATAGTGATTGAGGGGTAGAATAGGGTGTGAGGAGCGATTGCTTCTGCCTGTTACCTCCTTTGTAACCATCTTTCTGTACCTCTATTCTTCATCCTTTGGCTACATGATCTCCTTGAACCCTAAGCTTTGGGGACATGGTGGCTTTCCGATGATAGCCAGTATTTATCTAGCATAATGAGAACCTTTCAAGCATTTTAGTGTCATCATAAGACTGGTTATAAAGATATATTTCCATATCTGTATTCTGATTCATCTATAAATGCTTTTATGGCTCTCCATACAAATGTTAACTAATGTTAACTTCCTTTCACATCTGTTGCAGCACTGATGAAGCCAAAAAGCTAATGCTGTTTAGGCATTCCAAGGACCTAGAACACCTCCAAAACACTACCAAATGAATGCTCCTTCCAGCAACCAGGATATCAGAGAACTGGAAAATCACTCACTTGTGTGGCATTGTAGAGTAATGAATCATAGAATCATAGAATCGTCGAAGGGTTTGGGGTGGAAGGGACATTCAAGACCACCTAGTTCCAACTCCCCTGCCATGGGCAGTGACACCTTCCACTAGACCAGGTTGCTCAAAGCCCCATAATACCTTTTTAAAACCAAGTTATAAGATAATAACAACTTGAAACAATCTATTTCTTCAGATCATTTTCTTTTTTTCTCCCAACCACAGGAGTTTTAGCTCTATACATTTCTTGTTAGACTCTTCCAGTCTGCAAGCTTGTAGACCTTGAGAGCACTGCTAGTTGCCAGCTAATGGCTACCTGTGATATTTTCTACTACAGGAAGAGGAGCAATGTGGGACAGTCCTTTCCTCCTGAATCTTTTATTAGGTAGATAATGAATTATTAGTACCTAAATTACCTTAAAGTATAATCATTTAGTTTTACCAGAAGCACTTAAAGACATTAGATATGGTGTGTGTTTTAAACATGACACTGAAAATAAGGTGAAACTCTTAGATGCTTACCTCAGGGTCAGAGTCAGTTGCTTTGTAGTTTTCAGTGATCTGCTTAATAAGCTTATGTTATGCAGTATGGAGTTGTAACTGAATCTGATTATACACGTCCTAGAGGAAAAACTCCCAGAATATGATCAATCTATTCAGGGATTTAAAGCGTGATTTATGCAGTTTACAAGCTGTCTTTAATGCAAACTATCATTGCACCTACCTTTTTTTTAGAACTTCTTCAAGGTTCAAAGCTATGTACAAACACTGATAATTACTTCTGGGATTTTCAAAGAAGTCCAAAAGTGAGCCACCCATCTACTGCTGAATTGGCAAGGTATTTTCTGAAGATCACTTTGAAAAATACTATTCTTGACTATGATTTCGAGCATAGCTCTGCTCCTGAGAGTAGAAACTACTTCCTTACTTGCCCTATCCACTTTTTCTCTGTAAGCCTTAATATGAAAGATTCCTGCTCATGTCTTTATGTTAAAAGTAAGATTTTCAAAAGATAACTTTATCCCAATCTATAAGGAGAAGAGAGCGCAAGTAATACTTTGTTCACAGCTGCTTCACAACATCAGATACTACAGAGACTGCTGTGGGAAGTTGAAGCGTCAAGACGAAAATGAGAAGTGTTTTTTAATAGTAAAGATGATTAGTCCTAACAATAATTTAATGTCAATTTCTAGAGATTCTCCATGATCAGCAACACTAGACATATTCATCAACTAGGTATGCTACATTTCAATCAAGAACACATTCTTAAAACTGCATGCATCTTTGTTATAAGCTGTCTGAGTTGGTGATCTTATCAGCCCTGTTTAATTCTTTGAGTTCTGAAATTCTTTGCCTATGCTGAGCACTTTCTCTCAAGTTGTTTACAAATTTACTGCATTTATGTTTTTAATTTTGGGGTTCTTTTTGCCTCTAGCAAGTATACGGTCAACAATGTCTGAACAAGTTTGAAGTGATACATTTCATTTTTGTAACTGATTCTGATCTTGAGCCTGGAGGAAACAAAAGAATCAAAATAGTGTTCCCAAAATGAGAACTTTTATTTTAAGAATCCTTGATTTATTTTTTAAAAATGTAATATGTGTCCCTCATACAGGGTTAAATTTCACTCTCATTTCAGGTAGTTCTTTTCTGATGTCTGATGGAGAATTTCCAGGACAAAACATCCAGCACAATGGTAAAGATACTGGGTATCACTGGTATACACAACACAACAGCATCAGGGCATGACCATCCCAGGCAAGATCTTATGACAGTGTGAAAAAACAACGACCTTTTCCAGCAGAAACCTTTCAAGAAGACATATTCCATTATTTGAAGCAGGACAATACCAGCTTTTCTGTGTTCACTCACTTTCTACCTTCTTTTTCATGCTTAGCTGGCTTCAATTTCTTGCTTGGCTGGTACAACTTTTTGCCATGCAAACACTTCCCTGGATGTTTATGTTTCAAGGAGCCACGTGAGGAAGGGAAATAGAATAACTACGAGAAAAAGAAAATTCTTGGGTGTTATTTGTGAAGGAAAGTAAATTTTGGGGGGAGGAAAAACAAAGAATCTTGATAATCAGAAATACAGTATTCAGTTGTTGTCTTCTTGCCTGTCATAAGAAACCATGAGGTGGTTGTAGGTTTTAGGAGCGCATGTACTCAATGCTTTTAACTTGCCTTTAAATGAAAAATGTAACTGATAATCCTGAGAATTGCAAAGCGAAAGTTCAAAAACAAGAACTTTTAGCAAGAAGGGTGACTACAAAAGTGTCCTGTAAGTAAAGGCTGTGTGACTTTTTTGGGGGAAGTTTCTATGTCCCATATTCTGCTACAGGGTACACCCACGACTGAGCATTTGATAGTGAGCCAAGGTAAACAAAACTTGTACGTAGACAGTAAGTGGAAACATAGTGATTCTGTGATAGTCCTGCACTTAATGGTCTTCATCGGAACAACATGGGGTTTTTTTATCATCTTATCATCCCTTAAACATTTTCTGCTTCACAGCACTAGTCCTTCCAGAGGCAGGCAAAATAATATAATATATCCAGGTGCCATCGGAAGCTTTTCATATCATTTGAATGAACATACACTTAAACCCAGATTTTTCCATATGCACAGTGACTGCCTTACTCACCTGACAGGCTGTCCAACTAAAGGGACATCTAATGGGGCTCTTGAGTTGCAGTTCTGGTCACTTGGAAAGAATTAAGCAGAACTGTGACTGTTGTTCTGTTTACAAAAAATTGTTGTAGGAAACAGGAATGGTTTTGCAGAATTTCCTAAAGTTTTCTTCAACTTCAGGTAAGATAACCTGAAAGTGTGCTGCACAAGAAGTGTCTTACACTTCATTTTTTACATTTTTCACCTCTACATGCCCAGAGGTCTAAGATGACTTACTTGGTTTGCTTCCATCCCCTGTCTAAACTTCCAAGACTCACTCACCTGTGACTGAAGGGGGCAGCAATTCCTGTGAGTGAAATGGTCGTTACTCAGCTTCTGAACCGCTTCTTTCCCAGCCTGCCTGCTCACATCTTCACGCTCAGCGTCAATGGGTAGGACCACTGCATCACTGCTTTCTGCATAACAGAAAATGTCACCCACTTCACCTTCATTGCTCCAATGTCTTCTGGTTATCAGCAGAAAAGACCTTGTGACTAGTGCAATGTTTATTTATCAGCAGTTTTCCCTTGTTGACTGTTCCAAATCTGGAACCTTCAGGTTTTGAAATGCTGCATCCAGCTTAATTTGTGGTTATCGTGTGTGATAACTAATTAAATAAATAAGCATAACAATAACAGAGTACCATGACAGTATGGTAATAGTGACCTGCTATGCTTATATTTTCAGCCCTGATTTTCCCTGAAAGATTGTGGGTAGCATGACCCATACACAATCCTGTATTAAATTGTCTCAAAAGGCCTCACAACAGAAATTATTTGAAATATTGTAGGTCCAGCTCTGCTGTCACATAACACCTATGTTCCAAAAATCAGAAATAGGTTCAGATTGAATATGTGACTTTTGCTGCAAAATAATAACCTCTCTTTACATTATTGACCTATTATACACAAATTTTACAATCTGAAGGAGTAATCTTTGCTAAAGAGAAACATAAGTAAGTTCTTATTTTGGCAGTTTTATTCCAAATTACGTTGCAAGATAGCATATGAGCAATTTTATTCATTGACAAATGCGTTTGATCGGACTAGTACAATGGTTCATTAACCTCATGATAAGTTTGGGCTATCTCAGAAGTGTTCTTGCTGTGAATTTAGATTTGATGATGGCTCACACATCAAGGAAACAAATTGCCTTGTCTTTTAAAGGAAAAAAGGGGGGGTTGAAAGAAGTTAATTGATGTCTTTTAAATCCTGTAACTAATAAAGAATTTTTTCTGCTATATATTCCTTTCTAATACTTATGAGATGCGTTAGACAGAATGCCAAAAAAACAGATTACATTAGTTCTGTTGTTACCAATTAGAGGGAGTCAAAGCACCCTGATTACAATTATCAGATTTTAATGAGCAATTGTCTGTCAAGATTTTTTCACAACTCTGAAGGGGCATGAACAATTTGTATGCAACATACAGGTACCCTTGTATAGTGAGTTTTTCTTTAGATAATCAGGACCTGATTTTTAACCATCAGTTTTCACTGGGCATTTTGAATAATTATTTTCTGATCTCTTGGAAGAGCTAGTACTTCTCTTGCTTAATGTAATAAAATATGGACTAACAAGATATTAAAATCACAGTAAGTCAGGAAAAGTAAAATTTAAATGTGCAAATCTGCTGATATAAGCTTACATTGATTCAATATGTTAAATGAAATTGGGCTGATCTACACTAGCCAAAGATTCCCATGTCTACCTGATGTTTTTTGTTCAGTCTGCTTTATCTTTATAGGTAACTTAGTAGAGAAGCTGGGTTTAAAACCTTAAAGGGCATTCTACAATACTGGTCTAGGCTATTATACTTACTTTTACCTACAGTAAAAAATACAGTGGGAAATGAGGAAATGCTAGCTTTAATATTTCTAGATTAACCTACAAATAGAAGCCCGCTTCAACCTCCAGATGATTCAAGATTAATCTCTTCCGTAATGGTGACCTTGTGCTACCTACTCCATCAGATACTGTTTTTAGAAAGTACCTCTCTAAATTATGGATGTTAATCAAGGAATTCATTATGACTGTGTACTGAACAGTCTGTAGTTCAAGATCCATGCTTTTTTTGATGAAGAAATTGCAAGATATACAGTGAATGAAGTTTGAAGTCCTTTGTGACAGTGAAAGTTACATATGAAGAAGGATGACTATGGAAGGGATAGTCTTTCCACTGCTTATTCTGGATAACTGATCTAAATACCCTAAAGCTCTGTTTGGTAACATCCTACTTCTGTCTGGTTTCTGTAAAAGAAATTTGGGCTTCTAGGATAGCCAAGTAAATTAGGGAGCTAATTGTCATTCTGAATGAGTGCTCTAAATCTTTCTCTCAGGCACATAACTCACTTAAACCCTTAAGAAAAAGGAGACACATGCTCAATATATATGTCAATTTCTGTATATGTCTATCTGTCTCCCTCTCTCCACCCCATCCCAGTGGCTTTTTAATTGTCTGGCCCATTTCAACCAATTTTTACAGGTGGGATAATGTTCGTAAGGTTATGAAGGTCCGACATATCTTACGAAAATCAAAGACTGAGGAAAAAGCACCTATTAATGAGGGGAAGACAACAATATGAGTCCTCGTTAAACACTTCAGAATCTGCATAGGAAAGTGAGAAACAGACTATGAAAGCCCCAACGACAGAATCGTCTTCAAGTAAAATTTAAAAGATAGTACAATATCCATCCATTAGCTGCATTTGTAATGCAGGTTTTAGAAATTCAGCCACAAACTTTGTATATTCTGTTAGTTTGGGAGTTTCTTCCTAATAATGAAACATGTAGGTTGGGTTTTTTTTTTCAAAAATTGAAACAATACAATTCTGTCTCTTTAGAACTGATCAAATGTTTTATTTTTTGCTTGTATTATATAGAATAAGGATTGGTAAAAAAAGTAATCAGTTCTGTTTTTTCTTCCTTTGAAAGCAACACTTCACTGTCTTCCGAGACAACATTTTATGAAGTATTAGTATTTATGGCTTAATATTTAGCAAAGCTGAAAGCCTTACCTGTTTTTCAGCAATAACCAGTATTTTATTCTTGGTCTAATGAATTCTTTAGAAATGTATGATGGCTTACTCCTGCCACCTTACTTGGTGATAAACTAGATAAAGCTTCACATGAATCCTGCTTTTATGGCCTATTCTTGTCTTCTGTTCCTAAGTGATATAGTGCAGACTGAAGGTCTTATTCTGTCACTGTCGTTTTTACTGAGGAGGGTGCTATGCTATTAAATGCCTCCATTAAAATATATATGGCTACTTCGGAAATAAGGCGCTACTTGATTTGAGTTAATGCAAACACTGATTCCAAAATGTCACCTTGCTACGTCAGCTGGAGTGGAAAACACAGAAGCTATAGATAACAAATAGCCACAGATGTCAAATTTTGTCACCTTTCAGTTAAAAATCTACCAGAACATAACAAGAAACTTCATTGTAAATGCTAACAGTGCTGGTATGCATTGAAAGAGTGGTTCAGAAGTGTCCTTAGACATGGCATGTTCCATTTTCTTCTGCTTTCCATTTGCTTTCCGTCAACATGTCTGGTTTAGACAGTTTGCAACCCAGCTATGCTTGGACACAGCAGATTCACCATCCCCTAGGGAATGCCTCTATGCCGTGCTTGAATTTTTACTTGCAAGACTGCAATTGCAAGTTGAAGATAATCCAGTCTGGCCAAAGAACAGTTTCAGCCCATCTGTAATAGACAGAATACACACAGATATACATAGACCTAACTGAGGAGATTTTCAGTAATAATGTGAAAAAGCGCATTTTCTTACAGCTTTGTCAATCAATTGCAAATAAACACCTACTTTTTGTTCTCAGTTATGTACTACAGCTTATACAGCAATTTGCTTTTACAGCTGTACGTGGATTCCTTAGGCCTTGAATGTGAATACACAGGATTTGCACTGGGCACATTTCAGCATGTTGTTGTTTGGGGTCTTGGTCCTACCATTCTTGAGTAACAAAGTTAATGTTAAAAGAAAAAACAGTTTGCTGCTACCATCAGCATTTATTACTAGTCCTCAGAAAAACAGAGGAAACAGCATATTTGAATAGTAACAATTTCTGGTTGATGACATCTTGAGTGTCACATTTAAGAGTACTTTATGCTTGGGTTTGTATCTATAGACACGCATTATTCCTGTGTCACCTATTCAGATGAGACTTGTCTGCCCTACTTTAGCTGTGCAAGGATGACTTGACTGTCCCAACTACTTTGAACATTTACTTCAGGATTAGATGAACTGTTCTGTCAAGGTGCCTGCCTTCTCCACTAGCTACATGAGACCTAAAATATGTGTCTTCAATTTAGACAGATAAAATTAGGTAACGAGTCCTGCTTTCCCTATAGTTAGCTAACTATGCATTAGCAGACGTGAGTGCATGAAAGAATATCTACTTTGCATAGTTTTATGTCTTTTTGAGTTTTAGAACTTGGAAAGATAATAAAAAATGAAAGAATATAATTTTCTTGTTCATTCCTGCACAAAGTACTGACACATTAATGCAGGATTATAAAAAAGATGCATATTTAGAAGCAAAATACTTACATTGATTCTTCAAGGTGGGAAAATTCCTTTCTTAAATTTCTGAAAACTTGCTGAATTTTATAATAGAAGTAATAAACTGCATTTTCGGATCACCAGCTAATATTAACACCTCCCATATATTGCCTGTAACTGACGGACTGCACATATTCTAATGCTCAAAGCTCTGACAGTGTAATATCGTGACAGCATAGGATTCTTTGAACACTATGAATCAGATTAATTCAAAACATGGTTCTTCTTCTATTATTATTGTTATTTTGGAAGCTAATGAAGCTTCCTATCCAGCTTAGGTCCCAGCTTTCTCAGATAGTTGTACAGATCCCACAGCCTGGCAAGATTTATCATGATGCCATTTTGAAGGAGGGCAATCTTGCATTATCCCCACTTCCCAGATGTAAAAGTGAGGCTCTAAGGGCTTATTCAAAACAACCGCCTTAGCAGAACTACCTGAATTCACAGTTCCTGCAGACAGAAATTGTCCTCTAGATGCTAGTGCAGTACCTTTCCTTCTTTAGGCAAATTTAACCATTATGAATATTCCCCCCTGAGACAATGTTGCCCTGTTTCTCAAACAGTTTAGTTATCTGAATGCCACTAATCTAGGATGCACATGAGGCACTTCAATGAACTGGACCTAAACAATTCGTTTACGATCATTCCAAAACTTTGTGCTTAAAAACATGTTTTCATATTAGCGTTGCTGGCCATATTGTTGGTTATATTTCTTTTCAAGCTGAGAATTAGAACTATTATTTCCTTCCTGTTGGTTAAAAGGGCTCTCTACAGGGTTTTTTTGGCACATTAGTGGGACAGATTTTTAGGAACAAAAGGTCAACTGTTTGAATTGTCACTCAACTGAATTTGTCATTCTTTAAATCTGTCAAAAGTCGGTGTTCTACTTTGAAGAAATATTATGTCTAATTATAAAAGTCCAAGGTAATAATCTTTGAAAAAAAACTCTTTTGTCTTCTGAAGAACCAGTTCAAACTTTCTGATTAGTTCTTCATTGTTTTCAAAGACTCGGTTTGATTAGTATACCGAGGAAACTATACGTTCAATGGCATCCTGCAAGGATTCATGCTAGATCGATTATTTTTTTTGCTGACAGAAAGATGACTGAATTAGTAAATTAACAAAAGTCACATTACAGCTGAAAAATTTTCTGTGTGATGTAGTGAAATAGTTGCAACAGAAGAGTAGATGTTTTAATAAAGCCAAAAGAAAAATAATTAACATGGGAAATTGGAAGGAAGGTCAGACCTAAAGAAGTGGATCTACGAGTCACACAGGGAAATGCTGGCAGGATGGATTTGTTCACTTCAGTACCAGCAACTCAGCCTTAATTGTGGAAATAGTAACTTCTCACTGACCAAAGTCCCAGGCAGTATGCACTGATGCCTGCCTGCACCTGCCTGTGTAGGCAGCTCTGACCTTCTGGCACCTACTTGCAGCCATGCTATAAGACTGGAAGAGAAGGAGTCGAACATCTCCTTTCAGAGGCACAGAAAGGGCAAAACCCCGGTTGCCAACTCCAGTAATATGACACTTCTTGCATGAGAGAAAAAGCAGATATGTAAAAGCAATAAGTTTTCAGACGTTGGTTCCTTCTTTATCTGTAAGAGACACACAAGGAAGAGAACTTTCTCTCTATTCTTCTTTGATAAACATATGAATAACTTCAGATTACCCAAACTGAGGTGGATACCACACAACCAATAGGTAGACATTTCACACCATTTAGAGTCAGACCTATGTATGCCTCCACATGCACCTTCGACAGATTATAGCTTAAGCCTTTAAAGCAAGCTTACTTTGCTAATATTTAAGACAGGTACAGTGATAAATAGTGTCATGAATACAGAGATATCTGTGGAAGCTATGAAGCTGCTGTCGGTAGAGATAGATTGAGTAATAACTCTGTTCTGGGAAACACAAGGAGGAGAGTGAATGGTGATTTATTAACTCCAATGAACATATACTGTTTAACAAGTATAGCAAATGGAAGTGAATAATACATGAAAACTGCTAGGCCTTAAATTTAGTGCATAGAAAACTGAAGATTAAATCCATAGTAGTGGAATTGTAAGTGAAGAAGCTGAAGAGTGACAGGTTATAATGGGTGGTGAGGATAGAAATGAATCTGATTATGAATGTCTAGATGTCACAAAGCCTTAGGCACAAGGAAAACTAGATTGACACTTGAAAACTGGGTAAAACTTTTCTGTGTAGCTAAGGGGCCTGTTATGTGTTACACTCATAGCATGTGGTGTTTAACTTATGACTTTGTTCCACATTGAAAATGAGTCACAAGTGCTGCTTCAAGCTGTTTTCATTCTGATGACAACTCCAAAAAAACATAGAAACCAGGAGTTCCCTACAGCAAGCTGTTTCCTGTCCAAATAACATGTCAACCTATCTAACCTCCAGGTTTTCTGGCCTGACAGACTTTTGTGGATTTTCTGAGGCCCTAAGACCAATGTCTCACTTTTGAGGCTGACTTCAAAAATCTTAGCACTTCCTGAACTGAAGCTGTGAGGGGACGTTGAGAAGAGCAAAATAAATGAGCAGTGATCTATGAAACTCTCTGGGAGACTCTGAGCTCTTGAGATCCAACACCACTGATGAGTTTAATTTACACTTTTTTTTTCTCTACTGTATCTGTCCACCTGAATCCTTTCACAAACAAAAAAGGAGTAGTCTGGGTGGAAATGTTTGACTCTTCAAGTCTCAAGGAAATGTGCATATCACACCGAGAATCCCTGCAGGGTTTCCTCTGCTGTTCAAGTCTGTATTTCCCACTGAATATAACTTTAATCAGTCATTAAACACAATTCATTCACAGATTCATTGTGTCTGAAGCGAGCAGGGACTACCGGATTATTTGGTCTGACATCTTTATACAGTAAGTCATTAAACTTCATCAGTTTACCTCTGTACTGAGCCTAGTAAGTTGTATTTGTTTAAACTGTGCCATCTGAAAAGGTAGTTGGAATATCTGAATGCATAGTTATTAAGGTGTAGTAATACATTCTACTGGTTAATTGTTGGCACTGTGTTCCAAGGTTTCCATGCTAATACTACCCAGCATTTTCTTTACTAATCATATTGACATACTGTCATCAAGACACTTGCCATTCCTGTAGCCCATGGAATAAAAAAAAGTCTGCTCCTCCAGTGACTTTAGTAACTTAGTTTTCCAGTTCCAGCATGCAAAACAAAGCACGATATTTCCAAATGTTGGTGGTGATTCCCCATTGAAAATACTTTGTGAGGTCTACAAGGTTTCCACACTTTATGTGTTCTTATGTATATTATTTATAATTTCACATGTATTGTCACAAAGGCAAGAATTTGTACTATTTTGGTAAAAATTTCTTCACAGATCCAGCTTGATTGGAATTAACCATACTTTCTGTTATTTTCTTTAGGATTGATAGATTAGTTGTTTAAGGAATTAGCATTTTTCATATCATCTGGAATTTACATAGTATTCTAGTAGATATTTAAAACTTACACCAGTGGGTCAGAGATTGCATCAGACAAAACTTGGGCATGAGCCTGTACATTTTAAAATACTTCCCCCCAGTGGATGTTGGTCAATGTCTTCCTTGGTCATTAATGGACTGGGAAGTACTCAGAAAGGAAAATGTATATATGTAAGAAATACTACTGATTTCTTTAGTGTTATTAACAGCTTTTCCACATCCATTTAGTAACTGGTGCAAATAAATTCTGTTTTTTACTCCTGTTTGGTAGGTGTATTTGCAACTTATTGCAGAAAAAAACTCTGAAATTCTTTTTGTTATATTCTCAGTGCTTAAAATCCTAAAATGATAAAATTAGACTTTTTTAAAAATTTAAATCACTATATATTCGTAACATGCAATGTGTTATTTCCAGTGAGATTAATCTGACCTAACTACATATGTCTGCAATTGAGCTATTCAAAGCAAAGGTAGTCATTCAAGGCTTCCTTATTGGTTAATGGAGACTAATAAACAACTCTGTTGAATGTAATGAATTAGAGTTATGGGAAGAGTTTTGTATTTCTTAAACAATCATTCACCAAACATAACCTGGGATTTTCAGGTTTGGACTTAAAAAATATAATATCTTCCCAATCCCGCTCCTAAAGCCAAGCTCTGTTGTGATTTATATGTGCACATAAATGTATTCCTCACCCAGCACTTTACAGACATTTAAAACGTGATCGTGGAAGCTTCACCGAGGACTGGTTTTCCTCAGTGGAGCCAAAGGTATGAAAGTGGGAACACACGAGACTTCTGCAGACAGGGCACTATTTTGGTGTTGAAATTTTCACCAGAAAAGCCTTTTTTTCCAGTTTTTCTGATGACAGCAAAAGGAATGAAATAATAAATCACATGTAAGCAGATTCAAGACTTGTCTGGTCTAAGAAAAAATCAGCATATGCTAGAGACACAGCTTCAATCTTTTTGAATGAGTTTAAACAAGTTCAAGCAAGGCTTCAGAAAGTGGTGGTCAGGACTTGTACTTACTCCAGCCAAATGACCGCTCTGGCCGCTTACACTTCTTCTCCTTTCTCAGCCTTTGTTTTCTCATTTCTCTCCACTCTCAATAGAAAAGTATTTTAAAAGTCCTTTACAAATGTCTGTCTACCAGACACTGGACTGGTTGAATGTTGTCTAATCCTATAATTTTGCGCATGCAGAGTGCCTCATGCAGCGGAGCTTTTACTGCTTTTAAGTGGTTCCGTTTCAACTCTCTTAGTCCTCCAGTTTAAGGTTACACTGTACTTGAAAACACCATCTTAATTATACCTCAATAGCAGCTTCATAGTTTTTCGTTCCTCCTTCAAGAGTTTGAAATGAGTACATTACTGCTCCCCGAGGTTATCTCTATTAGCCTAGTACAGAACTGCTCGTCTTCTTTTCAGGTGTAGAGTTTTGAAGGAGACAGCAGCTTTCAGCAACCATTAGTCATGCTGAATCCATTGATACAAGGACTTGCGTGAGAATTAAGTGGTGCCAGAGAACTTAGGCCAGGTCACTGCTTCCAAATGAGTTTTCTCACACGAGCAATCCCATTGACTACCAGATGGAAGGAGGCCCAAGATGAGGAGTGCCAAGTGAAAACCTGACAGGTGATAGAGCTTCCTGTGATATTTGTTAGCATCAAATGTACATTTTAATGCAGGCTTTCTCTCTGTGAATAACTGCCCCACTTCCCACAATTTGAGGATGATTATTTCAAGTGGGTTAGGTTGTACTTGCTCATCATGCTTCTATACAATGCCATGGGACAGGAAAGAAGCGAAGTTCAGCACCTAAGGTTGAGATGCCAAACTTGAAATATAAAACAGCAGAAGTTTCATAAGGGAAGGAATGTCTTTTACTGTCCAATTAACCTTATAAAATAACAGTTTAGGAGTAAATGCAAGTTTATATTTACCACATTGTTCTTGAGGGATGAAGACCGTGACTGCTGTTGTTTTTAAACAAGGCCAAATCTTGTATTCCGTAATAAAATATTCCTTTAAAGTGATTATGAGCTCCTGAAACTTTATCTGTCATGCCTACACTAAGTTCATGGCCCCTAAAAGAAAATATCCTCCTCACCTAGCTCACATTCCTCACTGGGGTCACCTTTATCGTTTTATTTATCATTAAATATGTTTTCATTTTTTTACTCTAGCACTGCAAGGCCCAAAAAGAGGTCATTGTACTTGACCTTCTGTGAGCCCAGAAGAGCTTGTGATCTAAATAGGCAAATTATACATCCATTTCCAGTGACTGTCTTGACCTTTCTCACATTACCAACTTCCCAGACACCTTTGTGGCAATGACTGTCCTGCTGGGCTAATTACCTCTAATTGTGCTGTTCCTGTTATCTTGACAAGCTCAATTTTTGGCATAAAATGTTTTGATATGGACATGAGTGAGGTAAGAAGCGTTGTTCCCAGACTGCTGTCGCTTCCTTTCTAGCACAAATGCTCTATAAGTAACTTTGATAATAGTTCTGGAAGGACAAGTTAGTCAGCACAGCATGGATACCTTAAAAGAAACCTAAATCCATTTAATAGCAAGAGGAACTGATTGGACATTTACATGTCAATAGAGTTTTCCAAGTATGTTGTAGGCTTTACAAAACAAATCTACCGCATTACAGCTGTAAGAAATGCAAAGAGCTTCTTTACAGAGAGCAGTATTTCTCATGCTTTGTTCTTCCACAATGGGTAAGAAAAGAATTAGAAATGTCTCATCTTGGCAATGTCAGGACCGACTCTCTTCGACATACGTGTTCTACTTAAGACTGCATATGGCAGTGGAGGTGGTTGGTCACCTCTGTTATTTAAGGCATTCAGGTTATTCAGGATAATAAACTAACGAAGAACTAGGGGTAAATGAAGAACAAAAATGAAATTCAGTGTTTATAAATGCAAAGACATACACTTCGTAGAAAATAGTCTTAACTTTACATGTACAATGATCAACTGACTTACACGGTTAGAAATTAGATCCTGTGCTTATAACCAATACTTAGCTGGAAATATCTGAACATTTTTTTGGAGTGGTTAATAAATAAAGTGAATTTTGGCAATTATTAGGAAAAGCATAGAAGACAATGAAGAAAATATTGTTATTCTTTAAATAAACTACCATGTCTATACCTTGAATAGTACAATTCTGGCTCTCCTTTTCAGGTAAGATATAAGTCAAGTAAAATGGACCCAGAAAAATTTGACAAAGAATAATCAAAGATGCTGTATGGCTTCTGTGTAACAACTAAATGGACTAGGATCTTTTAGTGTGGAAAAAATATTACTGAATGTGGTACGATAAAAATCTACATAACATCGAGGGTCATAGGATTGACTGTAAACTGTAAACAGGTAACGTCAGCTGTTTTCCCCAGTGCAAGAACTAGAAGACAGCTGATGACACTATGAGGTAATGATACAACACAGAATCAGATCTTTGTTTACACAGAGTGTGTAAAGTTTTTGACCACATCTATGAACTCTGTGCTTCCTGATGCTGCTGATGTTATAAGAGTTTGCACAGGTTCAAAAACTAACCTCACAAGTCCATAGAAGAAAAATCCAGTAAAGTCTGTTAACTAAAAAACCTCCTTCTTTTCCCCAGAAGTTCCTGATCTGCAGTTTCCATGGATGTATCACCGTGTCTTGGCTTGTACTTGTATTCTTCCCTAAACATTTGCTGTGGGATGTTGTCAGAGAAAGGACTCACAGGGTTATGTGATCCTTCTGCCTCTCTGTGTGCCTGTTCTTTTGTTCTCCCCCTTGTGCTTCAGGCCTGGCTGAAATAATTGCTCCATCAACATAGTCAGATTTTGGGAGATTTGCTCCTGTGAGAAAAAAAAATAAAAGGTAATATCTTGATCTGTCTATCTCCTTCTATGCTACATATCACGTCTGTCACAAGGCTCATATCCTTCAGGAGATGGGTGATTATTTGTGCTTGGTTGTGTGTTAAATTGGATGATTTCAACGTCAGCTATCTTCTCTCTCCTGACTGCTAGACAGAAATAGCTATGGCCTCGGTTTCAGTGTACCTAAGGAGTAAACACACATCCATCCTGGATTTTTGCTTTGAATGTTTGTATCCCTCATGTTAGCCTGCCCAGAACAGGTTTGTAGAACACTTTTCTAATCAATTCCCAGCTTACGCAAAACAAGAAATGTCATGGGCTGGCTACAGAACCAAAACTAGAGAACTATCCAGGACTGTACACTGTGGCTGTCCTGATGAGACCTGCTGTATTTTTGCCAGTTTTGCTGATTTCCACCTTCACTCTTTCCAGCACAGGAGTTCTAAGTGAGCTCAGCAGTTCTGATGTCTGACACACCAGCGTTTCACCCAAGACCTCCTGAGCTAAAAGCCTGAGTAACTCCGTCTTACACTAACGAAACACACTCGCTACAGACAAGCATAGACAAACCTCAGGCACTTGCTCCCTGAAGAGGTTACATGAAGATCTGATCTGTCTGACACCTCTGCTAAAAAGATGCCAACCTAGGTTTCGGAAGAAAGAGAATATTAAGACTCTCTTTCTCAAACTCCATCTCCAAGTGGCATAACTGCAACCCAGGTGTGATCTTTCTTGTACAACCTCAGGAAGTCTTGGCTTATTTAAAAGAGCATATTTAAAGAAACTAATGTGACACAGCACAGGTGAAGTAGCCCACTAATTTTAATCTGCTGAACAATACTTGTGTACCGCTTTACTTGGAAAGCATCCAGTGGCTTTGGTGAGGAGAGCTGCAGGCCCTGGGAATGAACATCCCATGACACATTTCCAGTATTTTACAGTGTTGTGCAATCCCAAAAGATTCACAGAAAGAGTTCATTTTTCTGTAGTACTGACAAAGAACTTGAGAGTCATATTAAAACACAAAATCTTATATCAAACAAATCTTGCAATGAAATTCTCAAATCGCTGCAATCTGCAGCAAAACTTCTTTTCCCCTTTTTTCCTCCTCTTGTTTGGTCAAAAGCGTAAATCTAGTCTTTTATATCAACACCAGTGTTATGGATTTGAAGAAAAAGCATTCCCCACTCTTTTACACTCGGAAAGCAGATGACAACTTCCTACATTTTCTCATGTCACATAAGCAGCATGTATCAGTGTCAGGCAGAAGGTGTCCCTTGACTGGAAGATCTCTAGTAATCACAGGAGAAAGCCAGGGAGTTATCAGAAAGGCAGAAATGACAGAATGCTTCTTTATTTCTCACAGCTCTTAGGTCACTGCCTTGCTCCATGCCTACCCATTAAAAAGATGTAGTCAGTTTGACCTCCTGAGGCTTGAAAGCTTGCTTTCAGAGCCATGCTAAGTTATCCTGAAGTAGTTTGAATCTGTCAAATAATGCTTCATTACAGAAATATCACTGATGGAACACTGTATAGAGAAATATCAGGTTTATTAAAGAATTGTTTCCCCTTGTGGAACACTGTGTTGTCTGTCTGCCTCAACACTTTCTTGCAGTGTTTTTGAGAAGACAGCTTGCCAAAAATTTTGAAGGTATTAGATCTTGCTGATAAATAACCTCAAACTGTCAGGAAGAGTAATAAAGACCCTGTGATAAAACTGTCTGTAATCAGCAGCCTTGTTTGCAACCTCAGGAAGCAGCAAAGGATTTACTGGGTCTGGACACTGAGCAGACCCTTTCCTTGGAGACGCTTTTGTGCCCTAAACTCATTCTCCTGCTGAGCAAGGAACATCAGTCAGCAAGTTTATAGCGTCATCAAACTCAAACACATGCTTCTAGGTTTTAAAAATGCCAACTGTTGCCTTCCCTCAGGAGACAATATTTTGCAGAGCTGATGAAGATTCTGAAATGAAAAACTGGAGCTGCTTTGAGAGTATTAGTCAGAAGCTCAGAGGTCTAGATGGAGTTAATTTTACATTAGGAGTGAAGAGCAAAGTAAAGACATAGAAATATGATGCAGGTTTTATAGGATCTTGGGAATAAAAATACTTTACATGTAAACACCAAATGACTTCAAGTAAACTACTCAGCTGATATGGTAGTTTTTAGGACTGCTTTTCTTGTCCTGTCATTTTCCTTTTTTTCAATGTTCTTGATTTTCTTTAAGAACAAACCTCTGTTTTGTAATTGAAAATATATGTTTGTATGGAGGTAAAATAGGGTAGGCTTTTGTCCTTAAAGATTTGGTAAGAAAATCGGTGTCTTTTTCATAGAGTGTGACCTTGGGTATTTCCAAGGACGGGACATCCACCACCTCTCTCACCTTTTTTTGAATAACAGAAGAATTTTCAGCACAAACCTTGATGCTTGACAGAACATTTTCATTCAGGAAACATTTGTCAAAAATTTCTGTTGTCTCTAGCAGTCTTCTCTGAGCCCACCTGAACAAATGTGACTATTTTAGCACACTGTCTTACTTAGCTTCAGGCTGATCACGTAGAAGACAACTATTCAAACGGAGAGCAGTGAAAAGATCTCACAAGGTATGACTGGAAGAGTAAGACCAGAGAAATGGGACTACGGACCAAAAGTCCCGAGAGGAGGCAACTGCATACTTTCCTTCTGTTTCCACTCTTCCACAGCTATAAGTGCCATATGACATCAACTGACATAGAAGCAAACATGAGAGAATGCTTCAAGTATTATGAGCACACCTCAGCTTTTCTTGCCTCTCCCTTTAGAGCCAAACCACAGCCCATCCTGCTGTAAAAATCTATGTCATTGCTAGTATTATCCCAGACCCATGCTTATGCCCTGTTTACCTGTCTTTTGCAGTCATATGCCTGTTCTGAAGTCGAAGACCTCCTAAACCCTGCCATCAAATCCTTATGAAATTTATCCCACAAACTAATTAACATTACCATCACTCCTCTCAGGGGAAAAAAACCAAACCAATCAACCAAAGAAAACCCGATTTTTTCTCTCTCAGTCCATTCAAGCTATCACTATTCTATAGACCATCTTAAGTGTGCAAGGAAAAGTCATTTCTACAGTGCTGTAGAATTCATGAGACCAAGCCAGTGTTATTCTTAATTTAGAGTTATTATTTGGGTCCTCAGATAATGTAATCATGGTACTGTCACAACTTCTGCAATGGGTCAGTAACTGGCAAAAGCAGAACAGAAAAATCTAGAAGCAAACGAACTTCAGTGGGTCTTTAGACAGGCATGGCATGAGTGCCTGGGAGAGGGATAGTTTAACTGTCAAGTTTCAGCATCCATGCAGGGACAGGAATGACTCTCACACATTGATACAATGCACAGCCAATTCGATTTAATGGTCTGCTTGCGTGGTTATATACATTTTTCATATCTGCACACGCGATCACGCTTATTCGGATAGGCTACAGACATAAATCACGCACTGTTCATGCACCCCATATTCACTTATAATTGGTAACTATGCACTAGCGCTAACAGCAACAGGCCGCCTCCACATCCTTGAACACATCTTGTTTTTGCTAACCCACATCATGTGCACTATCAGAACTTTCTCAATTGTTATTCTTAACTGTCTTTCCAGCGGCCAGTTCAGTTATGCTAACTGTTTTGCTTAAGTGGCCTAGTCATGCTAACTCTCAAACTACACTGACCCCAACATCTAACATTACAATAAACTAAGAGGTCTCAAACAGCAGTCAGCTTGGATTCATTTAATGTTATTTGAGTGAGAGTACAAAGAGCACAGCTAAGATACACAAATGCAAATGTGCTGGAGAGCAGCTCTGCGGAGAGGGACCTGGGTGTCCTGGTGGACAACAGGTTAACCATGAGCCAGCAGTGTGCCCTGGCTGCCAAGAAAGCCAATGGGATCCTGGGG